>WNFI01707630.1_pt1 | contig 26829 bp, 28 predicted proteins | sample 5400471 | NCBI WGS metagenome assembly WNFI01 (sample SAMN13153348, study PRJNA577476) | soil metagenome | isolation source: 100 cm saprolite on Douglas fir-dominated hillslope | place: USA:California | collected 2013-09-17 | reverse complement strand
CGCAACCCGGCCAACCGCAGTCGCGCCGTGCCCCTCACCTATGACCAGTTCAAGTACGGATTCGCAAACATGGTCGACGAGGACGAGGCCCAGAAGCTTTACGAGGAGTACTCGGTCGCGGGTTCCGGAAAGGTCCTGTTTCAGGCCGCAACCGCGAACCTGAACCCGTGGACCGAGGACAAGGTCGACACGGAGAATCCCGAGCGGGGCCCGATGATGATCCTCGCCGGGGAGAAGGACCACACCGTCCCGCACGCGATCGCAAACGCCTCGTTCAAGCGCGAGCGCCGCAACAGCGGCGTGACCGAGATCGTCGAGATCGAGGGCCGCGGTCACTCGCTGACGATCGACAACGGCTGGCGCGAGGTCTGCGACAAGGCGCTCGAGTTCGTCAAGCGGTTCGTGTAGCCGCGCTGAGATCGGGCCCGCTCGTGCTGCGGACGGGGCGGCTGCAGCCCGGATGGTGGTCCTAAGGAGTCTTGCGACGATTCGCGAAGGGCCCACGCAGGCACAGAAGGAACGAAGGATGTGTGAGCTTGCGCACGCCGCGACAGATTTCAGCCCGGGGTCGAACGCGGCGAGACATATGTTGGACCGCGGCCTAGAAGCGGACGCGGTCGAGTGGGTAATGGCCATCGCATGACTGAGCTGAGCCGCCGCGGCTTCCTCGCCGGCGCCGCCGCTGCCGGCGCTGCAATCGTGCCGCTCCTGGACCCTCCACTCAGTCGGGCGGCCTTGAGACGCCGCCGCACAGGCGCTGGCTCGACATCGCCTGCACGTGCGCGCACGGCGGCGGCGACGGCGGCGAAGTCCGCGCCCGGGTTGCCGGCGCCGAAACCGATCGCCGCACGCCACGCAAATCCGGCGGATCTCGGTGTCCTCGAAGCGGCGTCACTGCTCCAGGCTGGTCTCCTGTCGAGTGCGGAGCTGGCGCAGGCGTGCCAGGAACGGATCGTGCAGCGCAACGGCTCGGTCACGTTCGAAGGCTCGGGCAGCGATATCAACGCCTGGATCCGGCTGTATCCCGAGATCGCGCGATCGCTCGCGGCGGCGGCCGATGCCCGCCTGGCAAGGGCACGGACAGAAAGGCAGGCGGCCCCCGCGCTGTGCGGGATCCCGCTGGGGCTGAAGGATCTCTATGCCGTGAAGGGCCTGCCCGTCACGGCCTCCTCGAAGGTGCTCGCGGGCAACGTCGCAACCGGGGACAGCACTGCCTGGGCACGATTGGCAAGCGCGGGAATGGTGCTCCTCGGGCACACCCACACGGATGAGTTCGCCTTTCTCGCAGTGACGCCGCAGTGCGGCAACCCGTGGGACCCGGCGCTGATCACGGGTGGGTCGAGCGGAGGCAGCGCCGCGGCGCTGGCCTCGCGCATGGTCACGGCGGCGCTGGGCTCGGACACGCTGGGATCGCTCCGTATCCCGGCCGCGTTCTGCGGCGTGAGCTCGATCAAGCCGACATTCGGGCTGGTCAGCTCATACGGCGTCATCCCGCTCGCATGGGCGCTGGATCACTGCGGCCCGATGGGTCGCTCGGTCGGCGACTGCAGCCTGATCTTGAGCGCCCTCGCCGGGGAGGACGACAACGATCCCTCGACCGACATCGCCGAGCGCCCGCCCGCCCGGTATCCGACGCTCCCCCGCAAAGGCTCCACGCCGCTGGCCGGGACTCGCGTCGGCGTGCCCACCAACCTCGGCTCGCCCGAAGCCGGACCGGGGGAAATCCTGGCCCGGACCCTCCAGGAGCTGACCTCGCTCGGCGCGACGCTGGTCGAACTGGCGGTGCCGGGCGACCCGTTCGGATCGCTCGGGCCGATCGAGTTCTACACCGACGCGCTCTCCTATCACAGCAAGTGGTACCCGAGTGAGGTCGCTCTCTACAAGCCGCCCGCCGCGCAGATGCTGAGCCTGATCGAGGCGTCCCATCTGAGCGCGCTCGACTACCTCGCCCTGCACCGACAGCGGGCCGCGCTTCAGGCGAGCTGGAAGGCGACCCTGGCCGAGAACGAACTCGACGCGGTGGCGATGCTCGTCTCGCTCGCCGATCCCCCGGCGCGGTCAAGTCCGGAGCTCGCGAGCCCCGTGAGCAACCCCGAGAACTCGAAGCTGCTCACCTACCTGTTCAGCTACCTCGGCTTCCCGGTCGTGACCGTCCCTGGCGGCACCTCCGGCAAGACCCACCTCCCGGTCGGCATCCAGCTGGCCGGCGCGCCGTTTTCCGAGGCGAACCTGATCCAGCTCGCCGTCGACCTGCAGGCCCACTTTCCCCACTACGAGGAAGCGCCCAGCTTCGCCTGACCGCGGCGACCGGCGAGCACATGACCTACCCGACCAACACCGACGCCCAGCACCCGGCGATCGTCACGGTCATCGGCGTACCCGCCCCGCCGGCGAGCGGCGCGACGGGCACCGACGACCAGCATCCCACGGTCGCCACGCGTCCGGGTCCCGCGACGCCGCCCGTCTCGACGTAACGGCTCCCCGCGCCCGCTCGGCGCAGGGCGTTCAGGCCGCTACTCGCCACAGCGCGTCGTCGGCCAGTGGCTCGCGGCGCACCTCACCGCCGCCGGCAAGCTCGATGAGCGCCTGCTCGGTGGCCGGGGCGTCAGGCGCGGTGTTATTCGGAGCCATGATCGCGGCGATCTCTTGGGTGACGAGCCCGTCCGGGAAGGCCCGCAGCGCCTCGAGCGGACCCTCCGCGGGACCGCGTCGGTCGAGCGTGGAGTCGAGATTGGCGATCAGCACGTCATAGGCCTCAAGCGGCTGGAAGCCGCCGGCCTCAAGGTGGCGGCCGTCGGTGGAGCGGAAGACGAGCGAAGGTGCCGAGTAGCGGACCGGTCCGTCGGTCTGACGGGCCTTGCCCTGGAACTCGGTCGCGCTTCCTGCGGCTTGGCGCGTCTCGTCCTTGTCCTGCTCGTACGCGGCGACGATCTCTGGATCGTCGATCGCCGCCGTCACGGTAGCCCCGTCGATCTCCTCGACGCGTGACAGGGCTGTGGCGATGTCGTCGTCCTCGTCCATCAGCAGTGTCGTTGTAAACCAGCCGAACTGGAGCGCCCTCAGCACCTGTTCCTCGCGGCCCGGATGCAGTCGTCGTGCGGCGTGGATCGCGCGGCACGCCCGCGAGCTGGCGACGATCCGCGAGCGCGGCTGGGCGGTCAGCGGCATCCCGAAGCGCCGGAAGCGGTTGCGCACCCCGGCCGCCATCGCCGCCGGCGTGTAGCCGGCTTCGACGTAACGACGGGGCGAGTCGGAGAGCCCGATCGTCACCAGTCGCCAGTCGAGCTGCTCGCCATAGCGCCAGTGGAGTACCGCAAGCGCCGGCGTGGCGGAGTACGCGAACGGACAAGCCGGATCGGTGAAGTGGGTGACAGTGATGCGAGCCATCACCGGCCATAAAAGCAGGCCTTGGGCGATCGTCCCGAGGAGTTACGCGTTGCCGAACAGAGCCCGTCGTGGCGTGAGCGTCAGGCGAGACTCGCCTGGTCGCTGACGTCCCAGATCTGTCCGGAAGCCTCCCCCGGCAGGTGTGCGAGCAGTGCTGTGGCCGATTGCTTGGGTGTGATGAGCGTTCCCTGCTCATAGCGGGCGGAGAAGCGCTCGTGCAGTGCTGCGCCGATCTGCTCGGGCGGCTGGCTGCGGATCCACTCCTGCATGGCGGTGTCGACGGCGCCGGGCCGGTAAATGTTGGCGGTGACGCCGGTGTCGGCGAGCTCGGCGGCGAGGTTGAGGGTGTGAGCCTCGAGGGCTGCCTTGGTGGCGGCGTACACGCCGCCACCGACCATCGCTGCCCGGCTGGGCGACAATTCCGCACGAGGAGCTCAACCGGCCCCAGCTCGGCGACCGCGCGGGCGAGGGCCGCATGGGCCTGTGTTGCGTTGCCGACGTCGGCCGGGACGGTGAGCGCCGTCCGGCCACGCTCGTGGATCTCGGCTGCGACCGCGTCGAGCTGGTCGGCGCTGCGGGCAATCAGGGCAACGCTCGCGCCGGCGTCTGCGAGCCCGAGCGCGACCTCCCGGCCGATTCCGCGGCCTGCCCCGGTGACGAGCGCGACCCGGCCTTCGAGCGCAGCTTCCATCACGTGTCGAGCGCGTCGAGTGCGGCGAGAATGTCGGCCACCTCGGTTCGGCTCGTGTAGTCGGCGTGCGTATCCGCGAAGCGCACAACCCTCTCCGAATCGGCGACCAGGACGGTCGGCATCGGCAGGTCGGTGGCGCCTTCGACGTTGACCTCTTTCAGATCGAGACCGAGCGACCGCTGCGCCGTGAGCACGTCCTCCGCCGGCTCGTACGCGATTCCGAACCGGTGCGCGACCTGGGCGCCAGCGTCGGAGAGCACTGTGAAGGTGAGCTCGGCCTTCTCGGTCGTGCTGAGCGACTGGTCGGGGTTTTGGGGGCTGATCGCGACCAGGCGTGCGCCGTGACGGGCCAGCTCGGGCAGCAGCTCTGCCTGGTAGGTACGCAGCGCTAGGTTGCAGTAGGGACACCAGCCGCCGCGGTAGAAGACGATCACCGCGGGCCCATCGGCCAAGAGCTCATCGAGCGAGACAGGAGTCCCGGTGGCGTCGGGGAGCGTGAAGTCATCGAGCGTGTCTCCGGCGGAGACGATCCCGGACGGCACGCTCTGCTCGCGCCACCGGCGCTGCTCCTCGGCGAACACCGCTGCGGACTCTGGCGGCAATCCTGTGGCCGCGGTGGCCGAGAGCTCTGCGGCCCGCTGGGCGAGCGTTTCGCTCATGTTCCTGCTCTCCCGTCGGTTGTCTCGGTGTCGGACTGCGGCGCTCCCGCGAGGCTCCCACGGCCACCCACACACTGGATTGCCCAGTCCATTTCGCGTAGCCATTAGAGCACGCCTCAACTGGATTATCAAGTCCAATCTTTCAAGGATCGATCGCCCTAATCCAGGGCGGTCTGCTGCTCACCCAGGTACCCGGCGGCGTGAAACTGGACGACGCGAAGCCTCCGCTAGATCCCCTGCCCCGGTAGGAACTCGTTGGTGAAAGGCGACAGACCGATGTTGGGGTCCCGCTTGAGGAGCTTGTGGGAGAACATCCAGCTCCCGAAGGCCGCCCAGGCCGAGGGGCTCTGCCAGCCGTAGGGCTTGCCGGCTTCGCTCGGCACGGCCGCCGGGAGCGTCTGCTTGATCGATTCGAGCTGCAGCTTCCGATCGAGCGAGGGGCTCGCGCGAAGCAGCGTCGAGGCTGCCGCGGCGGGATCGCTGCGGACCTCCTTCTCGCCGCGGGTCAGCGCCTGCAGGAACGCCCGCAGGTCCTGGCCATCGCGGCGGGCCTGCTGGTCGCGGGCGACGAGTACGAGCTCGTCGTAGCTCGGTACGCCGGCGCGGTCCACGGGGATCACGACGGGATGCTTGTGGGCGAGGCGCAGCTGGATGCCCTCGTAGTTCCAGAAACCACCGAGGGTCGCGTCGACCTGGCCGGACAGCATCGCCGGGATCAGGTTGAAGCCGACGTTCACTTCGTGCACGGAGGAGGGCGCCACGCTCGCGTGTTCAAGTGCTGTTCGCAGCTCCGCGCGCTGGTAGGAGATGCCTGCCGTGCCGACCCGCTTGCCGGCCAGGCGGGCGACGCGGGCGACGTGCTTGGAGGGCAACGCGATGATCGACGTCAAGGGACGTTGGACGAGCGCGCCGATCGAGACGACCTTGAGGCCTTCGTCGCGGGCGAGCATCAGCTCCGGCTCATAGGAGATCGCCAGGTCGACCCGGCCGGCGGCCAGCAGCTTCAGCGGTTCGGAGGGGTCGGCGGGCGTCTCCGGGACGACGTCGAGGCCGACCGCGCGGAAGTCGCCGTGGGCGATCGCGGAGTAGAGCGCAGCATGGTCGGCATTGGGGAAGAAGTCGAGCATCACGGTGAAGCGACGGGCGCTCTTCGCCGAGAGCGCATCCTGCTTGGAGCCGCAGGCCGCGAGGCCGCCGGCGCAGGCCAGCAGCGAGACGATCGTCGCCAGCGCCGTGAGGGGACGGCGAGAGCGCGGTCGGGGTCGGGGCGGGACGATGCTCACGTGGCGTCTCCTCGGGGTCTGGGGCGCCACGGGGCCAGCTTACGCTCGGCGAGCGCCAGTGTGTAGAAGCAGGCGACGGCGAAGGCGATCAGGATCGCGGTGCCGGCGTAGGCGCGGGGAACCTGGAAGTTGACGTCGCTCATGATCTGGCGGCCGAGGCCGGGGTAGGCGCCGGTGCTCGGCGTCGCGACCTCGGCGATGAAGGCGCCGATCACGCCGACCGCGAGCGCGATGCGCGCGCCGCTGAGGGCGGCGGGCAGTGCGGCCGGCAGCTCGGCCAGGCGGAAAGCCTGCCAGCGGGAAGCGTCGAGTGTGCGCATCAGCTTCAGCTGGTCCGGGTCGACGGCGGCGAGCCCGTCGGCGGTCGTGACGAGCACGGGGAAGAAGCAGATCAGGGCGATCACAAGCAGCTTCGGGAAGATCCCGAAGCCCCACCAGAACACCAGCAGTACGCCGATCACCGGGATCGGCACCGCCTGGGAGCCGACCGCGAGCGGATAGACGGCGCGCCGCAGCAGCGGCCACAGGTGCATCGCCACGGCCAACAGGAAGCCCGCGGCGAGGGCGATCGCGAGGCCCAGCGCGACCTCCTCGGCGGTCACCGCGAAGTTGTGCCAGAGCACCCCGCCGCCGTGCCACAGCGCCGAGGCGACGGCGTGGGGGGCGGGCAGCACGGCCGTTTCCACGCCGCCCGCGTCGACATACACCTCCCAGGCGCCGAGCAGCAGCAGGCAGAGCCCCAGCGCGGGCGCCGCGCGGCGCAGGCCGGCCGTCATCGCCGCGCCTCGGCGAGCAGCTCGAGGGCCTCGGCGCGCAGCCCGACGACGGCGCGCTCCTCGCGCCTGCGCGGGCGCGGCGCCTCGACGGCCAGTTCGGCGACGACGCGGCCGGGACGTGGCGAGAGGACCAGCAAGCGGTCGGCGAGCAGGATCGCCTCCTCGACGTCGTGGGTGACCAGCAGCACCGTCCGCGGCTCCCGCGCGAGCGCGGCGGCGAGCCATTCCTGCATGTCGGCTCGAGTGATCGCGTCGAGTGCGCCGAAGGGCTCGTCGAGGCACAGCACGGGCTTGCCGGAGAGCAGTGTGCGCAGGAACGCGACGCGCTGTCGCATCCCGCCCGAGAGCTCCGCGGGACGGGCCTGCTGGAAGCCGTCGATGCCGAGCTCGGCGAACATCGCGCCCGCCCGGCTCCGTGCCTCGGCGCGTCCGGCGCCTGCGATGCGGAGCGCCAGCCCGGCGTTCTCGGCGGCGTCGAGCCAGGGCAGCAGCAGGTCGTGCTGGGGCATCAGCACGGCCGGGGGGCCGTGCAGCGAACCGTTGTCGGGGCGCTGCAGCCCGCAGATCAGCTCGAGCAGGGTCGTCTTGCCGCAGCCGCTCGGGCCAACCACGGCAAGGACCTCGCCGGGAGCGACCCGCAGCGAGACGTGCTCCAGCGCTACAACGGTTCCGGCGGGCCCGGGGAAGCTCCGCCCGACGCCGTCGAGCACGACGTCGCCCTGCGGTCCGCGCGGCCTCACGGCGGGCGGTGGATCTCGTTGCAGTTGGGCCGGCAAGTCGCTCCCTTCGCGGGCATTACCCCACAGGTTCAAAGGGTCGACGCCGGGGGAGTCGCTTGACTCCCGGACGCCATCTCAGCCGGCCTTCCCGCCAGCCCCCCTGGTATCCGCTCTGCTGCCGGGGATGCTAGCGCCCGGCGGCGACCACGGGGCGGGTCAGGGCGCGGACGAAGTCCTCGAGCTGGGCGGTTGTCCAGCACTCGAAGGCCGTGCAGTACTGCTCATAGGCTGAGATCACCGAATCGCCGTAGTTCCAGTACAGCCGCGGCTCCGGGTTCAGCCAGAAGGTCCGCCCCGCGCGGGCGGCGATCTGCGCGAAGACATCGGCGCGCGGGTCGCGGCCGTTGGTGCGGGCGTCGCCGAGGACGATCACGGTCGCGCGCGGATGGAGATCCTCCTCGACCTGCTCGAGGAACTCCGACCACACCCGGCCGTAATCGGTGTAGCCGGAGATGTCCGCGACGCCGGCATCGGTCGAGATGCGTTCGCTGACGGCTTTGAAGTTCCGCTCGTGTTCGAAGATGTCCGTGACCTCGGAGATCCGCTCGATGAACACGAAGGAGCGCATCTTGCGGAAGGTGTCATGCAGGGCGTGGAGCACCGAGAGGAAGAACACGGAGGCCGAGGTGACGCTCGTGGAGACATCGCAGAGCACATAGATCTCCGGCCGTTTCGGTCGCTTCGGCCGGAACTTCAGCTCCACGGGCACGCCGCCGGTCTGTAGCGAGGCGCGCATCGTGCGACGGACGTCGACCTGCGCATGGCGGCGATGGCCCCGCAGCTGCAGACCCTGTGTCGCCAGGCGCCTGCGCAGCTGGGTGACGACTCGGTGCACCGCAGCGAGGTCGGCGAGCGGTCCCGAGGGCAGTGCGCGATCGAGCTCGCCGAGGGGACGCGAAGGCGGCAGGTTGCCGGTGCGCTCGATCTGGGCGCGCTCGAGCTCCCGCCGCAGCAGCGCCTCGAAGCGGCGCAGCGCCTCGCGCGGCAGGCCCTCGTGGCGGGGGTCCTCGGGGGGCAGGTCGGGCTGCGGCTCGGCGCGCAGGCCGAGCGCTCGGCGGATCCTCTGCACGTCCACGCCGATCACCCCCGAGCCCTCCTGGCGACGCGCGAAGGCCGCGATCGCCATCCGCGCGAGATCCCGCATCGCGCCCTCCGATCCGTCCCGCAGCGCCGCCGCGATCTGCTCGCGCAGCGAGTCGAGCTCCTCGTCTGTCAGCTCGCCGAGCTCCGCGAGGCTCTGCTCGGTGATCCCCTCGCGGGCCGCCGCCACCTCGACGGCCCGGAAGAAGAAACGCTCGAACACCAGCTCGAAGACGCGACGGTCCTCCTGGCTCTTGGCGAGCGTCGCGGCGAGCGCCTCGCGGAAGTCCCGCTGCGAGGTCCAGCTGACCTCGTCGAGCACCTCGAAGGCGTCGAGCAGCTCCGAGGTACCCACGGCGACGCCTTCGCGACGAAGCTCTTCGCCGAGCTCGAGGATCCGCGCGGGCATCCCCTCCGGCGACTCGCCGCTTGCGTCAGCGCCCCGCTCAGGCGACATCAGCGGGCGTGCGGGCGGGTGGGTCCAACTTCAACCCGACCCGCTCTGCAACGACGTCCATGTCGGTGCGGTGCTTGACGATCACGGCCATCGTCTCGGCGAAGGTCTCGGCGTCGATGTCCTTGACGCCGAGCAGCAGCAGGGCCCGCGCCCAGTCGATCGACTCGGCGATCGAAGGTGGCTTCTTGAGGTCGAGGTCACGCACCATCCCGATCACCTCGACGAGCCGCCGGGCAACTGTCTCGTCGAGCTCCGGGGCGTGCAGGCGGACGATTTCGAGCTCGTGCTCGAGTGCGGGGTAGTCGAGCCACAGGTACAGACAGCGACGCTTCAGCGCCTCGGTGAGCTCGCGTGAGTTGTTCGAGGTGAGCAGCACGAGCGGATGGGTGCGGGACTCCACGCGGCCCAGCTCGGGAATCGAGATCTGGAAGTCGGAGAGGACCTCGAGGAGCATCGCCTCGAACTCCTGGTCGGTCTTGTCGATCTCATCGATCAGCAGCACGACGGGCTGCTCGGAGGCGATCGCGCTCATCAGCGGCCGGGCCAGCAGGAACTCCTCGCCGAAGATGTCGTCCTGCACGGCCTCCCAGCCGGTGCCGGCAGCCTCTGCCTGGATGCGCAACAACTGCTTGCGGTAGTTCCACTCGTACAGCGCCTTGGCCTCATCCAGCCCCTCGTAGCACTGCAGCCGCACGAGCTCCCTGCCGAGGTAGGACGCGAGCGCCTTGGCGAGCTCCGTCTTGCCCACCCCTGCGGGGCCCTCGACGAGCACCGGTTTGCCGAGCTTCGTGGCCAGGAAGGAGACCAGTGCAGTCGATTCGCCGGGTAGGTAGCCGACCGAGCGGAGCCCCTCGGCGATCTCGGCGACGGAGGATGGCTCCGGAGACTCGGTGGTGTGCATGCCCCGCGAATGATAGGCGCCGCCGCGCCGCGCTCAGCGCTCCTCGCTCGCCGGCGGGTCCTCGAAGGAGAGCTGCTCCGGCTCGCCGGGGCGGGGCGGATAGCGGGGACGCTCTGGTGGCGTGCGAGCGGGGGTGGCGGCGGGACGGGCGGGTACCGGGCGCTCCCGAGGGCGCCGCGAGGCGGCGGCGGGAACCAGGGCGGTCTCGCCGGTCTCGGGCGGGACCTCGGGCGCCGGCGCCGGGCGGCGCTCGGTCTCCTCGCCGCTGGATGTCTCCCCGGCCGGACCTCCGCCGCCCGTGCGGGGTCGCCGCCGGGCGGGCATCTCGGGGCGTTCGGCGTGGCGTATCCGCCAGCCGCCGTAGGCGAGGCCGAGCGCCACGAGCAGCGCGACGAAGATGCCCCACTCGACGCCCACGGTCGCGGTGACGCGTTCGTTGCCTTGCAGACCAGGCTTGTCGAGGAGCCGGTAGAAGATCAGAAGTGCCGCCCAGCTCCCGGCGATGGTCACGATGATCCCATCCCCTCCCGGCATGTTGAATCGCCGCTGCTCGCCGCGGGCGAACAACATCGCGAGCACGCCGGCGCTCACGAGCAGTACCGCGGCCTCCACGAAGGAGAACGCCTGGAAGGCGTTGAGGCTCCGCTGCGTGGACTTCACCGCCCCTTTCACGACGACCGTGTCCGTCTTGCTGTACCAGGGCAGGAACATCGTCACGAACAGCCCCAGTGCGGCGAGTGCGACGCGTCGCTGCTCGCGGGCGAGAGCGCGCCACGCGTCGATCAGCCGGGTCATCACGCCTAGTCTAGGCCCGCGGGGCCCGGCTAATGCTTGGTCACGGTGATGCTGCCCTGGGAGGTCGCGAAGTTGCCCGCGAGGTCGGCGGCGGCGAGGGTCACCGAGAAGCTGCCTCCCTTCGCGGGAGTCACCCACAGCAGCTTCGGCTTGCCGCCGCCGACCGTGGCGCGGTTCCTCCAGACGACCTTCGAGCCCTGCCGGATCGTCATCGTCACGGTGGAGATCTTCGACAGCGAGATCTTCACGCCGGCGCGGGTGCCGCCGGCGAGCTTGGTGGAGAGCAGCGAGACGGCCGGGGGCGTCTTCAGGTCAGCGGTGAAGCGCTGGGCGGTGGTGCAGTAGATCTGATCGCCGGCGATCTGGGTCGAGACCGCCGATTTGCCGGCGGCGGCCGAGGCGCCGGGGACGGTGCCGCCGCCGCTGCCGACGGGCGTCGCGGGGGCCGTCGTGGTCGTCGGCGTCGTGCCGGGCGGCGGTGCTTCGGAGGGCGGCGCGAGCGGCGGCCCTTTGCGGGTCCGTTCGCAGAGGTGCTGGAGGAATTCGGTCAGCAGTTCGTGGTAGTTGAGGTTCGATTCACCGAACTGGTCGTAGAGCGACCAGAAGCCGGTGTCGTAATGGGACACCTCGGCGCGCGCCTCTGCGTCGCCTTCTTCGAAGCGCTTCAGGCCGAGGGGGTCCTTGGTGATGGAGGTGTAGTCGTAGAGGCCCACGACGGCCTGGATGAAGCCGTTGAGGATGTGGTCGCTCGGCGCATAGGTGTACTCCGCGTAGTTGGCGCCGGCCTTCGTCGGCACGCGCACGCCCTGCGGGGGGGATTGCCCGAAGATCCCCATCGCCTGCCGGGCTGCTGTGAGGTAGGCCGGTTCCTTCAGGCGCGACCAGGCGCGGGAGAAGACCTGCAGGGCGGTGCCCTGGGAGAGCCCGCTGGTCCACGGCGGGGCGCCGCCGTCGAAGCGGAACATGTACTCCCAGGCGATGCCCCCGGCGCGCTGCGTGGCGAGCGGGATCACTTCGTTCACGAGCTGGCGCAGGTTCGAGTTTTCGTGGCCCGAGAGGTAGAAGCCGTTCCCGGCGCCGAACGTCGCCAGCCACTGGATCTCGATTCCCTGGCCGGGGTAGCGCTCCCAGACGATCAGGCTCTGAGGGAAGCTGACGCGGACGGTGCCCGAGAGCAGTGGTTTGGTGGTCCACCAGAGCTGGTTCTTTTCGAGCGTCAGGAAGATGACGGCCTGGCGTGAGGCGGTCAGGTAGCCGGCGGCGGCCATCGCCTGGACGTTGGCCATGACCGCGCCGAGTTCTTCGCGGCGCGTGCCGCTGAGGTGTCCGAGCGAGCGTTTCGCCGCCGTGTAGACAGCGAGGTCCTTCTTGTAGACCGCTTCGCTGATCTGGCCGGAGTGCAGCAGCGAGGCGAGGGCGGCGCTGACCGAAGGCCCATGGGCTGCGGCTGCACGGCCCTGGATCCGGGTCGCGCCGCTGCTGAGCGGGGGCAGCGCCTGCGGGGCCGTCCGCCCACCCAGCGCCGAGGCGCCGGCGGGCGCCAGCACGCTCACCAGGGCGAGGGCGATCACCAAGGCGAGGGCGATCAGCGCGGCGGGCAGGCGCTTGGCTGGCAAGGCGCCGATGCTAGGGGCGGCGCTGTGGAGCGATGCAGGGCGGGTTGCAGGCGAGCGCCTGGGCAGGACCATCCCTGAAACGAACACGCCGCCGGGGCGGTCAGTTGCGGCCCCTCGCTACTCGTCCCCGTATTCGCGGGGATCGAGCTCCTCGACTTCGTCCTCCTCGTCCTCGGCCTCGTCCTCCTCATCGGGGTCGAGGTCCTCGTCCTCCTCATCGATCTCTTCGTCGTCGCCCAGCTCGGCGCCGCCCTGCTGGGAGAGCTGGAAGCGCTCGACGAGGTCGTCTCGCTCGTGCTCGTCGAGGGGCGTCTCCTCGGAGATCTGCACCCAGTCCGTGGCCTCCATGGCCGCGGCCTCGAAGATCTCGTGATCGACCTCCGGGGAGTCGTCGACGACGACCATGATCTCGGTCTGTGGGTTGAAGTAGGTGCCGGGGCTGAGGATCAACTCGTCGAGCTGGTAGCGGCGGACGTTGCGCATCGGGCGTTTATACCCCACCGTTGCGTGGCTTGCGATGCCCCGGAGCAGGGTCCGAGGATGGGCTTGCCGGGGCCGCCCATGCGCGGTGCTCAGGGGTCGAGCTCATCGAGCGTCCGGGTGATCTCGGCATCGACATCGAGGGCCTCGAGGCCCTGTCGCAGGCGCCGCTCGTTGCGAGCCTCGACGAGTTGACGGACCTCCGCGACGATCGCCGGGTCGCGTTCGGAGGCGTCCTTCGCATCGGCCAGCAGCCGGGACACCTCAGCGTCGATGTCCAGCGGCTGCTCGCCCCGCGACACGCGCCGGTCGCTGCGGGCACGGAGCATCTGGCGAATCTCCTGCTCCTGCTCGGCCCCCGCCGCGCCGGGCTCCGCCGTGGGGCCGCCCGTACCGGCGTGGTCGCCTTCCCGCGAGATGCCGCCCTGGCCGATCTGGTCGTACATCGAGTCTTTGCCCCGCGTCACCAGGAACAGCACCGACATCACCAGCGAGAAGGCCACTGTGCCGAACACGACGAAGGTCAGGCCGGTGGTTCCGGCGAGCCCTGGCACCAGCGAGCCGGCGGCGCTCTCCACGACTCCGATTCTTGCCGATCGCCTGCCGCTCCGCTACCCTGCTGCTGCCAGATTGACTGACCAGTCAATCTAACTTCGTGCCAGCCCGTTAGGAGAGGCCCCCGAGAATGGTCGATTTCACCCTCACAGACGAGCAGAAGAACCTGCGCGAGATGGCGCACGACTTCGCGGTCAAAGAGATCCGTCCCGTCGCATGGGAGTACGACAAGGAGGGGACGTGGCCGGAGGACGTGATCAAGAAGGCCTGGGAGGTGGGCCTGATGAACAGCCATATCGAGGAGGAGTACGGGGGCCCCGGCGCGAGCTACCTCGACGGCTGCCTGATCGAGGAGGAGCTCTCCTGGGGCTGCTCGGGCATCCAGACCTCGCTGGGCTGCAATGGCCTGGCGACGGCGCCGATCGCGCTGGGCGGCTCTGAGGAGATCAAGAAGAAGTACCTGGGGATGCTGACCGAATCGCCGACGCTCGCCTCGTTCTGCCTGACCGAGCCCGACGCCGGCTCGGATGTGTCGGGGATGCGCACGACGGCCGTGAAGAAGGGCGACAAGTACGTCATCAACGGCTCGAAGTGCTTCATCACCAACGGCGGCTATGCCGACTACTACACCGTCTACGCCAAGACCGACAAGGACGCCGGCCACCGCGGCATCTCGGCCTTCGTGGTCGAGCGCGATTGGGGCGTCGTGGTCGACAAGAAGGAGGACAAGCTCGGGCAGCGCGCCTCGAACACCGCGACGATCTCCTTCAACGACGTGGAGGTGCCCGCCGAGAACCTGCTGGGCGAGGAGAACGGGGGCTTCAAGCTCGCGATGATGACCCTCGACCGCACCCGTCCCGGCGTGGCGGCGATGGCCACCGGCATCGCGCGGGCGGCCTTCGAGTTCGCTGTGGACTACTCGCGCGAACGAGTGCAGTTCGGCGTGCCGATCGCGATGCACCAGGCGATCCAGTTCATCATCGCCGACATGGCAACGGAGATCGAGGCGGCCCGCCTGCTGACCTGGAAGTCCGCCGCGATGCTCGACAACGGCGAACGCAACACGCTCGTCTCCTCCCACGCCAAGCGCTTTGCGGCCGACACCGCGATGAAGACTGCGACGGAAGCCGTGCAGGTCTACGGCGGCTACGGCTTCATTAAGGAGTACCCCGTCGAGAAGCTCTTCCGAGACGCCAAGATCATGCAGCTCTACGAGGGCACCTCGCAGATCCAGCGCCTCGTGATCGCCCGCGAAACGCTGCTGCCGCGGCGCGTCGAGGAGCCCATGGCGGTTCCGGCCTAGCCCTCGGCGGATCAGGAGTGGCCGCGGCTGTCGGGGAGTCCGATGAGAGCGCCCGATAGCGGTGGCATCTACGCGAGGTGACTGTCGGGAAGTCCGATGAGAGCGCCCGATAGCGGTGGTATCTACGCGAGGTGACTGTCGGGAAGTCCGATGAGAGCGCCCGATAGCGGTGGTATCTACGCGAGGTGACTGTCGGGGAGTCCGATGAGAGCCCCCGATAGCGATGGTATCTACGTAAATACCATCGCTATCACGGGAGCTCTCGTGTGTGCCCGCCTCAGCCGATCACGGAGTGGCCGGCCTCAGCGGATCAGCAGCGGCTGCCCGTAGTTGGAGACCTGGCCCGCGCCGACCACGCGGATCAGCACCCTGTAGACGCCTTTGTGCACCCTCACCACGCGGCTGAACTTCGAGGCGGTCGCACCCTTCGGCTTCAGCACGGTGCCGCCGACGAGCACGCCGCGGCCGTGGATGATCCGGAGGATCCCGACCTGGGCGCCGTTCTCGGCCGGAGTCACGGTGCCGGAGATACGCACGAAGCCATGGCGGCGCGTGCGGGAGATGTGGCTCGTCACCCTGACGGCCACGACCTCCGTCGTGACGGGGCTGATCACCGGCGGGTTGGTCGTCGTGACGACGCGGAACTGCGTCGTGGTCCCGGCGCCGAGGAGGGTGAAGCTGAAGCCGCCCGTGGCGTTCGTCAGCTCGGGGTTGCCGATGTTCTGGAAGCCCGCGGTGTAGGGGAAGGAAGCGCCCTGCAGGATCACCTGGCGACCTCCGTTGTTCGTTCCCGACAGCGTCCCCTGGATCACCACCGGAGCCCCGAACACGACCGGGTTGGGGGACGCGAGGATCGCCAGCGACAGAGGCACCTTGGTCGTCTGGAAGGTCCGGTCGCGGCCCAGTGTGGTGCCCAGGGCGTTGACCGCCACGAGCCGGTAGTGGTAGATCGTCAGCGGCTGCAGGCCTGCGATCGCAACCGCCACCGGGACAGATTTCGTGCCCGCCCCGGCCGAGCCGATCGCGCTCTGGCCGCCATAGGCTCTCGTCGGGCCGTACTGGAAGTAATAAGAGGTGCCGCTGCCCTGCGGGTTGATCGACCCGCCCAGGGTCGCCGAGGCGTAGGTGACCGATTTCGCCCCGCCGGTGTTCAGCGTCGGCTTCGACGCCGCCTGGGCGGGCGCCGCGACCGCCAGCGCAGCGAGCAGCCCCAGGGCCACAGCCGCCCAGCGGGGGCCCCGCGCGCCTCCGCCCATCCCTCCTCGACCGTGCTCCGCCGCCTGTTGATCTCCCATGTACGCCTCCTTACCCGTTTGTCACATTTGCGCACGCCCCCAACATCCAAACCCGTTCGCCGCCCCGGAGGTGCGGCCGGGCTGCGCCGACGCTAGGCTCTCGGACCCGCCACCAGAGGAGATCCAGAGAATGTTCGTGTTCAAAGCTGCCGTCGTAGGCGCCGGGACGATGGGGGGCCAGATCGCCCAGACTATCGCCGCCGCGGGCATCCCCGTGGTCCTCAAGGACATCGACGATGCGCTCGTCCAGGCCGGCCTCGACGAGGCCGCCAACGTCACCTCCGGACAGGTCGCGAAACTCGCCGAGAAGGGCAAGATCAGCGCCGAGGACGCCGAGGCCCAGCTCGCGGAGATCCTCGGCCGCATCCAGGGCACAACCACCTATGAGGGCTTCGGTGATGTCGACTTCGTGATCGAGGCGGTGCCCGAGCGGATGGACATCAAGCAGGCCGTCTTCGCCGAGCTCGATGCCGCCACCCCGGGGCACGCGATCCTCGCCTCCAACACTTCCTCGCTCTCCATCACCGAGATCGCCGAAGCGACCCTTCGCCCCGACCGCGTGATCGGTTTCCACTACTTCTACCCGGCTTCGATCATGCCCTTGATCGAGATCGTCGAGGGCGAAGAGACCTCCGCGGAGACCGCCTCCACCGCCGTCACCTTCGCCCAGGCGATCCGCAAGCAGCCCATCACCTGCGCCGAGGTGCCCGGCTTCGTCGTCAACCGCATCCTCAACTCGGGCATCTCCGAGGTCTGGCGCGAGCAGGAGGAGAAGGGCCTCTCGATCAAGAAGATCGACGAGGGCGTAGGGGCCGCCGGAGTGGTGCCGGTCGGGCCCTACTACCTCGTCAACCTGCTTGGCCTCGACACCGTCCTGCACGTCGCCGAGCACCTCGTCGAGTCCTACGGCGAGGAACGCTTCTATGTCCCCAAGGGCATGCAGAAGCTCGTCGCCAACGGCAAACTCGGCGCCAAGACCGGCGGGGACGGCTTCTACGACCCCCAGGGCGAGCCGAACATCCCCGGCGACGCCGAGCCGGACGTGGCCGAGCTCGTCGAGCTGCTCTCGCTGAAGACCCTGCTCGAGGCCTGCCTGGTCCTCGAGGAGGGCGTCGCCACCCATCGCGACATCGACTTCGGGATGATGGCCGGCGCCGGCCTCGACCCCCGGCGCGGGCTGATGCCGCCGTTCATGAAGGCCGACTCCGAAGGCCTCGACGCGATCCTCGAGCGCATGGAGAACGCCCAGGAGCGTTTCGGCGAGCGCTTCTCCCCGCCCACGATCCTGCGGCGCATGGTCGCCCAGGGGCGCCTCGGCCAGAAGACCGGCCAGGGCTTCTACCCCTATCCCCGGCTCGACGCCGAGCAGCCCGCAGAGGTCATCAAGCTCGAGAGCCGCGAGGACGGCATCACGATCGCCTGGCTGGCCAACGGGCAGATGAACTCGATCTCCCCGCAGGTCGCCGAGGACCTCGAGAAGGTCTGGTCGCTCCTCAAGTCGAACGGCACCCGCGCCCTCGTGATCGCATCCTCGAACCCGTTCCTGTTCAGCGCCGGCGCCGACATCAAGGCCTTCACGACGATGGATGAGACGGCTGGGCGTCGGCTGATCGACGACACCCACCGCCTGTTCCGCGAAATGGAGCGCTCGGGAATCGCCACGATCGCCGCCGTCAACGGCCTCGCCTTCGGAGGCGGTTGCGAGCTCTCGATGGCCTGCGACGTCCGTATCGCCGCCCGCTCGGCCCTGTTCGGCCAGCCCGAGATCAAGCTCGGCATCATTCCCGGCTTCGGCGGCACCCAGCGGTTGCCGCGCCTCGTCGGCGCCAACAAGGCCCTCGAGATGAACCTCATCGGCGACCCCGTGCTGGCCGAGGAAGCCTTCGAGCTGGGCCTCGTCAACCGCGTCGTGGAGGATCACGAACTACTCGACACAGCACTGATGTGGGCGCGGAAGCTCGCGGGCCAGGCGCCCCTCGCGGTCGCCGAGATCAAGTCGGTGTCGGCGAATGGCGACCTCGACGCCGGCATCGCCGCGGAGAAGGAGGCCTTCGCCACGGTCTTCGCGAGCGAGGACGCCAAGGAGGGCATCGCGTCCTTCCTCGGCAAACGCGCTCCTCGCTTCAAAGGCGCCTGAGCGTGGCGGCTCCCGGGCAGATCTCGGCGGCGGAGCGGTCGGGCGCTGAGATCGCGCGGCTGGCTGAGCTCGTCCGCGGCGCCGGCTCCGTCGTCGCGCTCACCGGCGCCGGCATCTCAGTGCCCTCCGGCATCCCCGACTTCCGCTCGCCCGGCACGGGGCTGTGGCTGAACGTCAACCCGATGGAGGTCGCCCACATCGATGCCTTCCATGCCGACGCTACGCGCTTCTGGTCCTTCTACGGCCAGCGCTTCGCGTCGCTGCGGGACACGCAGCCCAACCGGGCGCACGAGGCGCTCGCCGAGCTCGAGCGGGCCGGCCGACTCGACGCGGTGATCACCCAGAACGTGGACATGCTCCATCGCCGTGCCGGCAGCCGCGAGCTGGTCGAGGTGCACGGCTCCATCGCCACCTCCCGCTGCCTGCGCTGCCCCTGCGAAATCGCGCTCGATGAGGTCCGGGCGCGCCTCGCCGCCGCGGCCGACGGCGTGCCCCGCTGCGAGCACTGCGACAGGCCGCTGAAGCCGGGCGTCGTGCTCTTCGGCGAGCTGCTGAACCGGGCCGCCCTCGATCGCGCGAGCTCGCTCTGCGAGCAAGCCGATCTGCTCATCTGCGTCGGCTCCTCCCTCGAAGTGCACCCCGTCGCGGCCCTCCCGGGGCTGACCCGTGACGCCGGCGGCGCCGTCGCGATCCTCACTCAGGGGCCCACGCCGCTGGACGCAGTCGCCGAGGTGCGCCTCTACGGCGACGTCGTCGGCGAGCTGACGCAACTGCTTCGCGCGCTCGGCCTCTGAGCCTGGCCGCGGCAGCTCCGGACAAGGTCTGAGGCCGGCAGCGGCGCAGGCCACGAGCGCGTGACGCCGCGCCTCGCAGCCACTATCTTCGGCCTCATGCTGCAACCGCCGGATGTCCGCTACACGCAGAGCCGCGACGGGGTCAGCATCGCCTACGCCACCTACGGCGAGGGCCCGCTCGATCTGATCTGCATCCCCGGCTTCGTCTCCCACCTGGAGATCATGCTCGAGGCGCCCCAGGCCGAGCGTTACTTCGGCCGGCTCGCATCCTTCGCCCGTCTGGTCCTATACGACAAGCGCGGACAGGGCCTCTCCGATCGTCCAGCGGGGCCGCCGACGCTGGAGGAGTCGATGGAGGATGCGCGTGCCGTGCTCGACGAGATCGGCATCGAGCGCGCCGCCGTCTTCGGCATCTCCGAGGGCGGTCCGATGAGCGCGCTGCTCGCCGCCACCCACCCGGAGCGGGTCTCGGCGCTCGTCCTCTATGGCACTTGGGCGCGCCTGATCCGCGCGAGCGACTACCCGCAGGGTGTCGCGCCGGAGGAATTCGCGAGGTTCGTGGAGCTCGTGCTGGACAGCTGGGGCGGGCCGGCCGGCCTGCGTCTGTGGGCGCCGAGCCTGGCGGACGACGAGGAGTTCCGCCGCTGGTGGGCGCGGCTGCTGCGCAGCGGCACAAGCCCCAAGGGCGCGGAATCGCTGCTGCACCTGTACAGGGAAATCGACGTCCGTCACGCGCTGCCCACGATCGGAGCGCCGACACTCGTCGTGCACCGGCGCGAGGACCGCCTGATGCCGCCCTCCGCCGGCCGGGCGATCGCCGCCGGCATACCCGGCGCGAGATTCGTCGAGCTGGACGGCAAGGACCACCTGATGCTCGCCGATCCCGACCAGATCGTCGACGAGGTCGAAGAGTTCCTGACAGGCCAACGCGCCGGGCCGGACCCCGACCGCATGCTGGCCACGGTCATGTTCACGGACATCGTCGACTCGACCGCACGCGCCGCGCAGCTCGGCGACCGCGACTGGCGCGATCTGGTGCGGCGCCATGACGAGCTCGTGCGCAGCGCGATCGAGCGGCACCGGGGACGCGAGGTCAAGACGATGGGCGACGGCTTCCTTGCAACCTTCGATGGCCCCGCGCGTGCGATCCGCGCCGCGATGTCCGCACGCGACGGCGTGCGGGGGCTCGACCTCGAGATCCGTGCCGGCCTGCATACCGGCGAGGTCGAGGTGATAGACGAGGACATCGGCGGGATCGCCGTGAACATCGGAGCGCGCGTGGGGGCCCTCGCCGGGCCGGGCGAGGTGCTCGTCTCGCGTACCGTCACCGACCTCGTCGCCGGCTCCGGGATCGCCTTCGCCGACCGCGGCGCCCACCCCCTCAAGGGCGTGCCGGGCGACTGGCAGCTGTTCGCGGTCGAGGGCTGACCGCCTCCTCAGCCGGACTTCTGTGCCACCGTCACGAGGTACTCGGCCGGCGCATGGAAGCTTCCGTCGGAGGCCTCGTTGAACTCGGAGTAGAGCGCGACGACGTCGCTGCGCAGCTCCTCGTAGCCCCCCTGCTGCTCGAGCGCTGCCTTGGCCATCACCGAGGGCCCCAGGATCCGCTCGTCGGTCTCGACCCACGCCTCGACCGAATCGCCCGCGAAGGCGACCGTCCGCAGCTCGAAGAAGAGCTCCACGCCGGTGCCTTCGAACAGCTCCCGCACGCGGCTCTCATCGCCCCACATCACCGGCGGCACGAATCCCTCGGGAGGTGCCGGCATGTAGGGAGCGGTTGAAGCGAACATCCGTCCGACCATCCCGGCGGGTGTCCACGCGGCCACCACGATTCGCCCGCCCGGACGGAGGACCCGGACGAGCTCGCCCGCCGCCACCGCCTGGCGAGGAGCGAACATCACGCCGAAGCACGATGTCACCCGATCGAATGACGCGTCGGCGAAGGGCAGCTGCTCCGCGTCGCCCTCGACCAGCTCGATCTCAACGCCGGCGGCTGCCGCCCGGGCCGCCTGCTCCTCGAGCAGCTTCGGCGTGAGGTCGAGGCCGGTGACCTTCGCGCCGGCCTTCGCCGCCGGCACCGAGACGTTGCCCGTCCCGGTCGCCACGTCGAGCAGCTCGATGCCGGGACCCGCGCCGGCCCGCTCCGCGACGTATTCGCCCACCGGGACGATCCGCTGGGCCACCACGCCGTAGTCGCCCGCCGTCCACATCGCCTTCTGGCCTTCCTTGAAGCCCGCAACGTCGATGCTCATGCGCTTCCCCCGATCTACTCGTCGTTTGTCCCGACCATCTCCGTCTTAGCGAGATCACGGGCTGGATCGATACGCCAACGTCGCGCGGCCGCCCCAAGCTCCTCGTCGAGCTCCCAGCGGTCTGGCAGCGGCGGGCCGCTGTGTTCCACGCTCGCGCCCTTCAGCGCCATGCAGCCCCCGTTCTCGCCGATCGCGCGGATCGCCGCGATCTCCTCGGCGCTGAGGCTTCCGGCCAGCGCCCCCACCGCCGCGAGCTCCACCCGCTTGGCCTCGACCGGCCGGGCGCGGTCCCCCGGCTCCTGGATCAGCGTCGGGGCCACGCAACCGACGGAGGGCTGCGCGAGATTCCACACGCAGGCCAGCTGCAGCAACGTCATGCCATTTCGATCAGCCACCGGGCGCATCTGCTCGAGCTTCTCGTGTCCCTCCTCGACCCAGCCCTCGGCGCGGAAACGCCGGTGGTCGTACTCCGGGAAGGGGTGGCCGGGCAGCACATCGCCGTGGAACAGGCCGCCGTAATCGACCACGCGGGTGATCACGTTCGTGTCCGTCCGCTCGGCCGCCGCGAGCGTCAGCTCTCCCGGCCAGGGCTCCATCGGGCTGAGGATGATCATCGCCCAGTCGATCAGCTCGCCGAAGCGCTCCAGGCAACCGATCAGGTCGAGCGTGAAGCCGTTCGCGGGGCCCGGGGCGACGCCCAGCAGGCGCGTCAGGCCGGCCTCGCGCACCGCCGTCATGCCCTCCCAGACCGCCTCGCTGCGGTAGCCCGTGCGGTCGGGGTTGTGGAGCAGCAGCAGGTCGAAGTGCTCCGCGCCGAGCCGCTGCAGGCTGCGCTCCGCCGCCATCCGGATATACCCGGCGTACGCGGACTCCTCGCGCAGGGACGGGTCGGTGAAACGCGGATAGCCCTTCGCGCCCGCCCGGGCTCCCTCGTAGAAGTCGTGCCCGATCGCCCCCACCAAGCAGTAGCTCTCGCGCGGCACCCCCCGCAGCGCTCGCCCCAGCGTCGCGTCGGCCTCGCCGGCTCCGTAGGCGTCGGCCGTGATCACCGTGTCGATGCCGCCGCCGGGGCGCAGCAGCCGCTCGAGGCGCTCGTCAGGGAGGGGCTCGCCGAAGTGCATGAAGCGCCCGCCGCTCCAGGTGCCGATCGCTGTTCTGGTCGGGTCCATGTCCGCCCGTGCAGCCTAGATGGTTGCCCTTGGCGCCGGGTGGCTTCACACTCCCGCGGCGGTGCGCGCTCGCAGCGCCGCCTCCAGGCGCCCGAGGGCATGCGCCACGAGGTCATCGTCGATGTCCGTGCCGCCGCCGTCCAGCGCCGCCCGGGCCTGCTCGCCCACGCCCTCCCGCAGCTGCTCGAGCTCGGCTACGCGCAGCGCAAGGTCCTCACGCCGCTCCGCCGTCAGCTCTGCGCTCGCTGCAGCGAGCGCGCGGTCGAGGCCGACGGCGGCGTGGCCGGGACGGCCCTGGTCGAGATCCAGCCGCGCCCGCAGCGTCAGCTCCTCGCAGAGCAGGCCGGCGCTGCGCCCGCCGAGCAGCGCCGCCAGACGCTCCTGCGGGCGAAGCGCCCAGGAGCGATCCCGGCGCCGGCCCCGCCGGCGCGGGCGCAGGGACAGCTCCCGCGCGTGCAGCCATGTGCCCGAGGCGACCTGCTCGCCTTCACCCCAGCCGGCCCGGATCACGAGTGCCTGCTCCGGCGAGACCTCTCGCAGGTAGGGATCAGCCGCGGCGAGGCGTTGAGCATGAAGTGCTCGCGCCCGCCTCGCCCCCGCCGCATCAACCAGCCGGCCGGACCGCCGATCTCGGGCGCAGCTCGCTCCGCATCGAGCGTTTCGATCACGACGACCCGCTCGGGCTCCGCATCGGGGCCGTCGCGCAGCAGATAACGGCCATCCGAGGGGCCGAGGACCCACGGGAACTCGAGCTGCAGAAACACAAACAGCTGGCGCGCCACCGCTTCACCGTATCCTTCCCTCCAGAAAAGCCATTGGGTGTGTCGAGGGGCATGCCCTCGAGAACCGGGAGTCAGCATGTCGGACGCGGGCAACGTCGCAAAGAGCATTCGGGAGCGACTCGGCGCGAACACCGAGGACCGGCTGGGCAAGGCCCTCTCGGAGCTGCTCGAAAACCCGCTCCTGACGGGCGCCATCGGCCGCGCTTTCGATGCCCGCGAGAAGGCCTCCCAGGCCCAGGAGGTCGCGATGGGCGCCCTCAACCTCCCCTCCGCCGCCGACATCGAACGGCTCACCCGACGGCTGCGGGCCGTCTCGCATCGCCTCGAGGGGATCGAGGACGGTGTCGACCGCCTCGATCGGGCCCTTGCCCCGAGCGGCGTCGAGGCTCGCCTGAGCGCGATCGAGACGCGACTCGCGGTCCTCGCCGACAAGCTCGACGAGGCGATCCGCCGCCCGGCACCCGCCGCCGAGCGGGCCACCGGCGCGACGAGCGCCCGCGCGGCCGCCACCGGCTCCGCGGGGCGCTCCGGCACGGCGGCCAAAGCAGCGTCCCGCCGTCCCGGCGCATCGAGCGGCGGCGGCCGCTCCTCGGCCAAGCAGGTCCGGGCGAAACAGGTCAGCGCGGCCAAAGAGGCGAAATCCACCCGCGTCGAGAGCGCCGCGCAAGCCACCAAAGCGCCCAAAGCCGCGAAAGCGCCCGCCGCACGCTCGCCGCGCCGCGCCGCGCCGCGCAAAGCCTGAGCCGCTCGCGCGCCGCGCCGCGCCGGGCAAAGCCTGACCAGGGTCAGCTCGACAGCGCGGCGATCGCCACGGCGCCCATGCGTTCCGCGGCCGTGAGCATCTCCCCGTCGTCGATCCGCCGCCGCGCACCGTCCGCGGCGAAGATGTCGGAGACGGTGAGCACGCAGCCCACGGCAACGCCGCCGGCGGCGCCGAGGGCGAAGATGGTCGCCGCCTCCATCTCCACGGCCAGGGCCTCTCGTCCGCCGCCGGGCGGACCCTGCTCGTAGAAGAGGTCCACGGTGACGACCGCGCCGGCCGGTGCCTCGGGGGCCTGCTCGCGCAGTGCGGCTGTCAGCTCCGCATCTGCGGGCACCCGCTCCCCGGCCCCGAGCGCCCTCGACGTGCCGTCCCCGGACAGCGCTTCGGCGGCGATCACGAGCTCGCCGAGCTCCAGGCGGGGGTCGAGCGCCCCGCAGGTCCCGACCCTTATCGCCCGGCGGACACCCATCGCGGCGAGCTCCGTGAGCACGATCGCCGCCGAGGGCCCGCCCATGCCCGTGGACTGGATCGTCAACAGCTCGCCATCGGGAGCCCGGCCGGTGTAGCCCCACAAGCCCCTCGTGTGGTTGAACATGCGGGGCTCGACGAGCAGCGCATGGGCGAGCCTCATCGCCCGCTCGGGATCGCCTGGCAGCAGCACCCGGTCGGCGAGCTCCGCGGTGGGTCGCAGGTGAGGATGCGCGGGCTCGGACAAGGCCGCGACTTTAGACTCCTCACCTATGCAGGCGTCCACCCCCAGACCCGCTGAGCGATCGAGCTGACTTGGCCGAGCCCGCCGATGAGGCCGACTTCGCCGAGCCCGCCGGGGAGGAAGTCCCTGAGACGGCCGATCTGACCCTCGCCCAGGTGGCGGCGACGGTCGGCGTGTCGGGAGCGACCGTCAGGCGCTGGGTGGCCCGCGGCCTCGTACCCGGCTTCGACGGGCGCTGGACACCCTCGGCCGTCGCCTACGTGCGCGTCGTCGCCCGGCTTCGAGCCCGAGGCCATTCGCTCGAGCGGATCAAGAAGGCCAGCGACGACGGCCAGCTCGCGATCGGCCCGATCGAGGACCTGCTCAGCCCCTCGGGCGGACGACACTCGTTGCGCCAGGTCTCCCGCGAGAGCGGCCTGCCCGCCGAGCTGATCCGTCAGATGTACGCGGCAATGGGACTCGCTCCGCTGCCGCCGGAGGGGCTCAGCGACGAGGACCTCGAGATGATGCGCTACGCCGCCGCGGTGCTCGCGGCAGGCTTCCCCCTGCCCGCCTACCTCCAACTCCTGCGCGTCTACGGGCAGGCGATGGGCCAGGTCGCCGACGCGGAGGTGCGGCTCGTGCACCTCTACGTCCACAAGCCCCTGATGCGCGCCGGCGTGCCGAACGTGGAGATCGCCGAGGAGATGGAGGCGATGACGCGCGAAGTGCTGCCGCTCGCATCGCCCTTCATCAGCTACCTGCACGGGCGACTCCTCTCCCACTTCGTCGAGCAGGACATGATCGGGCACGTCGAGGCCGAGCTGGGGGAGGAGGAGCTCGAGGAGGGCAGGCTGCGCGTCGCGATCGCCTTCGCCGACCTGGCGGGCTACGCCCGGTTGACCGTCGAGCAGGGCGACGAGGCAGCCGTCAGCACCGTCGAAGGCTTCGTGGAGGCCGTGGGCCAGAGCCTGCCCGCCGACGCTCGCGTGATCAAGACGCTCGGCGACGAGGTGATGGTCGTCGGCCCGGACCCCGCGGCGCTGACCGCCTGGGCGGTCGGCCTGCAGGGAGGCATCGGCACGGGACCCTCGCCGCGGATCGGCATCCACTACGGCCAGGCGCTCTACCGCGACGGCGACTACTTCGGCCGCGACGTCAACCAGGCAGCGCGCGTCGTGGCCCGCGCCGGCGGCGGGGAGGTGCTCGTCACCCGCCCCGTCGTCGACCTCGCCGACGGCACCGGGGGCCTGCAGTTCGCGCGCATCGGCGAGGTGCAGCTGAAGGGCTTCTCCGAGCCCACCGAGCTGTTCACCGTCGCCGCCCGCGAGGGATGAGCGGTGAGCGGGATCGACGAGGAGGAGGTTCGCGAAACGGTCCGGTCCTCCGGCCTGTTCGCCCGTGACCGGCCGCTCGTGGCGATGATCTCGGGCGGCCGCGACTCGACCTGCCTGCTGGATGTCGCCGTCGCGCTGCTCGGTGCCCCGGTGGTGGGTGCCCTGCACCTCAACTACGGGCTCCGTGAGGAGGCCGAGCGCGAGGAGAGCTGGTGCCGGGAGCTCTGCGAGCTGCTCGGCGTCGAGCTGAGGGTGGTGACCCCTGCCGCCGCAGGCGCGCCGCCGGCGCCGAGGGGCGAGGAGCCCGGAAACCTGCAGGCGTGGGCCCGGGAGCTGCGTTACGCCGAGGCGGAGCGACTCGCCGAGGAGCGCGACGCATTGGTCGCCACCGGCCACACGGCCAGCGATCAGGTCGAGACGATCCTCTACCGCCTGGCCGCTTCGCCGGGCAGGCGGGCCCTGCTCGGCATGCCGGCGGCGGAGGGACGTCTGATCCGTCCGCTCTTGGCCCTCACCCGTGAGCAGACCGCCGCATATTGCCGGACCAGGGGCCTGCCCTTCAGCGAGGATGCGAGCAACGAGGATCCCCGCTTCGCGCGCACCCGCGTCCGCCACGGGCTGCTGCCGGCGCTGCGGGCAGTGCATCCCGCGGCGGAGCGCAACGTGCTGCGCACAGCGGCGCTGCTGCGCGAGGAGACCGAGCTGCTCGAAGCGCAGCTCGCAGCCGAGCTCGAGGGCCGTTCGCGCGTCGAGATGGCGCGCCTGCGCGAGATGCCCGCGGCGCTCGCGCGGATGGTCGTGGTGCGGCTCGCCGAGCAGGCGGCCGGCACCTACGTGCCCCAGGCCG
>WNFI01687251.1_pt1 | contig 26844 bp, 17 predicted proteins | sample 5400471 | NCBI WGS metagenome assembly WNFI01 (sample SAMN13153348, study PRJNA577476) | soil metagenome | isolation source: 100 cm saprolite on Douglas fir-dominated hillslope | place: USA:California | collected 2013-09-17 | reverse complement strand
CGGTGCCAAGCTTCACATCGTCCATATCAGTACAGGACGCGGCGTGGCTCTGGCGGCCGAAGCGCGCGCACGCGGTGTCGATGTCACGATCGAAACCTGCCCGCATTATTTATTTTTCACCGAGGACGATTTGGAGCGTCTTGGCGCTGTCGCAAAATGTGCGCCACCCCTTCGTCCGCACTCCGATCGCGAAGCGCTTTGGGAAATGCTGTTCGACGGCAAGGTCGACATCGTCGGTTCTGATCATTCTCCGTCATCGCCTGAACTCAAAACGGACAGTGACTTCTTCAAGATTTGGGGAGGCATCGCGGGAGTGCAATGCACCTTGTCTGTTCTGCTTACGGAGGGATACGACAAGCGAGGCCTGCCTCTCGAAGATATCGCCGAACTCACGGCCCACAAACCCGCCCGGCGTTTTGGTCTCGCCGACAAAGGGCGCATCGAAGTCGGCTACGACGCCGATCTCAGTCTCGTCGATATGAATAACAGTTTTACGCTCGGTACCGGCACGTTGCTGACCAAGCACAAATTGAGTCCCTACCTGGGCTCAAATTTTCGAGGCATGATCCGTCGGACGCTCGTGCGCGGCGAAACAGCGTTTTTGGAAGGGCGAATTATTGCTCGCTCGCGCGGCAAGTTGGTCCGCCCGCTGCTTTAAAGGGAGGGAACCGTGATAATGCAGACGGAGGCCACCACGAAACGCACAAAATACACGAAAAGAATACCTTCTAAAGGAATCTAGGGCGTTCATTGATCAGTGCTTTTGGCTAAGCCCAAAATTCTTTTCTTATCCGCTTCTGTTTTCGTGTATTTCGTGTGTTTCGTGGTTGCTCTTTTCTGTTAAGTCTTTCGGAAAATCCCATGGAAATCGCCCAAACACCCGCTGAAGCCGAACCGGAAATCTCCACCAAGTCGGAGATGATCTACGGTCTTCACGACCGTCCTCCGTTTCGCGAATCTCTTTTTGTTGCGCTCCAGCACGTGTTTGCCGTGTTTGTCGGTGTCGTCACGCCGCCTTTGATTGTCTGCAACGCACTGAAGCTCAGCTCCACCGACACGACCTTTTTGGTCAGCATGTCGCTGTTCATTTCGGGCGTCGCTACGATCATTCAAAGCCGAAAGTTCGGCCCGGTGGGCTCGGGCCTTTTGAGCATTCAGGGAACTAGCTTCACGTTCATTGGGCCCATCATTGCAGCGGCGGGTGCAAGCATCGCTGCAGGGGACACTCCCGCGCATGCGCTCGGAGTCGTGTTCGGGATGTGTGCGGTCGGTTCTTTGGGCGCGATGATCATCAGTCGGTTCATTCGTCACGCGAGCCGCGTCATCACTCCACTGGTCACCGGTACCGTGGTGACGCTCATTGGGCTTACGCTCATCGAAGTGGGCATCACCAGCATGGGCGGCGGATTTGGCGCGAAGGCAGACGGCACGTTCGGCTCCCTCGACAACCTCGGTCTCGCCGGTTTTGTGATCGCGGTCATCGTTATTCTCAACACCAGCAAGATTCCATACCTGCGCATGATGTCGGTCGTGATCGGGTTGGCGGCCGGTTATACCGCTGCGTTTCTTATGGGGAAAGTGGATCTCTCCAGCATGAAAGCGCTAAAGGGCATCACCATGCCCTTGCCGCTTCACTACGGATTCGGTTTCAACGTCACCGCGTTTACGCCCTTCATTTTTATGTACCTGATCACCGTCATGGAATCGATCGGGGATCTCACTGCCACGTCGACGCTCACCGGTCAGCCGATTACCGGTCCGATTTATTTCAAGCGACTCCAGGGCGGCATTCTGGCCGACGGCGTCAATTCTCTGCTCGCCGCTTGCTTTAATTGTTTTCCGATGACGACCTTCGCGCAGAACAACGGTGTGATTCAGCTCACCGGCGTCGGTAGCAACTATGTTGGCATTTTTATCGGCGCGATTCTCATCGTGCTGGGACTGATTCCCGCAGTGGGCGGTCTGGTGCAGGCCTTGCCGCAAGCCGCTTTGGGCGGCGCGACGATCATCATGTTCGGCACAGTCGCGGTCGCGGGCATTCGGATTCTCTCCCACGTAAACATGAATCGGCGCTCGTGTCTCATCATGGCGATTTCGCTCAGCTTGGGTCTCGGCGTGACCTTCGTGCCCGACATTCTGAATCACATGCCTGCCTTGGTGAAAAACACCTTCTCATCCGGCATCGCGACCGGTGGCATCTCAGCGCTTTTTCTCAACATTGTTCTGCCCGGCGCGCGAGATTAGGGCAATAAATGGGGATGCCTTATAGTGAGGTGGGTCGGCGCGTCCCTGCGACGGCATGGCAAGCAGTATGAGTGTCTCAATCGCGAAATGCCGTCGCAGGGACGCGCCGGCCCACCCTTCAGATCATTTTTCTGCTTTGCGGCTTGGCGCCCTTGCGCGAGCTTTTCAGAATCTTCATCCTGCTTTGGACGGTATCGGTACCGGCATTTATTTCAAAAACACGCCCTAGACAGCGCTCCCTCCTGCTGCATGCTGTCGGGCTATGGGCACTCTGCTCGTTAAAAATATTCACACGCTCGTTACCATGAACGAGCACCGAGAAGAAATCCGCGATGCCGCCGTCTTCGTGCGCGACCACATCATTGAACGGGTCGGGAAGGCCGTCGACTTGCCGCAAATCGCGGACGAGGTGCTGGACCTCAAAGGTCGACACGTCGTGACGCCGGGGCTCGTCAACACCCACCATCATTTCTACCAGACGCTCACGCGCGCAATTCCCTCCGCGCAGAACTGCGATTTGTTCAACTGGCTCAAGGCGCTGTATCCGATCTGGTCACACCTCACGTCAGAAGGCGTCTACTTCAGCGCGCAGATGGCTGCTGCCGAATTGATGCTGTCCGGGTGCACGACCTCGAGCGACCACCTGTATCTGTTTCCCAACGACTGCACCCTGGATGACGAAATCCGCGCGCTCGGCGATGTTGGCATGCGCTTCCATGCGTGTCGCGGTAGCATGAGTGTCGGCGTGAGCCAGGGCGGATTGCCGCCCGATTCGATTGTCGAAAAGGAAGACGACATCCTCAAAGACAGCCAGCGGCTGATCGAGCAGTACCACGACAATAACCGCCACGCTATGCTGCGGATGGCGCTCGCGCCCTGTTCTCCGTTTTCGGTGTCGCGCGATTTGATGCGCGAATCCGCCGTGCTCGCGCGCAAGTATGCCGGTGTTCGGCTGCACACGCATCTCGCCGAGGATGCTTCGGATGTGTCTTACAGTCTTGCGAAATTCGGACAAATCCCCGGCGATTATGCCGAGTCGGTCGGGTGGGTGGGGAAGGACGTATGGCACGCTCACTGCGTTCACTTGAGTGACGAGTCGATCAAGCTCTTCGGTCGCACCGGCACCGGCGTGTGTCATTGCCCAATGAGCAATATGCGACTCGCGAGCGGCATTGCGCCCGTGCGCAAGATGCTCGATCACGGCGTGCCGGTCGGACTCGGCGTCGATGGCGCGGCTTCGAACGATGCGACGAATCTTTTCCATGAAGCGCGCATGGCCTGCCTTCTGGCTCGCGTCGGCAGTTGCGACGCCACAATTCTAAAAACCCGCGAGGCGCTGGAATTGGCCACGCGAGGTGGCGCGCGCGTGCTCGGTCGCGACGATATCGGTTATCTCGCGCCCGGCATGTCGGCCGATTTTATCGCGATCAACATCGACCGACCGCAGCTCGCCGGCGCGCATCATGACGTCGTTGGCGCTCTCATTCTCTGTCAGGTGGACTACGTTGACTACAGTTTTATCCACGGGCGAAAGGTGGTTGACCAGGGCAGGCTCGTCACGGTCGATCTGCCCAAATTAACCGAGACGATCAATCGGCTGGCCCACCAGTTGGCGAATGCGTAGCGTTTAGCAACGTCCCATCATGTACGAAGATATCAATCCTCTCCCGCGCCTGCTCATGGGGCCAGGGCCCATCAATGCCGATCCGCGCGTGCTCCGCGCCATGTCGGCTCAACTGCTCGGCCAGTTCGATCCGCAATTTCGGATGTACATGCGCGAGACGATGGCGCTGTACCGCGATATTTTTGAAACCAAACACGAGTGGACCTTCGTGATCGATGGCACCGCGCGCTCCGCGATCGAAACGGTGATGGTCTCAGTGATCGAACCCAGCGACCGCGTGGTCGTGGCGAGCTTCGGCCGTTTCGGACAACTCAAGGTCGAGATCGCCAAGCGCTGCGGTGCCGACGTCCGTGTCATCGAAGCGCCGTGGGGCACGGTGTTCGCGCCGGAGCAGATCGAAGCGGCAATTAAGCAACATCAACCGAAACTGTTGGCGATCTGTCAGGGCGACACGTCGACCACGATGCTTCAACCCCTCGATCAAATCGGCGCGATCTGTCGCAAGCACGGCGTGCTCTTGCAAGTCGACGCGACCGCGTCGATCGGTGGCGCCGCGCTTCCAGTCGATGCGTGGCAGATTGATTGCGTGACGGGCGGCCTGCAAAAGTGCCTCGCGGGTCCCTCCGGTGCGGCGCCGATTACGCTTTCCGACCGGATGGCCGAGGTGATTCGCAAACGGCGGCACATCGAGGAAGGCCTGCGCCCGAAAGATTACGTTCCCGGTGCCGGTCGCGTGATTGCGTCGAACTATTTCGATCTCGCGATGATCATGGACTACTGGTCCGACAAAGCGCTCAATCATCACACCGAGGCGACCAGCATGCTCTACGCGAGTCGCGAGTGTGCCCGCATTTATTTGCAGGAAGGCCGCCCGAGCATCTTGAAACGCCACGCCGTCGCCAGCGGGGCGCTGGTCGCGGGCATTGAAGCGATGGGCCTGAAAGTTTACGGCGACAAAGCGCACAAGATGCCCAACGTCACCGGCATTTATATTCCCGACGGTGTAAACGGTGATCGAGTGCGCGCCTGCATGCTCAATGATTTCAATATTGAAATCGGCACGTCCTTCGGACCGCTTCACGGAAAAATCTGGCGCATTGGCACCATGGGCTACAACGCCCGCAAAGACTGCGTCCTCGTCACCCTAGGCGCGCTGGAGACAGCGCTCTCCGCCGAAGGCCACCGCGTTGCGCGTGGTGCCGCTGTGGATGCCGCGCTCGCCATCCATCGCAGCGCGGAACGCGCTGGATAGATGACTTGTGGCGTGTGATGTGTGACATGTGACGAGTTTCAGAACGGAACCGAGGAGGAAGAGGGGAGTCGCGTGTGCGCCGGTATTTCGCGATTACGGCGTTCGTTCTGATGCCGTCGCAGGGACGCGCCGGCTCACCTATCCCATGCAACTTTCCTGTCACCGGCATCCGTCCACACGTCACACTGCCTGTCCTAGTACTTCACCTTATCCGTCTTCTCCGCCCACGCCTTAAACCCCACTTGCGCACTCTCCCTCAACAATGGCTGCATCTTGATCGTGCGTGCTTCGGGCGGTAAGGGGATTTGCTGATAAATAAAGTCGTCGTCGAAACCGATTGCTGCGGCGTCGGCGCGCGTGTTGCCGTAGTAAACCTCCGGGATGCGTGCCCAGTAAATCGCGGCGAGGCACATTGGGCAGGGCTCACAGCTTGTGTACAGTTCGCAGTCGTTGAGCTGAAATGTCTTTAGCTCGCGGCACGCTTCGCGGATTGCCGTGACCTCCGCGTGCGCGGTTGGATCGAGCGAGGACGTTACGCGATTTTCCCCGCGCGCGACGATCTCGCCCTTGCGCACGATGACACAGCCGAACGGTCCGCCGCGACCCGAGTTCATGCCTTTTTCAGCCAGGCGGATCGCTTCTTCCATGAACTGTTGCTGGCCGTGACTCATGCGGACAGTTACCGTCACGCCGAGAAACGACTCAAACCTAAAGTGATTCTCGCGCAAAGACGCCAAGCCAGACGGAACGGTGGATGGTTTACGGTTCTCGTTTTGCGGTATACGGTTCCCTACAGGGAGCGAATACAAACCGACAACTGGCAACCGAGAACTTTTCACCGACAACCGCCTACCAAAAACCGGCAACTCAATGGCCGGAAGGTGCAGGTAAACTCCGTTTTGCCCACGACAACGCTGTTGGATTTTCTCCGTGGTAACGGTTTTACCGGCACAAAACTCGGTTGCGGTGAAGGTGATTGTGGCGCGTGTTCGGTTGCCCTGGTCGAGCGCGACGCCTTTGGAAAAACGACGTACCGTGCAATCAACAGCTGTATCTCGTTCGTTCCGATGTTCGCCGGCCGCGAGATTGTCACCGTCGAAGGCATCGCTCGAAAAGAGTCCTGCCAAGGCTGCAATCATTCTCACGCGCATGAGGCAGCGCCAAGGGACGACGGTCTTCATCCCGTGCAGGCCTGCATGGTCGATCATAACGGTTCACAATGCGGTTTTTGTACGCCCGGTTTCGTTGTTTCTTTGTTCGAGGCTTATTACCGCAAGGACTGCCGTGAACCGTGGCAAATCAGTGACCAGTTGGCTGGCAACCTCTGCCGTTGCACGGGGTATCGTCCGATTCGCGACGCGGCGCTCAATGCCCTGGCGCAGCGCGATCCGGCAAACACCGACGATCCGTTTCGACAACGCTTGCAGCAACCGGTCAGCGCGCCTGCAGATCTCCGCTATCGCCCGTCCACCGACTATTTCTTCCGTCCCACGTCGCTCGCTGAATTGCATGCCCTTCGCTGCGCACATCCCGCGTCGCGTTTGGTGGCCGGTGCGACGGAGATCGGCGTGGAGCTGAACAAGAAGTTTACCCAGTTTCCCGAGCTGATCTCGGTTGAAGGTGTGGCCGAGCTTACCGCGATAACCTCGACTCCCGCAGAGTGGTGCATTGGCGCCGCGGCTTCGCTGACCGCCGTCGAGGAAGCACTTGGAAGTGAATACCCGTCGCTCGCGAAAATGCTCTGGGTTTTTGCCGCTCGGCAAATTCGCAATCGTGCCACGCTTGGTGGTAATTTGGCCACGGGCTCTCCGATCGGCGATAGCGCACCCGTGCTCTTGACGCTTGACGCGTCGCTTGTGCTCTCGTCTCCCGAGAGCGAGCGCACCGTGCCGCTGGCCGACTTCTTCGTCGGCTATCGCAAGACACTGCTCAAGCCCGCCGAAGTTATTCGCACCGTCATCGTGCCGCGTGTTACTTCCGGTTCGGCGCCGATCCGACGCGTGGAATTCTTCAAGGTCTCGAAGCGCCGCGAGCTCGATATCAGCATCGTCTCGGCCGCGTTTCTTGTCGAATTCGATCCGGCTCAGCCGGATGTTGTGCGACGTGCGCGCATCGCTTATGGCGGTGTCGCGGCAATGTCGCGTCACGCTTTGCGCGCGGAAGCCGCGTTGGTCGGCAAGCGGCTCGCCGAGGCCTCCGATGAGGTGGCAAAAATCTTAAGCGAGGAATTCCAGCCGATCGACGACGTGCGCGGCGGTGCGGAATATCGCCGTCGGCCATGTACGTCGACGACACGGCACAACGCCGCCGGATGCTCGATCTCTGGCCGGTGTGTTCGCCACACGCCCGCGCGCGGATCACCAAGCGCGATATTTCCGCAGCCTTGCGTTCTCCCGGTGTGGTCGACGTTCTGCTGGCCGAGGATATTCCGGGTCACAACAACACGGGACCGGCCCGCCACGATGAACCCTTGCTCGCGACAGACGAGGTTCAGTACGACGGCCAAATGGTCGCGGTTGTTGTCGGCGAATCGCTCACAGCCTGCCGCGCTGCCGCCGCGCTGGTGAAGGTCGACTACGAGCCACTCACGCCGATCGTTTCGGTTGCCGATGCGATTGCGCAAAATAGTTTTCACACCACGCCGCACACGCTCGCTCGCGGCGATTGTACCGCAGCGCTTGCCGCCTCGCCGAACCGGTTGGACGGTGAATTGAGCTTTGGCGGTCAGGAGCATTTTTATCTCGAAACGCAGGCGGCTTGGGCGGAGCCCGGTGAAGACGGCGCGGTGTTCGTGAGTTCGTCGACGCAACATCCGACGGAGATTCAGACCATCGTGTCCGAGGTCCTCGGTGTCACACGCAACAAGGTCGTCGTGCAGGCGCCGCGCATGGGCGGCGGTTTCGGCGGCAAGGAAACCCAGGGCAATGCGTTCGCCGCGCTCGTGGCGCTCGCCGCGACGCGCACCGGACGTCCGGCGCGCATGCAACTGGACCGCGATGTCGATATGACGCTCACGGGCAAACGCCATCCGTTCTACGCGAAATTTTCGGTGGGTTACGACAACAACGGCAGACTGCTCGCCTCGCAGGTCGAACTTGTTTCCGACGGTGGTTGGTCGCTCGATCTCTCGCAACCGGTGCTCGATCGCGCGTTGTTTCACCTCGATAACGCGTATTACATTCCCGCGGTGTATTTCACCGGCCGCGTCGCCAAGACCAACGTGACTTCGCACACTGCATTCCGCGGTTTCGGTGGACCGCAAGGCATGTTGGTCATCGAGGAAATCGTCGACCGCATCGCGCGGCGTCTCGGCTTGCCGCCCGAAGTCGTGCGCGAACGGAATTTCTATCACGGGAGTGGCGAAACCAATACGACGCACTACGCCGAAGAGGTGACCGACAACCGGCTCCAGCGCATCTGGCGGGAGCTGATGACGGGGTCCGATTTCGCTGCGCGGAAAGCCGCCGTTGGCGAATGGAACCGGACGCACGCCGTGATCAAGCGCGGCCTGGCGATCACACCGGTGAAATTTGGAATCTCGTTCACGCTTTCTCACTACAACCAAGCGGGTTCGCTCGTGTTGATCTATCAGGATGGTACGGTGCAAGTGAACCACGGCGGAACCGAAATGGGGCAGGGGCTTTATACCAAAATTCAGGGTGTCGCCATGCGCGAACTCGGACTCCCCGCATCCAGTATCCGCATGATGGCGACGACGACGGACAAAGTACCGAACACCTCGGCTACCGCCGCGTCTTCCGGCGCCGATTTAAACGGTGCCGCCGTGCAGAACGCGTGCGTCACGTTGCGCGAACGGTTGGAGCCGGTCGCTGCCAAGCTGCTTTCGAAAGAAATCGGCAGCGAGGTCGCTGCAACCGACGTGAAATTCATGTGTGGCAAGGTCGGCATCCGCGGACGTACGGAACCGCGCATCGAGTTTGCGCGCGTATGTCACCAGGCCTATATCGATCGCGTGAGTTTGTCTGCGGCCGGCTTCTACAAGACGCCCGGCGTGGTGTGGGATTGGGCTACCAGCAAGGGTCGTCCGTTTCATTATTTTGCTTTTGGCGCCGCGGTCGCGGAAGTCGAGGTCGATGGCTACAGCGGCATGAACCGCGTGCTGCGCGTCGACATCGTACACGACGTCGGCAACTCGCTGAACCCCGGCGTCGACCGCGGCCAAATTGAAGGCGCGTTCGTCCAAGGCATGGGTTGGCTCACGCGTGAAGAATTGAAGTGGGACAAGGCCGGACGCCTGCTCACCCACAGTGCCAGCACGTATCAAATCCCCGCGATCAGCGACGCGCCGATCCAGATGAACGTGACGCTTTTGCCCAAAGCCGACAACGCGTCCGCGATCCACGGCAGCAAAGCCGTCGGCGAGCCGCCGCTGATGCTTGCGTTTTCCGTCCGCGAAGCCCTCCGCGACGCCGTGGCCGCCTACGGAGTCGCAGGCGGCGAAGTCCCACTCGCATCGCCCGCGACGAACGAAGCGATTTTTGCGGCGATTAAGCGCCGATGTGACATGTGACGAGTGTTCGAAGGTGGGGCGCGACCGCTGGGCTCGCCGTCGCGATTACCGCGTGCGCAGATCCCATCCTTTCGAATCCAATCAAACACGATTGAACACAGCTTACAGAGGAAAAGGCTGAACAAGGTGGGTATCCACGAATAACACGAATCAGCACGAATTTAAAAAAACAGAATGAGAACATCGAAACACTGCTCGTCGTGGAGAACCCAACCTCGCCCGGGTTTCAGACGAATTCCATTCGTGTCGATTCGTGTACAACCGCATTCGCCTGACTTTGCGTCTTGGAGCCTTTGCTCGAGCTCTTTCATCGCCGTAAGCCGAAAACGGCAAACCGTTAACTCGCGCGCGCTGCGCGCGCGCGGTCCCGTTCGCTCAAAAGCTGCGCCGCGATACTTAGTGCAATCTCATGCGGATGATTGGTTCCGAAATCCAAACCCACCGGGCAATGAAACTGAGCAGCGCGTTCCGCCGAGAGTCCGTTCGCAATTAACTCACGCCGCAAGACCGCAGCCTTGGCGTCGCTGCCGATCACTCCGATGAATGGAAACTCACGCTCAGCCAGCGCTCGCTGAAGCACGGGTCGGTCGGTTGCGTGGCCCTTGGTCATCAATAAAAGAAATGTATCGTCCGGCAACGTGGGGATCAGGTCCTCGCCGCGCTCTGCGTGCACGACTTTCAAGTTCCGCGCGCGCGGTAGGCGTTCGAGCCATTCCGTGCGTGCGTCGTAGCACGTGATCGAGCAGGGCAGGGGAAGTAACACCGGGATCAAAGCCTGGGACACGTGGCCCGCGCCGAAGATCGCGATCGTCCATGGATGGGCAGCTAGGTGCGGTTCGAAGTACAGCTTCACCGACCCACCGCACGTCATGTTGACGTCGCCCTTCAAACTCCAGTTCACGAAACGCGGTTTGGTGTCGGCCGACGCGAGCATTTCTTGTGCAAGCGTGAGGGCGGCCGCTTCGACGCGTCCTCCACCAATCGTTCCCGCCCTTAGCCCAGATGGAGTCACCAAGATCTTCGCCCCCGCATCCTGTGGCACGCTCCCCAGCGTCTCGATCAGCGTCACCAAAACGAACGAAGTTCCTTCCTCCTCGAGCGTCACTACCCGCCCATAGATATCAGGCGAGGAGACCTGAGGCTGCGGTGTTGGAAGGAGTGGATCGGACATGGTTTGAGCGGTATGATACCATGCCGAAGGTGAGGCAAGCTGTGACGTGCGGGGCAAGTCTAGTTGAGCGTTGAAAGAGTAGAGTTGAGAGCTGGGTAGGCCGTCGCGTCCTTGCGACAGAGGCGTCAAGCGAGTTGCTGAAACATAAAGTTATAAGATACAAAAGTTGATTAAATAGAGATCATACTTATTATTTATGTGAGACCATGGTGGGTGGGAGCGCATGCGGCTCGCCTGCTAGTGAGGGAAGATGCAGGCCGGCGGTCTGCGCTCCTTGAGTCGGTTTCGCAGGGGCGGCGTTTGTTTAGATAAAGCGTCCCCGTCTCCTTTGGGCTCCCCACTCTTCACCACAGAGGTAGCAGGATAAAAGGTGGACGGTTTCAGGTCCAAGGTAGCAATCAAATGCGACCTTAAGCATCTCTAGAGTGACGGTCTCCAATGAGTTTCAGTCCCAACGCTGTACGCTGGTGCACTGGGAGCTGTATGGGGAAATAGCGGGTGTCGCTGAAGGGACGCGCCGGCCCACCTCTCAGCGACGCCGTAGCTATTGCAGCTCTTAAATCGATACCCTCGCTATTAATTAGGATAAATGTTTCTCGATACCGTTTTCGAGTCGACCGGCCATTCTAGTTTCGTTTCAGAAATCTTACGTGCGACGCAACGACTCGCGAGAAACCCATAGTGCCATTCTATTTTTTGATCATAAAGTTCTTCCCTATAAAGAGAAGGCACCATGACACAGGAGGAGCCCTGCCCACTGTCGATAATTTCAAAGCCCGTAGCGGCATTGAAAAGACTGCTCCAACTGTACTCGGAGAACCTAAAGTAATCCCAGGGCTCTTCATGGGATGGCCAGCTTTGGTGGGTATTTATCATAGCCACCCCTCCCAATTTCAGAACCTTGTTGAGCTCGAGCGAGACCTTCCACGGCATGCATAGGTGCTCCCAAACGGAGACTGACCATGCAAAATCGAAATGATTTGCCGGGAAATACTGAGACAGTTCGTGCGCATCACCCACGACATCGACGTTGGGGCCTGCAATGATATCAAATCCCGCATAGTCGCATGTGGATGGGAATAAATGTCGGCGCGTAATTCCAGAACGAGCACGCGAGCCTATTTCCAACACTCGCGCCATGGGATTCGCATTTACGGCGGCCCAGAACTTGCCTTCCGAACGATGGAAACGATCCAGCTCGATTCCCTGGCTCATGGGCTTGGGTACACGCATGTGAGCGTTGCCAAATTGGAGCGCCAAATCCATCTGCTCAAATTGGCTCCCTTTAAATTCTGCCGGCAGTTTCCAGTTAAAATGAAAACATGTTCTCTTCGCGTCAGAATTTTGAAAGCCGTCGAGAGAGTAATCCATTTTTTCCCAGACCTTGTCGGGCCGGAGTAACCAAATTTTTAAGACTTCCGATTCCTGATGCTCCACGATACCACGACAAAATAAAATATCCCGAAAACAGCTAAAATCCTGGATCCAATACTTCGGTTCCAAATTGGGACCCAGGGCGGAAACATCGGCAACGCAGCTTGGTTCCTTTTTGCCCGATTGCTGTTCTGAACTCAAATTCGACATAGTTGAGAAAGCGTTAATTTTTGGACGCAACAAAAACGCAGGGATAGAGTCGGGCCCTGGAATCTTACACGCGAGAGGAAAAACTCCTTCAATGGATCGACTTGGAATATCTTGAGGTCTTGTGGCGGATAACCCGTTCGCTTCGCGGTTCAGTCGAAATTTTTAAACTGTCTGGCTACCGCTTTTTTACTGGACGGCCGGGTTTTGGCGGGCGATCCACTCCGGAATGTTTTCCATCGCAAATTCGAATTCTGATGGCCTTCTCTGACCCTTTATTGTCTCGGCGTGAGATAGGCTGGCACTGTCTTAGACTGCTTAGATTATCACACCTGAATTCACCTGCATGGATAAGGCCCGAAAGATGCCTTCACAGTGTCCAACTCGTCCGCATTGTCGGTAATGAAGACTCGAAAATCATTTCCGCCGGGCGATACGCGAATAACGATGTGGCCTGATGTGCTCTTTACCTTCGAAATAAATCTCTGATCGACGAGCGCGGTTGCGGGCATGAGGTCGGTGACAAATATGTCTCGCGGACCCGGATAGAGTCGGTCGCTCAACATGCGTTCGAGCTGGGCGATGTTGAGGTGCGTGATGTGCCAGGCCGGCACGACCCAAACGAGCGGCTTCAAGGCTCTCGCGGCATCGCTACCGACCGCATCAAAATAAGCGTGGTGGTCAGCCACGGCGACCTCGACAGGCCCGGTTGCGCGCGCAGCCGGCGTCTCCACGTCGCGCCACGGCTGGAGGCCCTCGTGGGTATCGCAGTGCAAGTCGCCGCCCGTAAAATAGTCGAACTTACCGTAACTCAAATGGAGTGCGATGGAGCACATGTTTTCGTCGGGGTATTCGCTTTGCGGAAGATCACGCAACGGTGGAACTGCCGACTGCACGTCCGTTCCGCGTCCGGTCCAGACCGTTCCGTTCGCGGCGATCGCTCTCACGATAAAAGAAGAAAACTTTTTCGGTGCGCGCAGCAGGCGTATCTGGTCCGTCGCACCGACCCGTACCCGTTCACAAATGGCGCCTGCCTTTTGGCGCGAAGCTATGTACGAAAAATAATTGAGAGCGAATCCCGCAGGCCATCGGGAGGGATACGTATAATCAGGAAATCCACGGTCGATCACATCGTGGATCGGAATCAATTCCGCCACATCGGTGATTCCTGTCAGTACATAATCTCCTGTTTTGCCACGCGGCGTAGTCGGGCCGATTTCTCCGATATGGTCCGGGTGCAAATGGGTCGCCACGAAATAGTCCAACTCGACACGACCGGTCGCTCGCAAATGTCGGACAGCATATCGCGCGATCCATTCTCCGGGCCGCCGCGAACCATTCGGCCGCGGAGGACAGGAAACATCTGGTCCGCCGTCGGCCGCACCTGCATCGATCATGATGCTGGTGCCGTCGGGACCGATGATGAGCGCCGAGTTTCCGCGGCCCGTCGCGATCTGGTGGATTTCGAGCGTTCCGGGAATCCACGGGGGTAACGGTGAACCGATCTTCACGGCATCCGGGTCAGCCCGCACTTGCACCGCCGCGATGAGACCGAGTGCGAGGCAGGCGCCGAAAACGCGAATCATGTTATCGACGCTCCACATGACGCGGTATCTTATCAAAACCGAACGCCTACCGAAACGCCGTAGGTGCGCGGTTCACCCAAATATTCCGCCAACACCACTTGGGTCGATGGAGTCAGCAGATATTCCGTGTTACCTAGATTACGTCCCCAGAGACTGATTCGCCATTTGCGATCGAGCGTTTCAAACCCGATACTCGCGTTCAAGAGCGAGTAAGCCGGCACAAAGAGATTCGGATCTTTGGTCGCTCCGGTGTAATAGCCATCGGTCCATGAATAAGCTGCGACCGCCGAGAGATAGCCGAATTTTGCCCACGGAAATTCGTAATCTGCGCTCAGCGATAGCTTACCTTTCGGCGCCGAGCCCAGGGGATTGCCCGTGTAATTTAAAACGCCGGGCACAAGGAACTGATCGTATTTGGCATCCAACACACCGTAGGCCGCTCCCAAGTTGAGTCCCTGCAAAGGCGAGCACGCCAGTTCGATCTCGGCGCCGTTCATCGTCGCCTTGCTTGCGTTCACGATCGTGGTGATCCGCGTAATCGAATTAAAATACAGCTCCTGCTTGTCCGCATATTTCTCTCGGAAAATAGCGACATTCACCCGCACGCGATTGTTGAGGAATGTAGATTTCAACCCAGCCTCATAATTCGTCACGGTCTCGGGATTGAACGGTGTGGTGAATGCAGCGGGCACGGCAGCATCCGCATTGTAACCGCCGGAGGTGTAACCCTTGGTCACGCTGCCGTAGACTCGGATCGTTTTGCTCGGCATCCACGTCAGCACCGCGCGGGGCGTGAATTCGCTCCATTGTTTGCTCTGCCCCCGCACCGTGTAACTGTTTGCCGCGACGATCAGATCCGTGCGCACCACCGAGGCCTGTTTGCGATCCACCGTGTAGCGGCCGCCAGCTGTGAGATCGAGCGTGGGTACGATATGCAGCGTCCCGTCCCAATATGCCGCGTAGCTCTGCGAATCGACCTTTTGGTCCGAGATGGTGTTTGTCACGAGCGCCCCCGTGCCTGCGGCGAAAGCGCGACTGACCAAATTCCGGTAACCGTTCTCATCGAGATAATACAAACCCGAAACGAAGTCGCCATACGTCCACTTAGGACTGGCATAACGCAACTCCTGCGTAAACGTACCGGGATGATCGAGATCGCGCGCCACCGCCTGACTGCTGCTCGTCAGAAATTGGTAACTTGCTCCCACGCCTGAATAGTCATCCGCGGACTTCGATTCACGATAAGCGGTGATGTAACCGAGTTCTGACGTGCGCCGGTTGCCGTCGTTGCCCAGGCCTTTCGAAGACAGGGTCCGCTCGCCGTTGCGATCGTCGGAATAGTCGGCTCTGACCAACGCCTTCAATTCAGGCGACACTTTCATGAGTACTTCGCTACGCACGCCTGAACTGTCTTGATCGTCTTCCGCGCGTCCCGTCAGACGATCGTAGCCATAGCCATTGTGCGCGTGACGAAACGCCGAGACTTTCGCCGCGATGTTTTCAGTAATCGGCATGCTGACCAAACCCTGGAGTCGCACATCGTTGTAATTGCCGTAGTCGGCCTGCGCCTCGATCTCTCGCTCCGACAAGGAAGGCAGACGTGTGTTGAAGACGACGGCTCCTCCTGTGACGTTGCGGCCGAAGAGAGTTCCTTGTGGTCCGCGCAACACCTGAACCGAATCCAAATCGAAAAGCTCGAAGCTCGCCGCGGTGATGCGAGGAATAAAGACATCGTCGATTACCACTGCGACGGGTTTGTTCACACCGATCTGAGAAAATGTGTTGGAGGCGCCGCGAATTGCTAGTGTAGGACTGCTTTGGTTGAACGCCGACGCTAGAAAATTCGGAGTCAGGCGAGACAGGTCGCGTATGTTCTCGACCTTAAATCGCTCGAGATCGCGAGAAGAGAGCGACGTCATCGATATGGGCACTTCCTGCACCGACTGCGGACGCTTTTGTACATCCACGGTCACGCTGTACGCGTCCAACACAAGGGTCTCATCCGGGCGGCTTGGGTTTTGATTTACCGGAGCCGCCCGTGGGACGTTTGGGTCGCTGGCACGGTTGACGGTGAGCAGACCGCTTTTGGCTTGGGTTGCGACCAGCACGGTCCCAGTCAGCATACGGTCGATGGCTTCCTTCGGTGTAAACTCGCCTTTGATTTCATTCGTTCGCGTGCCTTTCACGACATCCGGCGGATAAATGATTTCCTGCCCCGACTGTTCCGCGAATACCTTCAACGAAACAACCGCGTCGGCGCTCGAGATGTCGAAGCTTCGCTTTGCCGCGGGCTCGGCCGCGACGAACGACGGCAAAACCGCGAGCATGAAGCAGGTGGCAAGGAGGCGAAGAAAACTTAAACGAGAACGCGAAAGGCGTTCACGAAACGAAAAGAGGAATTTCATGGTGCAGGCTGTCGACCGGCGCGAGAAACGCCGGACTTCCTATCTAAGACGAGCAAAGCACGTCACCCCAGTGACAACCATTTCGAGTTTTTTTGGCGGCAACCAAAAAGAGCACAAAAGGCGAAAAAATTAGCCACAAAAGATCACAAAGAACTCAAAGAAATATTTCCTGTGTTCTATGTGATCCTTCGTGGCTAAAGATCCGATCCTATCGCTTTTGATAGCGGACTGATCCACCACGAAGATCACGAAGAGGCTAGACCAGTTTGATCCTTCGTGCACTTCGTGGTGAACTTCTGTTTTTCGTTTCGGTTGCACCTCGCAGAAGGGATGGCCTCGAAGCATTTTTTGGAAAGATTTTTGATCACAGAGGCAGTCCGAAATCTATAAAAACTCTCCTCCAACGCATCGACAAAACTGTCGATGCTATCGGATCGGATGCGTCCGCTGATCGGGATCGCATCCAACTCAGGATCGGCCAGCACCAGGTGCGGAGTGCCTTGCTGACCCGCGGAATGACGATTGAAGCGGAGCACGACCTCGGCAAGCGGAGTACCGTCGAACACCAAGCGCCCCGTCTGCCACGCCAAAGCCCGGTCGATTTCGGGAGCCGCGAGTGTTTCGATCACGGGTTGGCCCCATTCCTTGGTGACGACCGCTGGAACGGTTGTATGCTGGCCCGCAACGAGCGTGGGAAGCTCAAAGTTAGACGCCGGTGCCGCAGCAACCTGAGTGCTCTCGGGGCGGATCTGCACCGTGCCTTCCGTGACCAACACGTCTACCACCGTTTTGCCGAGGCGAACATCGAATGCCGTGCCCACCGCCCGCACCACAACGTCGCCCGCTTCGACAATAAAGGGTCGTAGTGGATTTTTTGCGACGGTGAAATGAGCCTCACCGACAACGAGTCGCACCCGGCGTTCAGCAGCCGTAAAGTGTTCGGCGATTTTGCTCCCGGCTTTCAATTCGACTTCGGAGTCATCCGGCAGATGCAAAAAAGGCGAACTCATCTGAGCGACGGCAGGTTCTGTGACTCTTGACGTGGGTGATGACGTCTTGGGCATGAACCAAACGAGGGCTGCGACCGCTGCCGCTGCGGCGGCAGTCAACACCACCGGCTTAAGCATCCGGGAAAATCCGATCGCGCGGCCTTTCGAGCGGTTCGACGCAGGGACGAAGATATCGGGATCGATCGCCGCATCGGGCGGCCGCGGATAGAATGCCACGCGAGCCACTCGGCTGCCATCAATCGAATGGCCTTCGAGTCGGCATCCTGCCCGAGGACTGGATCAGGAGAGTTGGAATCGCCGGCTTTCATGGCTGTTTTCGGTTCACACCGCGCTGGAGCAAATATTCTGTGCAACGTTCCATTCCGCGAACGACGTGGGTGCGAACCGTATTTTGCGATATACCGAGCTTCTCTGCGACTTCTCTTTCGGTCAAACCGTACATTTTTGTGAGAGTAACCACCTGGCGGCAGCGGTCGGGAAGCTGGCGGAGCGCCTCAGCAAGAAATTCCAGTTCCTGCCTGGCATTCACCGTCTCCACCACATCCTGGCCCTCATCTAAGACGGATAAGCGATCGGTTTCAGCGACAGACTCCATCTCGACCACCTTGCGCCGCCGCGCCACGTCGAGTGCCGCGTTGCGCGCGATCGCAAAAAGAACCGCCTTCGGCAATTTGATCGGCGTACTGTTGGGCCGGGTTTGTCTGCGCCAGAATCGGAAAAACGAATCTTGTGCAATATCGTCGACTTCCAGCAGCCACGGAAAGCGGGCGCGCAACCACGCCTTGAGCGCGGATTCGTGCGAATGCACCTGCTCCTTGAACCAACTCGTTTGTTCGACGGTATTAGCCACACCGCCATCTAACGGGGCAGCCGGCGCCTGAGCGTTGACGCAAGGCGGAGAAAACGGGGCCTGACTGGCTGCGGGCGTTGAATTCACGGTTTACCGGAAGGACGAGTTCGCAGGATTTGCGCCAAGGGTTGTGGATAAGCGAGCCCGATCTTCAGCGGGAAAATCGTTTTAACAAAAGCGACACACATATTTATCGTGCGTTAAATTCGGCCAAAGACGGAAGAAAGACATCTCTGTCGGTGAGAGCGCGGTGCTTCGGACACGTTTTGATCGAATCAAACGACCTTTCAGATCATCCACGAAACTGCACGAATGTGAGAGAAAGTCGGAGTTTCTAGAATCTCTTTGGGAGGAGAAAAATGCTCGACAGGATGGACTCTTTTTACCTGTGAAAAACAGGCTTGGGGAAAAACGGAAAATAAACTTGTAGCGCTCTGGCGCCTTTCGTCTGCTCTTTATTCTCCGGGTTTGGCAAACCGTCTCGGATCACGAATCATTACCATGCAAATCGGCATCGACAGCTTCGTCGCCACGGCTGCTGACCCTGTGACCGGGGTTAGCCTTAGTCCCTCTGAGCGCCTGCACAATCTTCTGGAGGAGATCGAGCTCGCCGACCGTGTCGGGGTGGATGTTTTTGGCATCGGCGAACACCACCGGCACGATTTCGCCGACTCCGCGCCTGCGGTCATCCTGGCCGCGGCGGCTGCACGCACTCGCCGGATCCGTTTGACCAGTGCTGTAACCGTGCTCAGCGCGGCTGATCCGGTTCGCGTCTTTCAGGAGTTCGCGACGCTCGACCTGCTTTCGCAGGGTCGAGCAGAGATCGTTGTCGGCCGCGGCTCTTTCATCGAATCCTATCCACTCTTCGGCCTCAACCTCGAAGACTACGATTCGCTCTTCACGGAAAAACTCGATCTCCTGTTGAAGATTCGTGAGAACACGAAAGTCCGCTGGTCCGGCAAGCATCGCCCAGCGCTGACTGGACAAGGCATTTATCCGCGTCCCCTGCAAAATCCGCTACCCATTTGGATCGGTGTCGGAGGAACACCTGAGTCCTTCGTCCGCGCCGGCACGCTCGGTCTTCCGTTGATGGTTGCGATCATTGGAGGCCAGCCGCATCGCTTCAGACCGCTCATCGATCTCTACCGCGAGGCAGGCCAACACGCCGGTCACTCTCCCGAGCAACTCAAGGTCGGCATCCATTCCCTCGGTTATCTTGCCGATACCACAGAAAAGGCGGCCGATGAGTTCTATCCGGGTTATGCCCGGGCTTTCACCGAGATCGGCAAAGAACGTGGCTGGCCGCCGACCACTCGGGCGCAGTTCGATGCTTTGCGCGGTCCCACCGGGGCGCTACTGATCGGTGATGCCAAAACGGTTGCGGAAAAGATCCTTTCCGTGAGCGACGCTCTGGGCGGCATCTCCCGGATGAGTTTCCAGATGAGCGTGGCCGCACTTCCTCATGCCAAGGCGCAATGGGACTTTAGAAGCGCAAGCCACTGGCCTGCGGAGTTGAAGAAAAATGCAGACTAGCGGCCGGCGCTCCCATGGCTCAATTCCCGTCGCCGAATCTGCGTTTATTTTGTGTCTTAATATTTGAGCTCCCGTTATCCCGTGCCGTTGTTTAACCGGGATGCTCGCAACAACACATTCAAACTACGGGGTTACGTATTTTCCCGGCCGAATACATCAAGGAAATCCATTTTGCACATTTCGCCTCGGTGCAGCCCCCTATTACCATGGCATCTCGGTGCCGTTTCTGCCGAATTTGGATCGCCAACCAAGAACTGAATCCGAATGAAGATTCACCCTGGCATCGAAAACGGATTAATTCCCACATCTTCAAGCCCTCTGCGTTCCAAGTTATCTTTTATCCGCCGGTACGCTGCCATCATCTGTATCGTGATGATGGGGACGCTCCTGTCCCTGCTGCTTTTTTATCTCACCATTAAGCAGGAAAATGCGCGTTTGGAAGCGGAGTTCGTCCGGCGAGCAGATGTTCAATTCACGCTAACCCGTGAGGCCCTCAATTATTATCGCGCGGGATTATTTGCGTTTCGACTGCTCTTTGCAGGCGATGCGGAGGTGTCTCGTACCGAGTTCCAACAGGCGGCAAAAGAAACCCTCCCAATCTATCCGGGCATCCTGGCACTGGAATGGGTGCAGTACGTACCGGGATCGAAACGCGCGGCCGTGGAAGCGGCTGCGAGTCAGGAATTAGGAAGACCTTTTCAATTTACCCGGCGCGGGCCGAATGGCATCGAACGGGATGACGAGCACAAGGAATATTATCCCATTCTGTACATCGAACCGCTGGCCGGCAATGAGGCAGCTCTTGGATTCGATCTGCAAATGGGCTCCACTAAAGTGGAGGCGGAAAAAGGGCGTGCGACCGATAGCATGATGGTGACCGTCAAACACGCCCTGCTCCAGAGGCAAGCGGGTGTAGTCATGATCTGGCCCGTTTTTGTATGGGGTCCTGCGAATCGCAATTTCATCGGATACGTCGAAGCCGTTTGTCAGGTGGATGAAATGTTCCGACAACTCGAGACTAGGCGCCCCAGCTTTATCCTCGACTCCCTCTATCTTGATACCAGCGCAACAAAGCCGACCGATCGGTTGCTTCACCGTAGCTCCGGAAGTCCCATGCAGTCAATGGACGGCCTGGAAGAGGAATTCAATCGCGGGCTGCACAGGGAATACGCGTTGCCATTCGGCGGCCGCGAATGGAAGGTCGTGTATCGACCACAGGCTGAATGGCTCGAAGGGCAGCATTCGCTCTTTCCCTGGGTTAGCTTGGGCAGCGGGTTATTGGTAACCGCGCTCACAGGGGGACTGTTTTTTCAGCGTGATCGCCAATCTGGACGGATTGAGAGGGAGGTTGAAGAACGGACCGCTGAGCTAAAGCAAAGTCGTCGGCAGCTCGCCAACTTGGTGAAGCAACTTCCGGGGCTGGCTTTTCAACGCTGCTATGACGACGATTCGCTGACCTACGTGAGTGAGGGCGCTCTCGTGCTAACTGGATACCCCGCACAGGTTTTAATCGAGGGACAGGTAAAATTTAGAGACCTTTGGTTGCTCTCCGATCGTGAAGCTTGCCGAAAAAAAATCGACGAGGCGCTGTCCGCCGGAGGTTCTTACGAAATCGAGTATCGGTTGAAGCACAGCGACGGATCTCTCCGGTGGGTTCTGGAGCGAGGCCGGGTGATCTCCGGCGTCTCAGGGGAATCGCCTTTTCTCGAAGGCCTCATGATCGATATCACACCTCAGCGGGCAGCGGAGGCGGAAAAACTCAACGTCGAACGCAAGCTTCTGGAAACCCAGAAGTTGGAAAGCCTGGGGGTTCTCGCCGGAGGTATCGCCCACGATTTCAACAATCTCCTGACGGGCATCGTGGGCACTGCCGGACTGGCGCGGCTTACGTTGTCATCTACCTCGCCGGTCAATGCGAATGTAGATCAAATCGAATCGGCGGCGTTGCGGGCCGCAGAGCTCTGCAAACAGTTGCTCGCCTATGCCGGCAAAGGCCGTTTTCAGGTAGAGCTGCTCGACCTCAACCAAATCGTCGAAAGCACACTTCCACTTCTTCACCTTTCGGTCAGCAAGCAATGTCAGCTCAGTCTGGATCTGGCGCGGCCGCTGTCGGCGGTGATGGCCGATTCCAGCCAAATCCGCCAGATCGTGATGAATCTGGTCATCAACGCTTCGGACGCGATCGGCAATCACCCTGGCCATATCGAGGTTCGAACCGGCCGCAAACATCTGACACGCCAGGACCTGGCCACCTGCATCATGGCGGGAGACGAGGGCGACTACATCTTTCTAGAGGTTCAGGACTCGGGTACAGGAATGTCGAACGAAACGATTCAGCGGGTTTTCGAACCGTTCTTTACGACAAAATTTGCCGGTCGCGGTCTCGGCCTTGCGGCCGTGCTTGGCATCGTGAGAGGTCATCGTGGTGCATTTAAAGTCACCAGTAAACTCGGACACGGATCGGTCTTTGCGCTTTTCCTGCAAACAGCCAGCGAACGGGCGACAACCAGCGCGCCACTCGCTTTGGCTGACCGCCCATGGAAGACGTCAGGCCTCGTTTTATTGATCGATGACGATGAAATCGCCAGAAGTGCATTGCTCGCTTTGTTACAGTCGTTTGGATACACAGTCGAAGCGGCCATCGATGGAACTTCTGGTTTAAAAATCTTTGCCGAATCGCCCGAGCGGTTCACATATGTCGTGCTCGACCACGTTATGCCGGGCCTATCGGGCCAACAGACATTGATCCGTTTGCGCGATATGCGGAAAGACGTCCCGGTGCTGCTCATCAGCGGATTCAGTGAAAATGAAATCGTCAGCCCAACGAGCGGTGGTGCGCCGACCGAGTTTCTTCAGAAGCCCTTCACTCGCGAAACCGTGGAAGCGAAACTGCGCGAGCTCCTCAATTCCAGCCTGTCCCCCAAAGTTTCCGACGTTTAGGGGACGCAGGCGATTGGTGACCATGGCGGTGGGGTGGCCGTCGCGTCTCTGCGGCGGCATAGTCAGTAGGGATCGCACGTCTCAATCGGCGAAATGCCGTCGCAGGGACGCGTCGGTTTACCTCGCCCGTTGCGGTCCTCTTAGTGGCAAAAACGAAAATGAAGGGGCAGTCAAAAAGGAAACCGGTTCCGAATTCATTGTTCTACCGATCGTCGATCCAGGCATGGGCGCGTTTTTGGAATGCGCTCTCACGATTCTCTTCCGATCAATTGTATGCGTTGAGAATCAAGTCAGTCGTCCGCATCGAAATGGATGTCCTTAACGACATCGCTGCGGCCTACCGGAACGAAGCGAAACGATCAAGAATCTGGAACTAGATCCTTTTAAAATTCCGCGGACTCGCGATTTGCTGAAATGCAGCTTGCTCATGTTGCGATTATCCCGATCTTCAATCTATCTATGGATTTCGACCTCAATACCGAAGACACGACGGCGTCCAAACCCGGTATTAAGAGCGGGAAGGACCTCATTCTGGCCACCAAGCCCTATGCGGTGGATAATGCGGTGACCAGTTGGTGGTGCCTCCTTTCGACGACCGCGTTGTGGATAATCGCCGCGGCCGGTACGCATTGGAATTTCCATTTCCTCCCGAAACTTGGCTGTAGCATTTTTGCGGGCCTACTTTTTCTACGGCTGTTTGTTATCTATCATGACCAACAGCATCACGCCATTTTGCCGAAATCGAAACTCGCTGAAATCTTCATGCGCTTTTTTGGAATTTTTGCGCTGAGCCCCAGCAGTATCTGGAGGAGCTCGCATAACCATCATCACAATCACAATTCGAAGATCAAGGGCTCCCATATCGGCTCGTTTCCGATCATGACCAAGGAGCATTATTTGAAGTCGTCCAAGGGAACGCAGCTGACGTATTTGTTCATCCGCCATCCGCTGACCATTTTGTTCGGGTATGTGTCCATGTTCATTTTCGGTATGTGCCTCAGGCCGTTTCTCAGCAAACCCCGGGAACATTTCGACTGCCTGATCTCGCTCATTTTGCATGCAGGCCTTGGAATCGCGCTGACGTATTTTTTTGGCTGGGGGACGCTCCTGCTTACCCTGATCATTCCAAGTCTTCTCACGTACGCGATCGGCTCGTACCTGTTTTATGCGCAACATAATTTCCGGGACGTCTCCTTTTATGACAAGGCAGGTTGGACCTACGAAAAAGCTGCTCTGGAATCATCCAGCTACATGAAGACGGGCCCGATCATGGCATGGTTTACCGGCAATATCGGCTATCATCATATCCATCACTTGAACGCCAAGATCCCCTTTTACCGGCTGAAAGAAGTGTTGAAGGCTATTCCGGAATTGCAGCGGCCAAAAACGACTTCACTTAATCCCGTGGAAATTGTGCGTTGTCTGCGTCTGAAAGTCTGGGACGTTGAATCGCAGCGGATGGTTGGACTCCGGATGGCGGATCGCTAAGCCCGGATCGGTTGGGAAAAACAGAATATATTTCAGGCGCGCTGTTCTCCGTCTCATTTGCGCCATTTCTTTGCGGTTTGGTTTCCGCTTTCCTGCGGCATTATTTTTATTCCACGGCGTTCTTAAATCCAAGACTACTACCTATGTTCACGGTTTCACAAATTGCCGAGCAAGTGGGAGGAGAAGTCGTTGGAGATGGGACGGTTGTTATCACCGGCGTTTCGCCGGCGGACAGCGCGCAGGTCGGGGATCTCACGTTTGCTGAAAAGAAAAGTTATTTTGCCGCGGCCGAGCAGAGCCAGGCCAGCGTGATCGTGGTTCCCGTCGATTTTGAATCGTCGGCCAAAGTTCTTATTCGCGTGAAAAATCCGCGGGTAACCATGGCCCGGGTGTTGCCACTCTTCTTTCCGCAGGACTTATTTACCCCCGGCATTCACCCGAGCGCGGTGATCGACCCCACGGCGCAAATCGACGTGAGTGCTCATATCGGTCCGCATTGCGTGGTGGGCGCGGGGGTTCACCTAGGGCCGCGTTCGGTGCTCCTGGGAAGCAATCACATTGGACGCGACAGTCGGATAGGCCAAGACGTTTGCCTGCATCCGAATGTGGTGCTCTACGCAAGAACTCAGATCGGTCATCGCGTAACGATCCATGCAGGCACGGTGATCGGTTCCGATGGCTATGGTTACGTGTTTGATCAGGGGCATCATCGGAAAATGCCGCAGGTTGGAAATGTGGTCATCCACGACGACGTGGAAATCGGAGCCAATACCGCCATCGATCGCGGTGCACTGTGTTCAACCGTGATCGGGCAGGGGACGAAAATCGATAATCTCGTCCATGTGGCCCACAACGTGATCATGGGCCGGCACTGCCTGATCATGGGACAAGTCGGTTTTGCAGGCAGCACGCACTTGGAAGATTACGTCGTGATTGCTTCCCAATCAGGTATTGCGGGACATCTCAAACTCGGCCGGCAAGCCACGATCGGCGCAAAATCCGGGGTGATGCGTGACATTCCCGCTGGGGAAACGGTGTTGGGCTACCCGGCGATATCGGCCGCTCAAGCCAAGCGGCAATGGGTGGCGACGGCCCAGTTGCCCGATATGATTCGGCGAATGCGGGAATTGGAGAAGCAGGTGGCCGCGTTGACGGAGAAGCTAGAAAGTGACGAGTGATAGGTTTCTGAAGTGGAAAGGCGGGCGGGTCGTGAGGGGCAAAACGAGCCTCACTGAGGTCGGAGTCTAAGGTGAGGTGGGCCGGCGCGTCCCTGCGACGGCAATCCGAAACGCAGACGTATGTTGCAATCGTGAAAAGCCGTCGCAGGAACGCGCCGGCCCACCTTCAGATCATTGCTCTGCTTTGCGTCTTGGCGCCTTTGCGCGAGTTTTTTAGAATCTTCATCCAGGCTTGGGCACATTGGTAGAAGTATTTATTTCATAAGCACGCCTCGTTCGCTAGGCGGTCCGAAGGGCCGGTGCGAGGCGCGAGGAATCGATACTGGCTTGCGGACTCGATGAGCGCCCAGTGGCAAGCCAAGGTGGTGGGAAGGTACAGTTCGGAGTTTGCATCGAACGGACGGCCCTTGTTGCGAATTCGAGCGAGCTCGGGTCCGAAAAATCCGAACCAACCCGACGGATTTTGTTGGTCCAGGAGGAAACGGACGGCGTCCTCTGTTACCTCCGGCTCGATTCCGCCGACATAGACCAAAATCCGCAGCGCCGAGGCCAGGGAAGCGAGCCTATAGTTGCGGGCAAAATCGAGTATCCACGCAGGAATGACAGCGAGCAAAATTTCTCGCGCACCGGAATGGATTCCAGAGCGATCGAGGCCGAAGTGGCAGGCCCGTGCGACATCGTCGATGATGCGTTGAATCGTCGGCTCATCTGCGCTCAACAACTCAATTACCGGTGGGAGCTCGAGCGCGTCGCCTTCCTCGACGAGGTCGGCCGCGAGCAAACCGGAAATTCGGCACAGGTGCGATGCCTCCGCGACGTCCGTTTGTTTGGGGTCCGCTTGCGCGAGGCTCGAGGCCAGGCCTCCAATGAAGTCTTCGAGGCAGTGGCATCGCATCTCGCCGCGCAGAAAGGCGCGGTAGGCGAGCAGGACGCGGCGGGCATCGGTGCCAAGCAAGGCTTTGAACGCGTTGGCAGGCGATTGAGAGTCGAGGAGTTGGGCGAGGTTCAGACAGGCGGAGCGGAAAAATTCGAAGCTGACGTCATCGTCGCTTGAGGAGGTGCAAAGATCGGCCAAACCAATCAGGTCAAAGTGACTGGCCAAGGAGAGTGGAACTCGTGTCTCGAGAAGAGTGGCCAGCCAAGAGCGCGTGCGACCGGCGGCTAATTCAATTCGGGGGAGCATAATGGACAAAGGGTCGCCGCTAGAGCGGCGACGAGCGTGGTGTGATAGTTATCTTCGAAGGCGCGCTCCTGCCCGGACTCCAGCGTTCGATCGATCGAAGCATCATAAACCGGAGCGGGCACCATCCCATCCGAAGTCTGCGCTCGGATTATTCTGATCCACGCGGCCTCCGTGATCAGGTCTCGCGGTGATTGCAAGCAGTGAGCGCAAATCAACAACTCGGCGGTTAGGTCCCAATCTTGTTGGCGCACATAAAGGCCGAGAAGCT
>WNFI01680567.1_pt1 | contig 26848 bp, 21 predicted proteins | sample 5400471 | NCBI WGS metagenome assembly WNFI01 (sample SAMN13153348, study PRJNA577476) | soil metagenome | isolation source: 100 cm saprolite on Douglas fir-dominated hillslope | place: USA:California | collected 2013-09-17 | reverse complement strand
CCCGCTAGCCGAACTCCGCAAAAACTCTACACTGCTCCGATAGGTACCGCCCTCGATTGAATCAAGGATTGCACTGTCAATAATTTACCTTTCAGAATCTACCCCAAAAATATCTTCCTAACCGCCAACCCAAATCCTTGTCTAATGCGCTGAATGGAAGAGAGCACCACTCAATCGTCTATGAATGAAATTATTGCGTGGATCACCGGAACTATTTATTTCTTCCCGCGTAATCATGCACAGTTCTACTTCACTTTCACTGCCTGACGAGAGTCCCCACGGAAACCGGCTTCTGCTAAGAAGAGTTTCGTCGATACCTACGAACGACTTCGTAAGTAGCTTCTCTATGAGGTGGTTACATGATTCCTAAGACAATTTTTCGTGAATTCAAATCGAAACATCCTCTGTTATCCGTGCATTCGCTCACGTTAGTTCTGGCTTTCTCCCTATGGATTCATGCCGCTTCGGCGCAGACGCAGACAGCATCCATCATGCCTTTGCCGGAGCGTATTACCCAGGAACTGGGGCTGATTCATGCGGCGGAACAAGAGCACCTTCCCGATGTGCAACTAGGGTATCTCTGGGCTCGTCTTGCTTCCGATTACCGGGACAAGGCGGATTTTTCACGATCAGAGGACGCATATAACAGATCGCTCCGTTTGCTTAAGGCTGCACCGGAGGCGAAGGCCGACTACGCCACCCTGCTCGATAAGCTGGGCAATCTTTACCTGATCTACGGTCATAAAGATGAAGCCGAGAGCTGTATGAAGAAATCTCTTGCTATCCGTCAGGAACTGGGCAACGTGACCAATATCGGTCTTAGCCATGAACACTTGGCTGAAGTTGCTCTCGCGCGGCACAAGTTCAAAGATGCGGAGAGAGCGGCATCTGAGGCATATCAGATATTGGTCACAGCGAAAGGCTCTGACACGACAGGTCTCGCTGCTGTGCTGGTCACGCTCACTTACGCTCGCTGCGAGCAAAACAAGTGCGCAGAGGGTTTACAGAGTGCGGAACAGGCCCTCTCCATTGTGCGCACACAGTACCAACCGGACTCCTTACCGGTTGGGCACACGCTCATGGCGCTGGGGTTCGCCAAGTGGAAGATGGGCGGGAACCAGGATGCAGAGAAAGCGATGCTCCAGGGAATCCAGATCATAAGGACGCTAAATGCCCCAGGCGACCCGAATACGCGCTATGCCTTCATGGAGTATCGAGACTACTTAAAGGCGATGCATAGGAGTCTCGACGTAAAACAAATTGAGGAACAACTGGCAACGTCAACACACCAACCCTGCGCGAGTTGCTCCGTAAGTGTCTATAGCTTATCCAATGCGATGCGGTAAACGAAACTACAGGAGACTAAACCTCGACCAACTGCCGCCCATACCGCTTCTCGACATACTCATCCAGTATCACCTGGAACTCCTCGACGATCCTGTCGCCCTTCAGCGTAGTGAACAGCTTGCCGTCCACGTACACCGGAGCCTTGGGCTCCTCAAACGTTCCCGGCAGCGAGATCCCGATGTTCGCGTGCTTGCTCTCGCCCGGCCCATTCACGATGCAACCCATCACCGCGAGCTTCAGCTCCTCGACGCCTGCGAACTGCTTCTTCCACTCAGGCATCTGCTCCACGAGATAGCCTTGAATCCGCTCCGCCAATTCCTGGAAATAGGTCGAAGTCGTCCGTCCACATCCCGGGCAACTCGTGACTTGTGGCATGAAGCTCCTGATTCCGAGCGACTGCAGAATCTGCTGCCCACACCGAACCTCCTCCGAGCGATCCCCACCCGGAGTAGGCGTCAGGCTCACGCGAATCGTATCCCCAATTCCCGAAAGGAGCAGCGGAGCCAACCCCGAAGCCGAAGCCACGATCCCCTTCATCCCCATCCCGGCCTCGGTCAACCCAAGGTGCAGAGCATAGTCGCAACGCCGCGCCAGTTCCGTGTACACATCGATCAGGTCCCGCACACCCGAGACCTTCGCGCTCAAGATGATCTGGTCCCGCCGCAGCCCATATCGCTCCGCAGCCGCCGCATTGTCCAGAGCCGACACCACCATCGCCTCCATCATCACGTCGCGCGCGGACAGGGGATCGGCCGCCTTCGAATTCTCATCCATCATCTTCGTCAGGAGAGCCTGATCGAGTGAACCCCAGTTCACTCCGATCCGCACCGGCTTCTGATGCTCGACGGCAACCTCGACCATCGTCCGGAAGTTGTCGTCGTCCTTGCGCCCGATCGACACATTGCCCGGATTGATCCGATATTTTGCGAGTGCGCGAGCGCACTCTGGGTATTTGCGAAGCAGCAAGTGCCCGTTGTAGTGGAAGTCCCCGATGATCGGCGTATTCCAGCCCTTCTTTGCCAACTCCTCCACAATGTACGGAACGCCCTTAGCGGCATCGTCATTGTTTACGGTCACGCGAACCATCTCGGATCCGGCGCGCGCCAGCGCAGCCACCTGCTGCACTGTGCTCTCGACATCGGCCGTATCCGTATTCGTCATCGACTGCACGACAACCGGCGAATCGGACCCAACTCGAACGCCTCTAATGTCCACTGTTACCGCACGACGACGCTGTATCTCAGGCATAAACTCTCCACCCTCAAGTTTATCACTGCAAGCTCCGCAAACCTCGCGATACACTACCCTTACTGGCCCGGTAGCTCAGTTGCATAGAGCAGCGCACTCCTAACGCGAAGGTCGCAGGTTGGACTCCTGCCCGGGCCACCACAAAAACTTACTTATCAAGAAGTTACTGATTTGACCTGTAATGTAGATCCATCAATATCTATCTCAATCTCGGCAATGGGATACTCTAGCCGCTGCATGACCCCTGCTATAACGTGCGACTCTCATCTCGATCCCTCGGGTTAGTTTGCCCGGGTCGCCCCGTCGCGTCTTCGAGTTTCCGAACGCGCCGATCCCGTCACCTCTTCATTTACCTTCGAGATCAACCTGCCAGGTTAGAGCCGGTGCTCGAGACGCGGCCTTCTCAGCTTGAGGCGGGTATGAGAAGCAGAAGCGATGCTCCGAAGACGATCCAATGCGATGAGGAACGTCACCACCATGAAGCCCATGACGCGGCTCATGGGAATGCCGGTGATGGCGAGGATCGGCAGCGCCCACAAGCCTCTAGATTATCAACCCTCATCGTTGGTACAGCGCTGTTACCTCCCTGAACCGGCACGGCTTAGGTGCAGCAGCCATCAAACCGAGTTGACTGCTCCCAACCCCAAAGGCTGCGTAGCGGGAATTTCGGGTAAGAGGCTGACAGCCGAAATTCGGGAATAGAACCACCGACCGATCTGGTCTTCGACCGCGACGTAAACATTGAGCTGCACGCATCCCTTTCCGTACATCTACCCTGCAGGCTTCGTTGTTTTCTACGGTTGAGCAACGCCCGTCGGAACTCAGTTTCTGGTTAACGAGCGCAAGCACGGCTTGCGTTCGGGAAATGTGCAATCTGACGCCAGTTGGACTACGTTTTCCGGTGAGAAGGTCACGCGGAACCCAGGATCTCTTCGTATCAAAAAGCATTTTGCAGGCAAACCGTGTAGCAGCAATGACTTCCGTCTAAGTGGGCCAGGAGCCAGGAGAGAAGGTTGTCGCTAATATCTGACATTTGTATTTGTCGCCGGTGACGCAGGCTCTGGAAATTCGTCTATCACCTATGTTGGGCGTTATCTGCCCCAAAACCAAATTAATGGGATTACAACTAAAAGACTTAGGTGTATCCGGAAAACCCGAAGAGGGTAAATTGAATCTCACTATCTTCATGAGTTAGCAAAGCGGCTGCGGATTTTCCTCGCTGTAGTAAACTACAGCGACTTCACCTTGCCATCAAATTTACTGTCGGTCTCTCGTGGGTGAGCCTGACTATGAGGAGCAGAGAATGAGTCAATATCATGAACTTGATCTTGATCTTGTCAAGTCTCCCCTCTCGCTCATCGAGGAACGTGGGGAGATAAATAAGGTTTCTGCCAGAACTGTGATGGAAGCTCTCTTCCGTCAGCGGCGCGGCTTTCTGATCGTGTTCTCGGTTGTTGCGCTCCTCGGCGCGCTTTATATCTTGGGCAGCCATAAGAAGTATGCGTCGGAGATGAAACTGCTGGTGCAGAACTCCCGCAGTGCCCAGGTGATCACAGCCGGGCGGGTGGAGGCACCTGCGGTAGTGAGCGAGGTGTCGGAGGAACAGCTGAACTCCGAACTGGAGGTTTTGCAGAGTTCAGATGTGCTGGACGAAGTGGTGGATCCCGGATGGGGACGAATTCCACCATACCAACGTTCGAGGGCCGACCAGCGGCAGCATGAGAGTGCGGTCGCTGCACTCCGCAAGAACCTGGTGGTGTCACCGATTCGCAAGTCGCATCTGATCTCGGTTCAACTGACGACTCGCAACCCGAACGAATCAACCCTTATGCTCAGAAAACTATTAGCGGCCTTTCTGAACAAGAAGCGGGAGATCAACCGTCCATCGGGGGCGACGCAGCTCTTCGCGCAAGAGGCTGACCGGTTTAAGAAGGAATGGCAAGACGCAGTGGATGCTATGTCCAAATATCAGCAGAGCAAGAACTTGGTCTCCATCAACAATCAGGAGGTAGACATCCAGAAGCAGCTGTTCGAGGCGGACAGCCGGCTGCGTGATTCAAATGTGGAGATATCAGAGATCGAACACAAGATTGAAGGGGACAAGGCGCAACTCAGCAGTGTGCCGAGCCGGCGATCCACCAGAGAGACGGCCCCAGATACAGGCGGCTCTGGGAGAGTCTCGCGGGTTCTACTCTGCCGAGACCTCAAGCGACGTCAATCCGACATGGCAAATGGCGGAACAGGATCTTAGCTCCAATCACGCGCGGCTCGCCGGTGTGATGGCGCGTCGACAGGCTTTGTCGGCGCAGGTTGCAAGCCTGCAAGCGAAGCTCGCCGCTACCGCAGGAGAGACTCAAAACTTCAACACGCTGCAACATAAGGTTGCGGAGCTAGAGTCGAACTATCGGCTCTATGCGCAGAAGCGCGACGAAGCCAGAATGACCGATGCGATGGACGAGCACGAACTGTTAAATGTGGCGGTTGCGGAAGAGCCTACGTTCTCCATGACACCGGCCCGTCCGCGGCCGGTGACCGACAGCATCCTGACTATCTTCACGGCATTGTTCATGGCATCGTTCGCGGTGTTCGTCCTCGACAATGGGCGTTCCACCATTGCCAACGAGCGCGAGCTCGAAGAGGCAACTCGATATCCGGTTCTTGCAACTGTTCCCTCGATAACCTTCGCAGGGGGCTCTCGCTCCATGGGCCAATCCAGGTCCGCGTCCGGGCCTTCAGACTTCGTCACATCTTCCGAGTAAGCCTTTTGTCCTGCGGTCATGCAGTAAGCTGTATCTGGGCCAGTAAAAACGACCATCTTGCCAGTAGCCTTGTGAAGATATGACAAAGACTACCCTAGTCAATCCGGTCAGGATTTATCAGAGCCTTTTGTATGGCATACTTCAACGCCCCAGAGCAGATCCTCATTCAGGTCTGTCGCTTGCCATTACATCGGCGAATCCTGGGGAGGGCGTGACCTACACGACCAGGGGCCTGGCGAATGCGCTCGGCGAGATGATGTCAGCGCATCGGGTCGTGCTGGTGGACCTGGACTTCTTGCAGCACGAGTCTGACTCGCTGACCGAGATCATTGGCACCTCGGACACGGTCGATGGGCATCATATTCTTCGTGAACTGTATTGCGAGGCGCATGCCAACGGTAACAATGGGGCCAAGAGCCAATGGCATGGAAGCCTGCGGTATCGCAAGGAGTGCATTCGGCAGCTTTGTTCAAGCTTCGACTTCGTCCTGGTCGATTGCCCGGCGTTGCGGCGGTCGGGAGAGGCGCTTAGTGTAGCCGCTGCGGTCGATGGGGTGATCCTGGTAGTCGAGGCGGGAAAGACGACGAAGTTAGATATCGCTTTCGCGGAACGTCAGATAACGGCAGCAGGCGGCAAGTTGGAAGGGCACATTCTGAACAGACTGAGACATCCGTTTCCCAAATGGCTGTATGGACGTCCATAACCCAAGGAGGAACCCATGAAACGCATATTAGTCGCACTGGCGCTTAGCCTGGCTATCGCAGGTTCGCTTCATGCCGCCGACGATAAGCTGCATACCCGTGCGCGATACCGGCAAAAGGCTTCAGAGCACCTGAACCAGCCTGAACTCAATTTGGAGCTGAAAGATTTTCAGCATCCTTATGTGATGGTTGCGGGGCAGGTGTACACGCCGGGCAAGATCGAGATGCGCGAGGACATGACGGCACTACAGGCGATCATGCTGGCCGGTGGGTTCAGGGACTCGGCCAAGGAGACCAGGATCGTTGTCTTCCGCCGCATTAGCCAAGGTTCAGATATGGCCGAAGTGCGACAACTGAACCTGCACCGGGTTCACAAGACGATGCAACTGGAGCAGGATATGGCGCTTGAGCCGGGCGACATCCTATATGTTCCGAATAATATGCTGACGCAGTTCAGCCGTCTCATGAGGGTTCCGAACTTCTCTGCGTCTACGGGCTTTCCGATCTACTAGGGCCTGGTATGAACTTCGATCCCAGGGGATTGCATAACGACTTCCTTTAAGGGGTACCCCACCCCGGGGGGGTGCTTGACCGCAAGTTGTCTGAATTCAATGACTTAGATGGAGCCATCGCTGCAAAATCGTCATTCTAAAGTGGTTACGGCTAAAATCGTCTTTCTAAAAGGTTTATTCGTTTAAAGAGAAGAGCCCCGGTTGGTTGGCCGGGGCTTTTCTGACTCTGTATTAACTATAGCCGATTGGGTAAAACTAATATGCCATTTTGCGGAAGTTTATTTTCTGAGACTAAGCCTTTGTTTTTGTTTGGTTTGCGTGCGAAGTTGCGTATTTATTCCTGTTGAAGGTGCTTGACAAGGGAAAAAAGGGCTGAGGGAAGAGGCGAAAACAAATAACAACAGCAAAGACAGAAGCAGATCCCTACGGGATGACAAATAGAAGAACAAGCAAACAACAGCGGCAATGACAAAGGCGACAACGGTTGAGGCGCAGGCTAGCTCGCAAGGTTCATGACAGCTTCCAGAGTTGCTATGAACCTTTCAGGTTCGTGTGGATATTGCATGTCGCTCCTTCAGTCTGGGCGGGAGCGAACGACGGTGAAGCGCTTCTTCAAGTTGAGGAACGGCGTCTCCAGGAAGCGATAGGACGCGGTGGCGCAGAGTACGGTCAGGGCAAAGGCCAGGGCGGCGGAGACCAGATGCTGGATGACGAGCGTTGCCGTGCTGAGACTTGTCTCGGGCAGTGCCGCGGATAGAGCTTTGTGCGTGAGCGCGAGGCAGAGGACGTGGAAGACATAGAGGCCGTAGGAGATCTTGCCGAGATAGAGGACATACTTCGGAAAGATAGACGGAGTCGCTCCGGCGAAGGCGAGAAAGATGAGGAATGTTCCGGCGAGGATGAGGAGATAGCCGAGGGCGAGGCTTAGCGGTCCTGGGCTGATGGTTTGCACGACATGACAGGCGCCTGAGGCGACGAGCCAGCAGGCGAAGCCGGCGAAGAGCAGGGCGAGTCGCTGCCATGTCCCGGACCTTCGAGTTTCGGGAGCGCCAAAGGCGGCCGTGAGTGCTCCTCCAGCGAAGAAGAGAGACTGGATGAGACTGTTGGGCCAGATATCGGTGTTGAGGGTTCCGGGACGGTGACCGAAGTAGATCAGGGTGGCCATGGGCACGAGTGCGAGGACGAGCGAGATGACAACGACGCTCTTCTTTCCGAGTCGAGCGAAGCCGGGCCAGATGAGATAGAACTGCTCTTCCGTGGAGACGCTCCATAACGGCTCGATGGGAGTGCCGGCCCAGCCGTGGAGGACTATGGGCCAATTTGCCACGAAGAAGATGCTGGCGAGGACTCTGCTCCATCCGCCATGGAAGGATGGAATCCAATGGGAGAGCAGGACGATGAAGGCGAGGAAGAAGAAGTATAGCGGCCAGATGCGGAGGGTACGGCGCAGATAAAAGTCACGAATCGCTACTGTGCCCGTCGCATGCCGTTCGATCAGCAGCAGACGTGTGATGAGGAAAGAACTCAAGAAGAAGAAGAGACATACTCCGAAGTCGCAACACTGCGCCAGACTCTGAGCGATCTCCCACACGGGAGACAAGTGGTAAGAAGCGGACGGCATAGTGCCCGCCGAAGGGATGGTAGCCGCGGCTGCCGAGCCCGTGGCCTGGTGCTGCTTTGCCAAACCGAAGCCGGCGATGACGTGGCGGCAAAAGACCAGCGTGAACGCCAGGAAACGGAGTGCATCCAATTCCGGTTGGTAGAAACGACTCGCGGTTCTGTTGTCGGTCGCGCGTGTGTTTTTGCCAACGGGTTGAGTCACACTCATTCGGGGCCCTCACTTCATAAGAAAAATCGAAGTTGCGCTACGTGGTGCTCTGCCGCAGGATAAATGTCGCGGATTGCACGAAGACGTATCGGACGATTGAGTTGAAAGTGGCGCGTAGGGGCGCCTGCTCTCAATTAATTTACCGGACGCTCAATGGTTCGTGGGTTTGGCCGGCGTCTGCGGGGAACTTGCCTATTGCAGGCCGGCGGGATTGGGAAGTTGGTACAGCTCCTGACATTGGGTGGCGTGGATGGTGTAACGAAAGCCGAGGAGCCAGGGAGCGATTGGGCTACAGTATTCGGCCACTTTCGTCATGTCGGTCGTATCGGCGCTTTCAAATCCGAGGTCTTCGGTGCCCTGACTGGGTAAGACGACATATTGAATGTGTTTAAGCTGGAGGTATTGTGCGACACGACCGTTGGTCAGATAGGGGAGATAGGAGGGATCGACGAGGCCTCCAAGGTCGGTGATGCCTTTGCCCCAGCCGTAGCTGATGCGGCCGATATCGAAGGCGGCGATCCTTGCGTCGGGAGGAGCATTTTTCTTCAACCAGAGAACGACCTGGCCGTGGGTGTCGTTGATGTGTGCGATGCCGTCGATGGTGACCGTGCGCCAGGTCGTTAGGGACGACAGGCCGGCCAGGCAGATAGCGGCAATCATCGCGAAGGTAAGTGGCTGACCTTGGATACGGAAGAGCCGTTGAAGGATGCCGAGTATGCCGAGGAAGAGGAGGGGAAAGAATAATAGGAGAGTGAGTGGCTGGTAGCGGCCGCCGTGGCCTCCTGCGGGGAAGGTGACTAGATAGATGAAGCAGTGGATGGCTGCCCAGGCGATCAGGAAGCTGACACGAAGGGGGTGCTGGGAGAGCAGGTAGAAGATGCCGAAGAGCGCAACCGCAGCGAGAGCAAATCCAAACAAGACAAAGTAGCCATGAACCTGATCGAGCGAACTGATCTGATTCACGAAGCGAGTGCTGAACATCCGGGGTAGACGCTGGACCCAGGCACCAAGGAAACGCTCCACAGAGTGGATGGAGTGTGGACCGCCGCTGGTGTGGAAGTAGAGCCAGGTCCGGCCCTTGAGCGTGGCGGGCATGAGCGCGTTCGAGGTGTAGAGGTTGGCGCCGAGAATCATTGCGAGGAATACCGCCCAGATACTTAGAGCTGCGACGATATCCGTCCGGGATCGCCTGATCCTGAGCAGGGAAGAGAAGATCAACAGAGGAGCGAAGATCATGGCCTCTGGACGCGTGATAGCCAGAAGGCCGGCTGCGCAACCGGCGCAGATGGCCGAGCGGAGATGGTTTGGAGATGGGTCAAACCAGTAGTAGATCGCCGCAAGGGAGAGCACGACGAAGAGTAGATGCTCCATGCCGATCAGGCCGAGCCAGATGAAGTTTCCACAGAGCGCGGGTGTAGCGGCAAGCAGCCAGCAGGTGCGCTGGGGCAGCCCATCCCGGCGGGCAATGGCGAAGAGAAGAGGCCCGATGAGGCACAGCATAATCCAACTGAAGAAGAAGTTGTAGGCGACGGGATCGACGCCCGGCAGGAACTTGTACTTGGCAGCCTGAAGACAGGTCCAGATGAGACTGGTCGCGCCAGAGGACCGCTGCCCAGGAATGAAGCCGGGGATTCCATAGTGCGCAAGATTGCGCGCCACCGTCTGATGGATGTAGGAGTCATCCAGAGGGAAGCCATATTGCACGTGCAGCGCGGTGCCAAGGAAGAGAAAGCTGAGCGAGTAGATCAGGACGAGGAGCAATGGCTGTGGCCAGGAGAACGCCAGGGTATCCTTCTCGGGGACGATTACAGCGGGCGACTCGAACGTAAGCATTCGGAAGACCTCCTCTCGCAAGTAGAGCCTGGCCTGTGTAATGCCGTTCACCGCTCCGACAGCTCAGCTGCCAGTTCAGTTACAAGAAGAATCAGCTTCGACTTAGGCGACGAACACAGAACTCTGGTAATAAAAACTTCAATAAAGAGCTACTTATACAGACTTGCCGCTTACGGTACGCCATCCCCTAAGGATGGCACTCATCGCAGACGGTCCGGCAATTCTTCCTAAATAACCAAATTGCCAGTGCGAATCGATGAATTCTTTCTTGAGGCGAAGTGGATTAGCAAGCGATTGTACGATCGAGGGAGGTCTTGCGAGAGCGCGACCGCTTCTGGTTTCGCCAAAACCGTCAATGTGAATCAGGTTGCCGATGCTGCGAGCCTCAGCGCGGGTCGGAGTTTCAGCCAGACGCCGGAAGGAGCCAAAGACCTCCGACACTCCGAAGTTCAAGGGCTCTCTGTCACCAAAGGCTTTGACGTATCTGTCAATGAACGCAAGGGCACTGGACTGTATCTCCGCAGCCGCCAGAGCATATTCTTCAGTGTCGCCGCGCTCGTGCAAGACAGGATGCATGCCGTCCGGGCCGGGCCGATAGCCAAGAACGGAGCCATGTTGCGCGGTGAATAAGAGCTCCAGGACAGGCAAGCCACTGAGGACGGCGCGACGTTCGCGAGGCTCACCGTTATTGAGGAGCCATCCGGTGACAGAGCCGAAGGCCGAGCCGCGCTCCTTGAAGGTTTTGGAGGTCCCCACGTAGGAGCCCCATATCTGGCTGTCGGAATTGAGAGGGCCGATGACCTTTGCGAAGGCCTGTTGAAGAGATCCATGCCAGCCTATGTCGCAGAAGCCGATTCGTTTTATTGAGAGACAGCCTTGCTCTTCCAGATATTGCAACAGAAGCTGCTTTTCAGCCCGGGCTATGGCGATGATCTTCTCTTCGAGGCTTTGAAACACGCTCTTCAGGACTGCCCGCTTCTCGTTGTCGATGACAGTGTCGAGCGTGAGGCCATGCTCTTCCGCAACGTGAACACATTCGTCCGGATCCAGGCCTATTCTGGTGAGATAGTCGCGCAGTTGCAGGTCTGCCCAGTTGGTGCCGAGAAACTTGAGTTCATCTTCCCCGAGTGAGTCGATACTTGCAAATACCAGGGACCGCCGGGAGATCATTAGATATGTGGACGGGGGCAGATCAGAATAGTTGCGCCTGAGCTGATCGAAGACCTCTTTGATAATCTTTCCGTCTCTTGCGCAAAAGTACATCCTGTCGACTGGGTTAGTGCGAAGCTGATCGATCAGCCATTGCGCGAAGCCTAGATACAAGGGAGCGGCAACTTTGACTCCTATGTCGTGCCATACAGGATTGGAGGAGACGTGATGGTTGCGTGGGAGCGAATGGGCGATGCCTCTCTGGAGCGATCGACGAAGGTAGCTTGAGGAATCCTCGCTTGCCTCCCCCCGCAACGATGCCAAGGGCGCGCTATACCAGAAGCCATTCCAGCCGGCACGGCGCGCGTTGACGACATCGGAGCTCATGTTGTCGCCGAGATGGCATATGCTCTCTGGGGCGACAGATAGATGCTTCATCAGTGCGAAGAACAACTGTCCCGTCGCTTTCGTGGCATTAAAAGTATTGGAAACAAATACCTGATGGCTGGATCGATAACCGCTGTTTGCCAGCAGGTTGACGACGACTTCATGAGGCAGATAGGTGTCGGAAACAAAGGCTACAGGGATATTGCGGCGCTGGAGCTCCTGATAGATCGGGAGAATTTCGGGGTTTGCATGGCAGACGTCCTGTTCGGTCGCAATCTCTTCTCCGCGAAAAGCTTCTGTCAGATCCGCGCCAAGCTCCGCAACAAGGAAGGAACAGATATCGTCGAGAGTTACTTCGCCGATTCCTGCATGCGCGCGGGCGCGGGCCTCTGCGGATTCCCTGGCGTATGCAACTTGCCAGGGATCTATTGCGCTCCAGCGTCGCTGCTGAATCCTATGTGCGGCGAGGAGAAAGACGTCCTCAGGACGCGCGACGGATCTGCGCAGCGCAGTGTCGAAGACATCCAACGTGACCAGAGATGCTTTTTTGAAAGAAGGAAAGCGAACCAGGTCGTCGAAGTTTCGGATGCTCCAGCGCGAAGCGTGAGCGATCTTCACCCTTGACCGGATTTCAGCTGTACTGCCCATGATAAAACCTCGAGTCCTATGTCTATTAGTTGCGTTCCGTCATGTGACTGGTTGTCAGTTTCAGATTGCGAGGTCGCGAAATGCGTGCAGCTTGCCTTGCTGCGCGATGAAGAAACGGCGCCATGACTGCAATCCCAGGTGCGGGGTAAATCTGATTGCTTGCACGAAGCCGGGACAGACTCCGGTTCCTATCAGCACGGACCATACGAAGAAGAAGACTCTGCGGAGCGGACTTAGAGCGCCCCAGATGCCAAGCACTTCGTTGTAGGCGAAGTTTTGAAATGCGGTTGGGTCTTTGATGGCCATCACGCCGCCATAGTGCCGCACTTCGGCGCGCCTGCCAGGATAATGATCCACAACTGCCTGGGGATCGTAGGCCAGCTTCCATCCGTTGCGTTTGACAGCGACACATAGGCTGATGTCTTCGCTGGGCTGCGCTCCCGAGCCCTTCAGACGCTGGTCGCAACGAGTGTTTTCCAGAGCTTGGGCCCGGTAGCTCATGTTCGCGCCCTTAAGGACGTCGACCTCGCGCAGGTCGCCGAAGCCAAGGTGATGATTCCCGATGACTCTGCCGAACCACTGCAGCTTTCCTACGACAGGCATCTGACGCTCATCGAAGGCTTCACCGTCGAAGCAGCGATCCCTTCCTCCCAGACCTCCCAGTGCAGGATCATTCCTGAAGTCTTCCAGAACGCGGGCGAGCCAGTGAGTGTGCGGCGAGGTGTCGTCATCGATCATTGCAAGCACATCCGTCTTGCAGGCGTCGATGCCAGCGTTGCGCGCGGCGACGAGGCCAGGCGTCGTCACGCCAACGATTCGTATCGGAAGCGATTTTGTGGCACAGCCATTGACGGCGGCTTTGGTTTCAAGATCGTCTTCTCTTACGACGAGAATGACGTCGTCTGCAGGATGGGTCTGTTGCTCCAGAGCAGCGAGGCACCGCAGCAGCTCTTCGGAGCGCTTGTAGGTGGGGATGAGGACCCCGATGGTTTGAGGCGGTTCGGCCATTGTTTCCCTCGTAGGCAGCAAGGTTTATACGTTCCTGGTCAATCCCAAAGACAACGCTACCTAGCGCCTAAGAAGCCATTAGAAATAAAACATGAGCAAAAGCTCTAACTGGTCTCATCATTTTATTACATAAGCTCCTTATAAACAGCTGCTGTCCGGCTGGCCATAAGTGCAGAAGTAAAGTTGGTGTTTACAAAGGTTTCACATGCGACACTGTCGGGGAGTTGCACTCGACCGAGGAGAGCGTCGATCAAGCCCTGTGCAAGGTGAGCGGATGAGGACGACTCAAAGATGAGATTTGGAGAGAGATCGGAGACGACTTCCGGAAGACCTCCGACCGGAGTCACCATGGATGGAGTGCCTGCGGCCATGGCCTCTGCAGCTACCAGTCCGAAGCCCTCGAGTGCGAGGGTGGGAACGACGTTGATGTCCGCAGCGCGATAAAGATGCGGAAGTTGGTCGTCCTCGACATACCCGACAAAATGAACATGTCGGGTCAAGTCCAGATCTTTTACCTGCCGCTCGAGATCGATCTTGAGCGGTCCTTCGCCTGCGATGCAGAGCAGCACATCCGGGACGCTGGCCGAGACAGTCTTCATCGCTTCGACAAGCTGAGCAAGTCCCATACGCTGCACCAGGCGGCGCACGGAGAGAAGCAGAGGCCTATCCGTGGGAAGGTTCAACAGAGAGCGAGACTGCTGTCGAGTTTCGGTCAAGGAGAAGCGCGCCACGTCCACGGAGCCGGGGACGATTCGTATGCGCTCGGGTCGAACGGCGTATCGGGACGCGGCGAGTTCGGCGAATGCTTTTGAGAGAACGATGACCAGATCGGCCCGGCGATAGACGAGATGTTCGAGCTGCGACTTCGCGAAGATGGCGGAGGTACTGGCACCCTCCTGCTTGGATTCAGCCGCCCAAGGTCCGTGGAAGTGCGTGACCTTGGGGATGTTTCGCAGCAGATCGAGGGCCGGGGCTGTGTAGAGGGCGAAGTGTGAACCTACCAGGTCGGGCTTTGCATCGCGCAGGAGTTGAGAGATGGTCGTCCGGACGCCGAGAAGCCGTGTTCTCATGCCAGCGCCATCTGGCGCGAAGTTGACGACTCTTCCTTCGGTGACTTCGGAGACGTTGTCGGGCCCTGCAACTACGCCAATGACATCGATGCCGGCTGCGGGAAGAAACTTCGCGAGTTCGGAGAAGACTCGACCTTCGCCACCCTTGCCGTATTTGATGCCGATGTGAAGAGCGAGAGGACTGCGCGCGTCAACCCTTGCGAGGCTCAAGTGAGGACCTCCCGATAGAAGTCAGTGACACTGGCCGCGGTCTTTTCGATTCTGAAGTGATCGAGCACTCGTTGGTGGCCATTTGCACCCATGGCGATGGCTCGTGCTGGATTGGCCAACAAGGTAGAGATGGCCTCAGCAAGAGCTGTCGGGTCTCGCATCGGTACGAGCAGACCGGATTCGCCGTCAAGGACGATCTCGGGGATGCCGCCTCCGCGAGTAGCGATGACGGGCTTGCGGGCAGCCATCCCTTCGATGATGACCTGTCCAAAGGGTTCCCCGACGGTGGAGGCATGAACGACGATGTCGAGCTTGTCGATGCACTCCTGGACGTTGTTCACAAATCCCAGGAACTCGACGCAGTCCTCAAGCTGCAGATCGGTGCGGAGCTTTCGGACATAGGCCTCATACTCGTGCTCGCCGAAGAGAGCGGAGCCAATGATCTGAAAACGGACCTGGGGAAACCGGAGGTGGACTGTTGCCGCTGCCTGCAGAAAGATGTCCTGGCCCTTCCAGGGGGAGATGCGACCGATCAGTCCTACCTTGGCCGAGCCCCGTTGTGCGGAGGGCACGGACGCGATCTCGGAGAAATCGAAGCCGTCGTGGACGACGCGAGCCATCCCCCTCCACTTGCCCTTAGCTGACCGCCCCTCGCCGGCAGCGTCTCCAAGCTGCAATGTCTCCAGTGTGGCGCGCGAGTTCGCGATGATTGCGTGCGGCACCAGCCGAGCCAGCATTCGAAATACGCGGGCCACCTTTGCGGGCAGGTAGTCGGATTCGATTCTGTCGCGCACATGCCAGATGACGCGCTTGCCTGCAAGCCTGGCCGCGATGCCGCCGATGATGTCGGCTTTCAGAGAGTTTGTGTGCACCACATCCACTTTGAGGCGACGGATCTCATTGCGCAGCCGCAGGATGTAAGCGGGCAGACTGCTCATCTTCTTCAACTGCGCGAGTCCACCGGAGCCAAGTCCATCTTTTCTTGCTTCACGGATCTCTTCGGAGAGGGGCACGATGTGGACATCCGTGATGTTCTTGAGACGGCCAACGAGAGGTCCATCCGCGCAAAGCAGGACTTGATGTGACACTTTGTCCTTATCGATATGGCGAATCAGCGCGCACAGGGCGAGTTCACCGCCGCCCAACTTTGCGGTGTGATTGATGAAAAGAATGCGGATCCTGCGTTCCAAGACAGCCCTCATTTCACACTGAGTCACTTCAAAAAGAACCGTTTCTGTGAAACGCTCGCTTTCACGGATAGCGATTCCAAGCGCCGGTATCCGTTCCACAAGAAGATGCGCACGAATATCTCGTTAAATTACGCATACAATTTGATGCGAATCATCGAGTAAGGGGTGTACTCATCGAACAGCCGGTGGTCCTGCACTTTCATCGCATTTGTCCCGCATCGCCTTTGTCGTCGATCCTCTTGTAACGTCGCTCCGATGCAGTTTCATCGGTCGGGGGCGAGTCAGATGAGGAGTATGCCGAACCGCCACCTTGAGCGCTCGGAGTGTCAGCCGAAACCATCCTCGTCTAAAACTTCCAATTACCTGTCGCCATAAGCCTATTCGGTAGAGAAGCCGATCCCGGAAAGAGCCATACTCCTGGAAAAGGCCGAGCCCAGCATCGAGAACATTCTCAAACCGTGCTGGATATGCAGGATCATTCTGTTTGTCCGGTTTCTCTGCCGACACATCATGTCTTAACGCGGAGTGCATAACAAAAATCTCACGTCCCGTGTCCTGCAAGGACAGGAACGTGGCGTGATCGAGGAAGTCCAGCCAAAATTTTTCTGGAAAACCACCAATCTCGCGCAACGCGCTTACCTTCACCAAAGCGCCCGAACCGAACGCCACAAGTCGCGTCCCCGGAACCCCGGTAAGGTTTCTGTCCACAGGATGGGCTCGCTTGCCGTATCCCGGAAGATGCGGGGAAAACAGTATGCCATTCATCACCAGTTTCGGTACAAGTGCTGCGATCCGGTCGTCCGTGGCAAGGGTCGCTGTTCTTTGCAACGCTTCTTCAACGTATTCAGCGGTTACAGTCGTGTCCTGATCGAGAAGCATCAGCCACGACCCGCCTAATTCCTCTGCCCTGCGCAAGGCGAGGTTATAATGTTCCGCTAGACCCGGATTCGTAGAATCTCGAATGTAGCTGCCGGAAAAATCTACGGGAGCGGTTTGCTTGTAAGGCGTGTTATCGCAAACCATAAGCTCAATTGATTCAGATGCAGCGTCGTTACCTTTCAGGAACTTGCTGAGCTCAACGAACGTCGGACTATCTTCGGCCGTCATTTTATAAAGCACAATGATCGCCAGAATCCGCTTCATGTTTTCCACCCTTTGCGCTGTAGATAGTTCTGCGTGAAGTTGTCGATCCGCGTCTCCAAGTGGCCGGCCCATTCCACCGATGGGAGCCGCGGATTCAGACGATAATCCCTAGCCCATTGCTGTCGGGGAAATTGTAAAAAGTCTTGCCCGTCTGGCGACAGATTTCGACGACTGCTTTTTTCACCGCAGTAAAGCTCTCGGTGTCATGGAAGATCACGCACTTCGCATGTCTGGCACTCCACAGTCCACACGCGAAAGTGTCCGTGTAGGTGTGAATGATGTCTACATGGATAAAGTCGTAAAAGCTGTCGTCGCTCTTGATCCAATCGCGATAGTCACTTCGTACCAGGCGTATATTTTCAAAACCGGACAATCTGCTTATGGTCTCGTTGTAGATGTCTTTTTTGAGACGGGTGTGCTTATCCCCGGCGAACGTGTCGACCCCTACGACGGAATCAAAAAAGGACGACAGGGCAGCGGTCGAGTATCCAAATTCGACTCCAAATTCGAGACAGCGATGTGTATCGAGCTGAAATTTCTCGATGATGTCCGCCAGGATGCACTCAAGTCCTCGCCATGCCGACTGGATTGGCAAGACTCTTGTTGGAAGCTGAAGATGCGCTGGAAGATAAGGAATAATGGGCACTGGTGTCCTTCGGCCAGCAATCCTTGATTTCCAGTAATCGTACTCGAAGACAATATTCATCAAGGCCTTCTTCCTTGATTCCGGATCGACTCGATCTTGAGATGCTCGACTAACAGGACGTTATCAAAACTGCGCTCGACCTGCCACCAATTTATTCAGGGTGTACTGGTCCTCGCTGCCCTCAATGTTTTTTATCAAGAGAAGAGGGTTGCATCTTTTTGTGCGATGTAGACGCAGTTGCTCCGGAGATAAACAATATCAAGAAAGCAAAGGAGTTCATTGCATGTTGCGACCCCGCCACTGGCCGTGCAGCAGCGTCGCGGTTATACTGTGGCCAATGCAGATCGACGATTAAGCATAATTTTGTACGCGGAACGACAGATCGCACCATCCCGAGGCAACCTCGGCAATTTCACTCTGAACGGCAAGAATTACTTAAAGTTCCTTGGCTTACACCACCCGAATGATTTTTAGGTTCACGCCATGAAACTAATCGTTCATGACATTTACACGGACCATAGTCACACGGTCAGCCTGTGAGGCGCACTGGGATGTGGCAGCTAACCAGTCACATAACTTCAGCATCCTTTGTAAGGATATGTAGTTGATATTTCGAGGCCTTGCTCGCTGAATCGTCAGTTTTCAATGCATATATCGGTCGGTGACTCAATGATTGTGGAAGGACTTCCCATTTCCGACGAAACCAAGGAACTGGACGAGAGGGTACCGGACGGCGTTTCGGTAGAGTCTGCTGTTGTCTCTGTATCAACTCCAGCGGCCCAGAGCAGCGGAACAAAGGCTGTCGCGCATACGCTGGGCAGCAGAATACTGCAGCAAGGCTTGAACGCAGCAACGGGAATTATTACTGCTCGCGCGCTGATGCCGAGCGGACGCGGACAGCTCGCCGCAATGATTTTGTGGTCCCTGTTTCTGGCCGGACTGACCACCTTTGGACTTCCGACTTCGCTGATTTATTTCACGAAGAGACGGCCGGAACGCAGTGCCGATTTAATTATCTCCGGTCTGGCGATGAGTGTCGTGGCCGGCGCAGTTACTATGCTGGCAGGGATTTACTTTCTACCTTCCTGGTTACATCAGTATCCGGCATGGGTAGTTACAAATGCACGCTGGTTTCTAATCTTGACTCCGATCTGCTCGGTGACACTTTTCGGGCGATCAGTCCTTGAAGCGAATGGGTTGTTTGGAAAATCCAACGCTCAGCAACTGTTGGTTCCGTTTCTGACGCTGATCGGGTTGCTGATTGCGCTGTCGGTTGGCCACCTTACCGTTAACACGGCAGCCTTGGCCTATACCGTTCCCGCTGTTCCGACGTTTCTCTTGATGCTGAAGCAGTTGAAGCCGTTGCTGCCGCTTAAAAAGCATCTTCCAACTTTGTGGGCGTGCAGGATACTGCTCAGCTATGGCATCCGTTCCTGGGGTATCGACCTGCTGGGCACGCTCGGCGGGCAGGTCGATCAGGTTCTAGTGGTTCGATTGCTTACGCCGGCAGATATGGGGTTCTATGTCGTGATGCTGAGCCTGTCGCGCATGCTGGGTATTATCCAGACATCGGTGGTCACTGTGCTCTTCCCGAAGGCTGCGGCGCTTTCGACCGACGAGGTGATTGCGCTGACCGGACGCGCAACAAGAGTGAGTGCCAGCGTTACTGCCCTTGGGGGAGTTGTCGTGGCGCTGGTAGGTCCCTGGCTCCTTCGGCTGCTCTATGGGAAGGAGTACATGCATAGCGTTGGAGCCTTCCGAGTGCTGCTGCTGGAGATGACGCTGTCTGGTTCCGGGTTCCTGCTTGCACAGGCGTTCATGGCGCTGGGAAGACCGGGACTGGTGACGATTCTGCAGGCGTTGGGCCTGGCCCTGAGCATCCCGACCATGCTGTGGCTGATTCCGAAGTGGGGCGTTCTGGGGGCGGCGACTGCGTTGATGTTTTCGACGCTGGCGAGATTCATGTTCATCTACGTCTCGTTCAGATTGTTCCTAAAGACGCGGCCACCCGATCTAATACCAAAGTTTGAAGACATACGGGCGCTGGTTGATCAAGTTCGTCTTCGGGCCGGATTATGGGAAGGTGCGCTATGAGGAATGGGATCTCTCCGCGGGGGCGAGCGAAGAAGCGCCGCGTACGCGGAGGCAGGATCATGCTCGTCTTCGCTGTGCTGATCGGCGCGGCCTTGTTCAGTCCAGCGAGCCGGCTTCTGGTCTACGCGTTTCCAGCGGCTTCTCTGGTCCTGGCGGTGTATCTGCTGCGAAAGGACAAGGGGTCCTACGTGGGGTTTGTGTGTTGGCTCTACATCCTGACACCATTCGTCCGGCGCGTCATCGACTACAAAATAGGCTCTCCGGAGACGACATCGATGCTCGCACCCTTTCTTGCAAGCCTGGTATGCATGATTTCGCTGCTGCCACGCTGGTCCGAGGTGCTGAATGGCCGAAGCGCGGCCATGATTTACGTGCTTGGCGCCATCTTCTACGGTGGCTTTACAACTCTTCTCCAACTGCGTGTCTCGGAACTCTTCATGGGGCTGTCTCTTTGGCTGGGCCCATTGTTCTTCGGATTGTTTCTTTATCTTGAGCGGCAGAATGTGAAGGAGCTGTACGCAGGCTTCGAGCGTGCCATGATAGGCGGCACGCTGGTGGCTGGGGGGTATGGAATCTTCCAATATTTCTTCCCGCCTGCCTGGGATAGTTTGTGGATGGAAGTGAATCACCTTATCTCGATTGGGCCGGCAGATCCCATGCAACTTCGCGTGTTCAGCACGATGAACGCCCCACAGGTGTTGGGAGCCTTCCTGGTCGTAGGCATCCTGGTGACCTTTCGGTCGACCAGCAGGTTGAAGTTTGTGGCGATACCTGTCGGAGTCGTTTCGCTCGTCCTCTCGATGAGCCGTTCCGCATGGCTTGCGATGGCAGTTGGGGCCGTGTACCTTTGCTTCCGCCTGCCCAACCGGGAGCGGACGAAGTTGATCTTCGTGGCCGCCAGCTGTGCCGTCGTATTGATGGCGGCGGTGCAGATTCCCGCCGTCAATGAAACCATTTCGTCCCGGTTCGACAGCCTTACGGATGTCAAGCATGACGAAAGCGCGAACGATCGAGCCGAGACATACCAGTCTGTCATTCAAAATCTGTCGAGGTCTCCGTTTGGTTTGGGAATCGGGGTCGAAGCTCAAGGCCGCGCGAGTGTGAGCGATGCTGAACATGACAGCACGATCGTTAATATGCTGCTCTCGTTGGGAGTCCTGGGTTCTGCCGTCTTTGCCTTCGGACTGGCGACGCTCTTCGCGAAGATTTTGTTGGCGGAGGGGGGGCGCGACACAGCAGGTTTGACGGCATTGCAGGCCGCCCTCGTCGCGCTGATGGCGGAAGCGGCTCTGAACAACGTCCTGACCGGGCCAGTTGCCTTCTTGACGTGGTCAGCGATCGGCTTGGGATATGCCAATGCGGAAGCTCGTAAAGGCTCGCAGGTGGTCGGTGCTATCTCTCATTTCCAGACGCCATCGCGAGCAGGATCGGTCTCATAGATATGCGAATACTCCACATTGTGAATAACCTTACGAATCGCGGGAACGGCATTATCAACGTGACAATTGATCTGGCGTCGGAACAGAAGAAGAATGGACATGACGTCGCAATCGTGGCCGGTGGAGGTGAGTTCACAGAATTAGTTCGAGCGCTCGGCGTCCAATATTATTTTCTCCAACAATCGCGTAGCACTGGCAACCTCATAAGCGCGGTTGCCGGGATGCGGCGAATCGTCCGCGAATTCAAGCCGGATATTATTCACGCCCACATGCGCACCGGTCTGATTCTTGCATGGATATGCTCACGCTTTCCTCGTTTGCCGCTGGTGGGACATCTGCATAACGTTCATGATCTCGAGTCACGCATCATGAAGATTGCCGATCGTGTGATTGCTGTTAGTCAATCGGTGAAGGAGACGATGTCCCGCGATGCCATTCCTGTCGCAAAGTTCCGGGTGGTTCTGAACGGTCCGCTTGACAGTCCTCGCAACACTGCGATTGATTTGCTGAAGCCGCGAACGCTGCAACGGCCGGCGATCACCACTGTCGCCGGGATGAACCATCGCAAGGGCATCGCTGAGTTGCTTCGAGCCTTTGAACTGATTTCAAACGAGTTCCCGAATGCTCATCTTTACCTTGTGGGAGATGGTCCGGAGAAGACTCTGTTTGAGGGCCAGGCTGCCTGCCTGGCGTCTCGTGACAGGATTCATTTCGAGGGCTGCCAGAGCGATCCGCAGGCGTATATGTTGGCCACCGACATCTTTGTTCTTGCATCGCGGAGAGATTCAATCGGGCTGGTCTTGATGGAGGCGCGGCAGGCCGGGTGCGCGATCGTGGCGACGGCCGTGGATGGTATTCCTGAAGCGCTCGACCATGGGAGGGCTGGAGTTCTCGTTCCCGCAGAAGACCCGGTGGCGCTGGCAGATGCGTTTCGTGAACTCCTCCGCGACGATACTCTGCGGCGCAGCTGGCAACTGAAAGCCCGCGAAGGCTGCGAGGTTTTTTCCTGCAGCCGTATGACGGCAGAAGTGCAAGAGGTCTACCGAGAGTTGGTGCCAGATGCCTTTAGCAGCGCAGATCGACGGGAGATGCAACCTAAGATGGCAGAATCTCAACCAGAATGACGTGGTCTGGAACTGCTACGGTGATAGAGGAGTTTGTGGTTGGCTTGACTGCTGTCGCAGTCCCTTGCAGGGAGTCGTAGAGGCGAGCCCTTGTCAATGGCCGAGGCAACGCGATCGTAACCATTTTTGCCGCGACCGAGATATCTGCTCTTTGAGAAACGTCGAAGCTCGGAACTTCCTGCCATAGCGCTAGATAATATCGTCCATCTGCTTTTTCCAGCAGCGTGTGATGGATCAGGGCGGTATCTCCCTGCAGGGCATAGGCGAGTGGATGCGGGGTTCTGGTCCTGGGAGGGTTGGCGTCGTCAGTCAGTGTGGCAATAATATTCCGCAGTGCTATAAACGATGGTTTTTCAGTGCCATCATTGCGTAGCAGACCCCAGTGCTTTTCTTGTTCCTTCGCGCCGGGGTCTGGAAATTCGTCTTCAAATTCATAGAGATAGGTGCGGACTATTCCATGATTGAAGGTTTCAAATAAAAGCCGCGGAATATATTTTGCGGCTGCCGCTTCAGAGACTGGCGGCTGCTGGTTTCTGTCATTGATTGCATTGTGATAGCCCGTTTCGGTTATGACTATTTGTTTGCCGGGATACATTGCTGACGCTCCAGCGATTTGATCCGGCAACATGTCTGACGGAAGATGACCAGCCGGATAGGAGTGCAGGTTGCCGTAGGTAACTAAGGGGCTGATGCTGCCAACCTGTTTGCCTGCAGCGACAAAGGCCATGGAAGGTCCAATTAACGGCAAGGTTGGATTGTTTGGCAGGCGACGAGCAGCAGAGGAGAGCTCCTGCTGGTAAGTCCTTGTAAGTTCAGGCCAATTAGGTAACTTACTTAGATCCAGTTCATTAGGTCCTTCTATGCTTTCGACAGAGTTGCCCGACAACGATAAAAGACGCTCGATCAGATCGGGGCGTACAACCCTAATGCTTCCTCGCGGATCAAAAACCATATTGAAACGAATACCAAGCTTACCCAATGACCGCCATATGCTATAGACCGCGTTGTTGTAATCATCGTTTTGCAGAGCAGATCCGTCTCTTAGATGACGTATCCCCAGCGATTTCAGTTCTCGTATCAGGATGGCGGAGTTGCCATAAGAAGTATCGAAGTAGTTGATGTGGGTATTGACGCCGATGCTTTCAACAAAATCCTGCGAAGTGTGCGGGACCTCAGTATGGAACGATGGCTGTGCGTCGAGCGGCGTGGACGATCTGCCCTTCGGGCTGATGGCTAACAGTAATCCGGCAAGTGAGAAAGCAAATGCCTTGAGGTAGTTCCTGTAAGAGTTCATCGTGAATGGGGTGTCCTTGTTGATGTATAAGCCATTGGAAACTTTAGCCCGTGGGCAGTCGATAAAATGCCAATTACCAATTAAAAGAGTGAGATGCATAAACCGGAAGAACAACTGTTCGCACGCGAAGATCAAAAATATAGAGCGGTCTTCGCTGAGGCCGAAATGCCGACGGTTATCCACCTCATACTTAAACTTCAAATCTGTTATTGCGTTGAATAGCTCATTCTAGTTAAACTAAAAGTAGTCATTAAAAACGGGTTTATGATTGTTGTAAGTAACTGATTAATTTAGCTTTGATAGCCCAGATTTGTATCGAGCTTGATTTCTATTCGCGGTCTTGGTCATTGCAATCACCGCTTCTTTTCAGAAGCAATTGCTCGCGCTATTGCGCAAGCGTGCACTTGTTGTCCTTAATCTCCTTAAGTTAAGGAATTGAGAGGTGCTCCATGACCAACCGGACCCCGAATCACATCGGTCTTGTCGTTGCTATTGACGGTCTGATCGCTCTTACCATCACGGTCTTCATCGTGAGGGTCAGCAATCATTCCTTAGCGGCGCTTCATCAGTTGTCCCTGCTCCAGATCCGATTCGTCGATGCCGCCTTCGGCGTCTCGTTCGTCTTAGCCTGGCAGTACTGCTTCTCGGTTCTCAATCTCTACGACAAATTTGCGACGATCCCGAGCAAGATGTTGGCGACGTTCAAGGGAGCGTCGATCATGACCGTCGCTGTCGTCATCCATCTCATGATCTTTCACCCGCCAGGGATAACGATCCGCACTGCGTTTATCGTGATGGCCGCTCTGTTTTGCTATGAGATCGATCGCGTGGCTATAAGTGACCACCTGCTGGACCGACTGGCTGCACGCGACCCGCAGCGAGCGATCATCCTGGGTAGCGGCCGCAGGGCGAGCAAGGCGTGGCGCGAGATCCGCACTCGATATCACTCGTCGATCAAGCTGCTGGGCTTTGTGGATGATAGAGACCCGGATGAGATGCCGCCAGATGTGGCGACGCGTTATCTGGGCAGAGTGGATGAGCTGAACGAACTGCTTCTGAATGAGGTTGTCGATATCATCCTTGTCGCGATGCCGATCAAGTCTTGCTATACGTTGATGCAGCGGTCCATTCAAATCGCAGAGGGTGTAGGCGTCCAGGTTATCTATCTGCAGGACATCTACACGACGCGCAGGCCGAGTGTGGATGCAAACCGGATCATCTTTAGTGAACTGGCCCCGCAACATGAACGCTACTTGGTGCGGCGTGCGATCAAGCGGGCGGTGGATGTTTTGGGGGCAATCTTCGGACTCATCGTTCTGTCGCCGCTGTTTCTGTGCATTGCCATTGGCGTCAAGCTGAGTGGCGAGGGGCCTGTGTTCTTCCGGCAAGAGCGATACGGCTATCGCCGCCGGCGCTTCCCGATGATCAAGTTCCGCAGCATGGTGAACAACGCGGAGCAACTGCTTGACGATCTGGAGCACGCGAATGAGGCCGTTGGGCCGATCTTCAAGATAGAGAACGATCCCCGCGTGACGAAGTTCGGAAAATTTATCCGGAGCACCTCACTGGATGAGCTGCCGCAGTTGTGGAATGTGCTGGTAGGTGAGATGTCGCTGGTTGGACCGCGCCCGATGAGCGTACGCGACGTCTCCCTGTTCAACGAAGCTACACTGATGCGTCGCTTCAGCGTGAAGCCGGGCATGACGGGTCTATGGCAGGTGAACGGACGAAGCGGAGTGGGATTCGATCAGTGGATCCAGATGGATTTCAGCTATATCGACGAGTGGTCGCTGCTGCTTGACTTCAAGATTCTGGCTCGAACGGTGAGCGCAGTGCTCAAGCGTTCCGGAGCTATGTAAGGTGCGGTGCATGTCTGCACGTGGAGCGCGAAATGATGAAGATCGCTATAGTGCACGACTACTTTACCCAACTAGGGGGTGCCGAGAAGGTTGCTGAAGAGCTTTACAACATGCTGCCGAACGCAGACCTGTTTGCGACCGTTGCCCTGACGAACAGGATGCCGGATTCCCTTCGCGGCGTGCCCATCCGGACGTCATGGATGCAGAAGCTGCCGAAGATGAACGAGTATTACCGGCTGTATTTCCCGCTCTACCCCCTTGCGGTGAGTTCGCTGGACCTGTCGGCATACGATCTGGTCATCTCGAGTTCGTCCGGCTATGTGAAGGGAGTACGCGCCAGTTCCGATGCTATCCATGTTTGTTATTGCCATACTCCGATGCGTTGGGTGTGGAGCTTCGATAGTTATTCCGCGCGGGAGTCTTTCGGTGCTGGCGTGCGAGCGGTGCTGCCGACGCTGATTCGCGGCCTCCGTTACTGGGATGAGAGCGCCGCGAGGCAGCCAGATCACTTCGTGGCGAACTCGAAGACGGTAGCTGCCCGCATCCAGCGCGCGTATGGCCGCTCCGCGGAGGTGATTGTGCCTCCTATCGATATCAATCGCTTCAAACTTTCGCGGGAGCAGGATGATTACTATGTCGTGTTGTCCCGGCTTGTCTCCTATAAGCGAATCGATCTGGCCGTGAGCGCATGCACACAACTAGGACGCAAACTGGTTGTGATCGGTTCTGGGACCGCTCTTGAGAGTCTGAAGGCTAAAGCTGGGCCGACGATCCAGTTCCTCGGACGAGTCCCTGACGAGGAGGTTGAGTTCTATGTATCAAGGTGCCGAGCTCTGATCTTTCCCGGGGAGGAAGACTTTGGAATGGCGCCCCTTGAGGTGGCCGCCGCAGGTCGTCCGACGATCGCGTTTCGAGCCGGCGGTGCCATCGAGACGGTAGTGGAGGATGTGACGGGTGTGTTTTTCGACGAACAGACGACGGAGGCCCTCATGGATGCGATCGAGCGATTTGAACAGCGGGAGTGGCCTTCGTCCGTGATGCGGAGACACGCGGAGGGGTTCAGCTCTGAGGCCTTCCGGGAACGATTCACCAGGTTTCTGCGCCGGATCGGTGCACCGATTGATGAAGCTGTTGCGCAGCTCGGTGCTGAAATCAGGTGATTCGTGCGGTAGTTGGATTCTACGAAAGAAGAATGCGACGGAGATTCGGCTACAGTTCCGTGCGTCCGGCACGGACGCCCGTTGCCGCGTGTCTGCTGCGAGAGCGGCTCGGTCGAGTCGGTTGCGCAGACACTAGAGGCTGTGCAGCGTTTTGTCTTGGACGGCGAGCGAATCGATACGCTGCCGGGCACTATTGAGT
>WNFI01296317.1_pt1 | contig 26850 bp, 23 predicted proteins | sample 5400471 | NCBI WGS metagenome assembly WNFI01 (sample SAMN13153348, study PRJNA577476) | soil metagenome | isolation source: 100 cm saprolite on Douglas fir-dominated hillslope | place: USA:California | collected 2013-09-17 | reverse complement strand
TGCGGGAGGCGGGGGCCGAGATCGAATTCTTCAGTCCGCTGTCCGGTGAGCGTCCCAGTCCCACGGCGGCCGGCGTCTATCTGGGCGGAGGTTATCCCGAGCTGCATGGTTCAGCACTCGCATCGAATGTCGGACTGTGGCGCGCGCTGAAGGAACTGCGTGCTCGGGATGCGCCGATCTATGCCGAGTGCGGCGGTTTCATGGTGCTCACGCAAGGCGTGATCGATAGCGACGGACGTCGCTGGCCGATGGCCGGCCTCATTCCCGGGGTAGCGCGCATGACCGATAGGCTGGCCGCGCTGGGCTATCGGCATGCCACGGCGTTGAGCGCGAACTTATTGGCTGACGGCGGCGAAGGGTTGCGCGGACATGAATTTCGATATAGCACTTGGGTCTGCGATGAACCGATCGCCGAAGCCGACACCGCATGGCGCGTGCGCGGGATCAGGGCCGACTCGGCCGGCGACTTCGGAGGGTTCGTAAGCGGCAATTTGCTCGCCAGTTATTTGCACATCCACTTCGGTCAGCACGCCGGTATTGCGAACCGATTTGTGGACAAGCTTCGGTCGCGGAACGGCGGCTGAACCGTAGTGGGCGCGCCGGTCTTACGGCTTTGTATGTCAAGGATTTGCCGCTGACCGTATCGCGATGCCAGCTGTGCGAGAGCAGGTCAGGTCACCGATGCTCCCGCTCGTGCTGATGTGCGTCGAGATAGTGCAGGACCTGTCGCAGACGATCCGGTACCGAGCTCTTCACCAACTCGATGAGACGAAAGCCGCAGTCGAGGTAGGCGCGCCGGACGTGCGCGCTCAAACTCTGCGCTTCGGCAAAAGTTTGCGGCCGCTCGGGATCGTTCACGTAGATCTCTCGCCACGGAGGAGCAAAAAAAACCGCCCCTGCGTACGCGTGCGAGGCCGCGCGCCAGGTATCCGGGGCGCTCCACCCGCCGTGGCTCAGGTAGCCGATCAAATCGGGTAATCCGCGATCGAAGAAACTTCGTCCATGACGCGCGCTGTCCGTGAGTTGTGCGTGCATTCGTTCGCCGCATTCCATTGCAAACCCCCGAAGATCGCCCCAGGGAAAAAGTCGGCCTGCACGGGCGAGCTGTTCGCGTATCAGCTCTCTCGACACCTCCGCGTAGCAGACCTCGCCTGCCGCGGCCAGTGCCCGGAGCAAGCTGCTCTTGCCGGACCCCGGTCCGCCGGCGATCACGATACGCTGGGTCGGCAAGGCGTGAACGGCGCCAACGCTGGTTTGCATCAAAGGCACAGGTAGCGCCTCATCGGTTCCAAATTCACAAAGACTTTCATGGATGGGAATCGCCGCCGCCACATTGAATCAGCCACCATAATCTATCAGAAGGAGAATAGCCCGGCTGCCCGCGCGACATCGATCGGCTGCGTCTGTAGCTTGCCAATCCTTATTGCGGCAGTTAGGATCGTCGGCGAAGTTGTCAGGTGCTTTGCTGCTGTTCTCGGTATTGACCGAGAGCGACGGCGAGTGAAACGGGAAGCCGGTGCGTGTTTTAGTCGTTCACTAGAACCAAACCCGGCGCTGCCCCCGCAACGGTAAACGAGTGACGGCGAATCCGAAAGCCACTGCGTCTTTAGAAAGACGCGGGAAGGCGATTTGCCAGCATGATTTGAATGCGCTCGTGAGTCCGGAGACCGGCCTGGCAATGATGTTGCGAACGTCGCGGCGGGCGATTGGTACATTGCTGCTGGTTTCGATCGGTGCGGACGTGGCACAAGGGCCCCCGCAACCCTCGCTTCCCTCTGGCGACACCCCTTTCGTATTCCTCCGCGCTCATTTCGCATGGGTTGTCCAGGCGTTTTCGCCCGGGGCGGAGCGCGGGAGGTGTCAGTCGTGACTGAGACGAATCGAATTCCCGTGACCGTACTGACCGGATTCCTGGGCTCCGGCAAGACCACGCTTCTGAATCGCATCCTCACCGAAAGCCACGGTCAGCGCATCGCCGTCATCGAGAATGAGTTCGGTGAAATCGGCGTCGACCAGGAACTGGTGATCAATGCCGAAGAAGAGATTTTCGAGATGAATAACGGATGCATCTGCTGCACCGTGCGCGGCGACCTGATCCGCATTCTCGGTAATTTGATCGCGCGTCGAGACAAGTTCGATCGCATCGTGCTGGAGACCACCGGGCTCGCCAATCCCGGCCCCGTCGCGCAAACTTTTTTCGTAGATGAAGGGATGCGCAAGGAATTCGTGCTGGACGGAATCGTGACGATGGTTGACGCGCGGCATTTCGATCAACACCTAGAGGACAGCGAGGAGACGCGAACCCAAATCGCATTTGCCGATGTCATCGTATTGAACAAGACGGATCTGGTGAGCGCCGTCGATCTCGACGCAGTGGAGCGGCGCGTGCGCGCCATCAACGCGCTGGCGCGAATCGTGCGCGCCGACCCCACTCAACGCGGATCGGTCCCAATGAGCGCCGTGCTCGGGATCGGCGGATTCGATCTTGCGCGGGCGCTCGAGTACAAGCCGGCGTTTCTTGAGCCGGAGTATCCATTTGAATGGGCGGGGGCCTACGACCTTCCGGCGGGGAATTACACGTTGGCGCTGCAGGAAGGTCCGGACCCGGAGATGAAGATCGCCGTCTGCGAGTCGCTTGTCGCCGACGATCTCGATCCGACCAAGGCCGCCGAGCGGGTGTTTGCCCTGTTCTCCGACATCGTTGGGTCCGACGCCCCAGGTGCGGTGATTACGCCACAGTTGCGAGCACGGCTTCTCGACTTGTCGGACGGCTCGGAAGCACAGTTCATTCTGCGCATCAAAACGCGCGGTACCTATTGGCTCTTCACCCAACACTTGCCCGAGGAGTTCGCGCTGACGCTGCGGGATAGCGGTGCCGCGGAACTATCGCCTCGCGTGCATAAGACCTTCGATCCCGGACATTCTCACGATGGGCGTGTCGGCTCGTTCAGCGTCGAGACGGATCGACCGATCGATGCCGAGCGATTTCAATCATGGCTCACGCTCACTCTTCAAACGCAGGGCACGCGATTGTATCGAATGAAAGGATTTTTGAACTTTAAGGGCGCAAACGAACGAATCGTCATTCAGGGCGTGCACATGGTCATCGATACCAGCGCCCTGGGGCCGTGGGGAGATCGGCCGAGGCGGACACAGCTCGTCTTCATCGGGCGCGAACTCGACGAACGCGTGCTGACGCAGGGGTTTGATGCATGCTTGGTCTGAAGACACGCCTCATCGCGTTATACGCAGCGCTATTTGCTACAAACATTGCCGTGGGCGTCTGGGCGTTCGCGATCTTTTCGGGCGATTCGGTGAAGCTCGGCACCGCCTTGCTCGCCTATAGCCTGGGATTGCGCCACGCGGTTGATGCAGATCACATCGCTGCAATCGACAATGTGACCAGGAAATTGATTCAGGACGGTAAACGACCGATCACCATCGGTTTTTTCTTTGCGCTAGGGCACTCGACCGTCGTACTGATCGCGGCTTGCCTCATCGCGTTCACGGTCGGTGCGCTGGGACGCTTCGAAAGTTTTTCTCGGATCGGAAGCGTGGTCGCGACCGCAACCTCGGCGGCGTTTCTATTTGCAATTGCGGCGATGAATCTGTTGATCCTGCGTTCGGTTTGGCGTCGCTTCGAGCAGGTGCGCAGGGGAGGCCGGTATTCGGCCGATGATCTCGACATCCTGGCGAGCGGTCGAGGGCCGCTGTCACGCTTGTTTCGGCCGCTATTTGCATTCATTCAACACGGTTGGCAAATGGCGCCACTTGGCTTCCTGTTCGGCTTGGGCTTCGACACTGCGACCGAGGTGACGCTGCTCGGTCTCGCGGGTGCCCAGGCGGCTCATGGCGTTTCGACTGCGACTATCCTGGTATTTCCCGCGCTGTTCGCTGCGGGTATGGCTCTCATCGACACGACCGACGGAGTGTTGATGCTCGGCGCGTATGAATGGGCATTTGTAAAACCGATTCGTAAGCTCTACTACAACATGACGATAACAGGCATTTCAGCGCTGGTCGCGGTCCTTATCGGAAGCATCGAGACAGCCGCGTTGATAGCCCACAAGCTGGACCTGACCCGCGGCGGATGGAAGATCGCGGGTAATCTTGCCGAACATTTTAACGCGCTGGGCTTTGCGATCATCGGATTGTTCGTTGCGGCCTGGGGTGCCTCCTATGTCATATATCGATGGAAGCGATTCGACGAAATCGAAGTCGCCGACGATATCGGGGGATGAACTCAGGATTCTTGAGGGATCAGTTGCGCGACGGCGTATTTTCCTGAGCGAGCTGCGCAGTGTACAAATAGATGTTCAGTGAACGTTCGTATCTAAGGTCGGATTTCAGCCGGTATCCGGGTTTCGGGCTCCTCGGTATCCCGATCCTCCTCGGTGCTTCGTTGTCAATGGCGCAACAGGCCGGCGCACCGCAACGGGCCATGGTCGGTGTTGCCAACTCGCTCGCCACCGCGCAGGCCTCCGAGGAGTTCGAGGAGGTCGTCGTGACCGCCGCGCGTCGCGGCCTGATCGGAACAGCAACCACCGCCAGTGAGGGTATCGTCGTCAATGACGAGCTCGCGCTCACGCCGGCCTACCGCCCCGGGCAGCTGCTGGAGACGGTTCCCGGTCTAGTCGTCACCTCTCATAGTGGCGAGGGCAAGGCGAATCAGTACCTGATGCGCGGCTTCAACCTCGATCACGGCACGAACCTCGGCACCTACATCGACGGCATGCCCGTCAACGAGCCGACGAACGCACATGGCCAGGGCTATACGGATCTGAACTTCTTGATCCCGGAGCTGGCGACCAACATTCGCTACACCAAGGGTACCTACTACGCTAGCGAGGGGGATTTCTCCTCGGTCGGATCCGTCCACATGAGCTATCTCAACAAGATCGCGCCGCGCGCGACGGCGACCGTGGGTACGCTCGGATTCCAACGCCTGTTTGTTGCCGATTCGGTATCGCTCGGCGAGGGGCAGTTGCTTGGCGCCCTGGAAGGGCAGCACTATAACGGCCCCTGGGACAACCCAGATGATCAGCGCAAGGTCAACGCTGCCGTGCGCTACAGCAACGGTGACGAGCGAGACGGATATTCGATCACCGGCTTGTACTATCACGGTTTATGGAACAGCTCGACGGACCAGCCTGTTCGCGCGATCACCGCGGGGCTGATCAACCGATTCGGCTCGCTCGACCCCTCCGATGGCGGTCAGGCGCAACGCGCCAGCTTATCGGCTCAGTATTTCAAACGAGTTGGCGAGGGGCAGCTCCAGGCCAACGCGTACTTCATCAGCTATCACTTCACGTTGTGGAATAACTTCACCCACTATCTGGTGGATCCCTTAAATGGTGATCAAGAGGCGCAGCACGAGGCCCGGAATACGGCCGGTGGTGCACTGAGCTATGCCCGAACGGAGCAGATCTTCGGGATCAACACCGACTGGCTCACTGGCGCCCAAGCACGCTTCGACCACGTCAACGTGTCACGGCTGCCTACCCGGAACCACCAGCCGCTCGCTGCCGCCGACAACCCCCTGAGCTTCAGCGAGTCCGACAAAGTGCACCTCGGCAACACCAGCCTGTACGTGCAGGCGACGACCGAGGGTGTGTGAAAACGCTGATAATTTTGATAGCGTGGAGCTTCCCTCTTCCGAGTAGCGGGAGCGACACGGCATGCAGCCGGAGGTGACCGGGCGCCCCGGCTACCATCCTGCCTCACTTCTGAAGATCTACATCTACGGCTATTTGAACCGGATTCAGTCCAGCCGCCGCCTCGAGCGCGAAACCCAGCGCAACATCGAACTGATTTGGCTCACGGGCCGACTAATGCCGGATTTCAAGACGATCGCGGACTTTCGTAAGGACAACGGCAAGGCGATACGCAGCGTGTGTCGCGAGTTTATCGTTCTATGCCGCGATCTGAAGCTGTTCTCCGAAGCGATCGTGGCCATCGACGGCAGCAAGTTCAAAGCGGTCAACAACCGCGACAAAAACTTCACCGACCGCAAGCTCAAGGCGCGGATGCAGCAACTGGATGAGAGCATCGCGCGCTACATGACGGAACTCGACCGAGCGGATCGTGAACCGGTGCTAGTGACGGAAGCTCGCGTCGAGCATATTAAGGAGAAAGTCGCGACGGTCAAACAGCAGATGCGCCAGCTCAAGCAGATCGGCAAGCAGATGTCGCAGGCCCCGGACGGCCAGATCTCCTTGACCGACCCCGACGCGCGCTCGATGGCCACCAGCGGCCGCGGCACCGGCATGGTCGGTTACAACGTACAGACGGCGGTGGACACCAAGCATCATATGATCGTGGCACATGAGGTGACGAACGTCGGCCACGATCGCAATCAGCTCTCATCGATGGCCCACCAGACCCGCGACGCGATCGGCACGAATAAACTGACCGTGTTCGCCGATCGCGGTTACTTCAAAGGCGAAGAGATCCTCGATTGCGAGCAAGCGGGGATCAAGACATTAGTCCCCAAGCCGCAGACGTCCGGCAACAAGGCGGCCGGGCTCTTCGACAAAGCCGATTTTCGCTATATCCCGACCAAGGATGAGTACCGATGTCCCGCAGGCGAGCGAGCGATTTGGCGCTACACCCGCGTTGAGGACGGCTTAACGCTACACAAATATTGGTCGTCTGCTTGCCCACGATGTCCCATTAAATCCCAATGCACGACCGGCGATTATCGGCGCATCGCGCGATGGGAGAACGAGCACGTACTCGATGCGATGCAAAAGCGGCTCAACCGAACACCGCTGGCTTCACGAATACGACGCCAGACCGCCGAGCATCCTTTCGGCACGCTCAAAGCGTGGATGGAAGCGACGCACTTCTTGACCAAGACATTGCCACGCGTGAGTACCGAGATGAGTTTGCATGTACTCGCATACAACATGAAACGAGCAATCCAGATCCTCGGAAGCTCGCCACTCATGGCGGCAATCAGAGCTTGAAAGCTCTTTTCTCCCCTCACAGAATGCGCTGAATCGCGTTCTCCGGCATCAGCCTCGCCGGCATCGCTCACTCAGCCCCGCTGCAAACAGCGTTCTCACACGGCCTCGACCCATTGGAGTCATTGGTTTCGCAGCGTTATCGGTTTGCGGGAGGACTACTATTCGGGCGATGACTCCGGCACGAATCGCGGCAGCGCCAGCGCGGCGTTGTTCCAGCCGAAAGGCAGCCTCATCTTCACGCCGGTCGATACGACGGAGTTCTATCTGAGTGCAGGTAAGGGCTTCCGCAGCGATGACTTGCGCGGAGTGAATCAGGGGACGGTCAACAGAGTCGTCGCGCCGCTGCTCGCCTCCCAAACCGGTGAGGAAATTGGCATACGGCAGCAGTTCACACGCAAGATGATGGTGACCCTTGCGCTGTTCAACCTCGACGCCGAGTCCGAGACCACCTACAACGCGGACATCGGTCAGGACAACGCCGGTCCCTCGAGCCGTCGGCGTGGGGTCGAGCTGAACATCACCTACCAGGCGTTAAGATGGCTCGAATTCTACGGCAGCTACTCGGCCAATCACGCACGCTTCAAGAGACCCTATGACGACGGTACCGGGCACGTCGGGGAATATCTGCCGAATGCCCCCTTTGCGACCGGGTCGTTCGCGGCTTACATCAAGAATCTCGGCCGCTGGAGCGGCGGTCTGGAATACCGGTATCTGAGCGCGTTTCCGCTGTCCTCCGACAACGTCGTCCAAGGATCCGGCTACGGTGAATGGAACGGGGACTTCCGCTATTCGTTCGACAGTGGCTGGTCCGCCGGGCTCGGTCTCTACAACATTCTCGACGTTCACGCGAACGCGGCCGAATTCTGGTACATCGACCGGCTGCCTGGGGAGCCCGCCGCGGGTGTCGCTGACCGGCATGTGCATCCGCTCGAGCCCCGCACGGTTCGGTTCACTGTGAGTAAGAGCTTCTGACCGGCCCGCAGCGCGTTCCGGTGCATGGGTACCGGATCATTGTCCGAGGCCAAGGAATTCTATTGCAATCGCCAGAGCCCAATCCGCAGTCACGATCCGCCGTCTCTTATCGCGCCACCTGGCTCGCCACGCTCGCGACGACATCGTACATTGCTCTCATTGCCGCCATCGGCGCGGGTACGGGACTCTCATTCGTCCTATTTCCTGAACTGGGAGCGCTCTCCCATGACATCCTGAGGCGACCGCATGGGATCTGGGCGAGGGCGCCGTGGATGCTCGTGATTACGCCATTGCTCACGGGTCTGGCCGGCACACTGATCACGCGGCATTTTGCCTATGGTGCGGTATCGGTTCTGGCAACGATCGGCGCCGCCCTCATCATCATCCGGCTGCTGCGTTCCCCGATTACGCCCGCGATTTCCGCAGGTCTGCTCCCGCTGACGCTCGGTGAACCTAGCTGGTGGTATCCGCCGTCGCTCCTTGCCGGCCTATCGTTACTAGCGATATTGTCACAGGTGCGGCGACGGATTGTTCCGCTGCCGCCGGCAACCAGCGGTCGCGCTGGCGCTGGCGATGTCAGTGAGCGGGCACCGAGCGATTACACCTGGATTCCCTTCTTTTTACTGTTCCTCATCGCCGCGCTCACCCTGATAGTTTTCACGGGATGGCGCCTTTTACTTTTCCCGCCCCTCGTCGTCATCGGCTTCGAGATGTTCGCCCGTGCCTCGACCTGTCCGTGGGCTGGGCGACCCTTCGTCGTGCCGCTCGTGTGCACCTCGAGCGCGGCCTCCGGGGTGATCCTCGTTGGTGTGTTCGGCGTCGGCCCGCTGGCCGCTGCGTTAAGCATCGGCTGTAGTATTGTTATCTTGCACGCCTTCAAGTTGCACCTGCCGCCCGCCCTTGCGGTTGGGCTGTTACCTTTCGTCATTTCACATCCAAGCAATGAGTTTCCTGTCGCTGTAGCGGCCGGAACCGCGCTTCTCGCGGCATCCTTCACGGCTTGGCGCCGGATATTTCACCGTTCGAGAACGACGCAATAAGGGGTATTTACGGAGGAGGCGCCGAGGCGCTTGCGAAAGCTAGCCGAGGTCTGCGTAAATTGACTTTATCGTACCTATACGTTTACTATCGAAGTGGCAGGGTTAGCATTCGAGTAAAGCCAAAGCGCACGCGGTCACGCACAAACCCACACTGACTGCACTACATAAGCGCGCAGAGCATGGAGATTCGGCCGAATCGAGCCACCCGAGCAAGAGCCCCACCATAGATCCCTGGGCTCTTCTGTGACCAATAATCAAGAAGGCGAGCAAGGAACGTTTTTCATGAAAAATCCACTCGATTCTCTTTGGGGCACGGTTATATCCGGATTTGCGCTAACGGCAGTCCTATATTTCCTCGTCCGCTCGATCGTAGGAGGCTAGCCATGGATTTCGTTCACTATGCGCTTGGACGTTGGATCCACATCGGTGCAGGCGTGATGTGGATTGGTCTGCTGTATTACTTCAATTTCGTCAATGCGGCGGCGGCCAAGGCGGCCGCCGCCGATGGTACGGCAGTTGGCATTAGCAGGCATGTCATGCCGCGGGCGCTGCTGTTCTTCCGATGGGCGGCCGTTATTACCTGGATCGCTGGCGCCTCTCTATTGGGGACGCACTTGTTCGATGCTTTTTTGTTCCAGTCAAAGGCGTACGTACCGATCGGTGTGGGCGCATGGTTGGGCACGATCATGTTGTTCAACGTTTGGGTGCTCATCTGGCCGAATCAGCAGAAAATCCTCGGTATGAGACCGGTGGATGATGAAGCGAAGAGCAGAGCGCGCCGCATTGCATTCTTGGCATCGAGGATCAACACACTGCTCTCGATCCCCATGCTCTTTTTCATGTCGGCAAGTGGTGGTGTGTTCAGGGCGGCGTACTTCTATTTCTAAGGCCCAATCCTCCGATCTAGGCGATAGACGCGATTCGAAATGATCACCTCGGAAAGTGCGAGGCCGGGTAAGACCGTCCTCGAGCGATCAGTCGAGTTCCAATGAGGTGGCCCCGCGGAAGAGCCCCAGGAGTGGCGACCCAGGTCGCTTACAGAGGAGCCACTGAGTGCTCGGCGTGGGCGGTCGTTGTCGCTGAGACCTTTGATCATCAGTCGAATGCGATTCAGTCTCGCAAACGTCTGTAAATGAAACGCTTGACATTCGGCATTTTTCGGCCTACAAATCGCACGTGCACGTATAGGCAATAGTGACTGGTGAATGCACCAGCTCCTGTACGCCGCGACTGGGGGACAAACAAGAAGACCATCGGTATTCAATTTGCAAAAGGCCTTCAGCGGCCGCGGGCACCTACGCCTACGAGTGCGGCGTCCACAGTTACATGATCGGCAAGGTCGTTGTGCAGTAGCAAAAATAGAACTAAACGAAGGGGGGAAGATCAGTGATCAGATCGAAAAGACGGAACGTGGTTTACGGGTACTTGCGCGCAGCGCTCCTCGTGGGGCTCACAATACTCTCTGTGCCAACCGACTCTCGCGCCGATGAAGGCAAGCTTTTACTGACGGGTGGCGTTACAGAACTGGAGGGCGCCGGGGGAGGCGGTTTAGTGCCGTGGGCGCTGATCACGGGTTATGAGACTCGCGACGGTGTGGGTGCCGACGCACACTATACTCACGCCAATCTTGGCAACTATCAGGTGAACGCGGCGGGCGTTGCCGTGGGTCTCTTCGATCGATTCGAACTCTCCTATGTCAACGTGGCTTTAAGCGGAGGTGTTGCAGGCAGCCTCAACGGCGGGCATACCATCAGCGAAGACGTCGTTGGCGCCAAGCTCAGACTTTTGGGTAGCGCCGTCTATGGCCAGGACTCCTGGTTGCCGCAGATCGCCGTCGGCGTGCAATACAAGCATAACTCGGATATCAAGCATGTCGTAGAAGCCTTGCAGGGGTCCCTCGGGCTGCCGGCCACTTCCAATATTCCGGACATCCGCAGCAACGGTGTTGATTTTTACCTTGCGGCAACCAAGGTGTTTCTCTCGCAAAGCCTGCTGGCAAATGCAACGTTGCGCTTTACCAAGGCCAACCAATTTGGCCTAGCCGGCTTCGGTTGCGGCAATACCGCGGTTTGCGGCAGCGACAAGAACAACTACTCTCCGGAAGGCGAGTTGTCTGTTGGGTACCTGCTGAATGTACGAACGGTGGTGGGTGTCGAATACCGCACCCGCCCGAATAATCTCAGGACGCTGAGCAATAATCTCGGGCTCGGAAATACGCTCCGCGAGGACAACGCGTACGATCTTTACTTTGCCTACGCTCCAAATAAGAACGTGGACCTAACGGTCGCCTATCTGTTCGTGAACAATGTCGTGGGATCCCCGGATTCGAACGGCCTTTACGTGTCGATCAGGGCCGGTTTCTGATAGCGCCGCGTCTAGCGCGTCTAGCGCGTCGAGCAACCGTTCTGCAATTTGCAACAGATTACTTTGGAGGACCGCATGCAATTCGCAAGAAAAATGATGATTGTCGCCGCGGCGACGGCAGTGACGCTCGCCACCGCGCAGGTGGCTCCGGCGAGCGCAACACTCTACGACCAACTCGGCCAGGAGCCGGGCATCACCAATGTCATTGATAACTTCATCAGCATCGTTGCAGCCGACAGCCGCATTAATCACTTCTTTGCCAATGCCAATATTGCACGATTGAAGGCACTGCTGGTACTTCAGGTCGGCATGGCCAGCGGTGGGCCGCAGAAGTACACCGGCAGGGATATGAAATCGACGCATGCTGGTATGAAGATCCGCGAAGCCGACTTTAACGCGCTGGCGGAGGATCTGTACATGGCCATGGATCGGACCCACGTTCCGTTCCGCGCGCAGCAGAGACTGATGGGGGTGCTTGCTGCGGCGGAGCCTCAGATTGTGAGCCAATGAACGGCGCACGGTTGCTGGGCGACTCCGTCGGTCGCCCATGAATCCAAGTATTTCGGCGGTAGTAGCTGATTCTCATGCGACCTGCGGTCTGTACTGCGACGGTCCATTCGGCCGTATGCAGAAACAGGGCCGACGTGGAGGAACTCGAGCCGTCGGTAAAACGTGTTCGCGACACGAAGCGGACTAGTGGGGCATCGGCGCCGGCACGGTGACGCTGCACCGATATTTACAAGTTCCCCAGTAGCCCACTCGCGACCGCGCTTAGACGCCAGCTGTAGTCAGCCGTTGACTAGATCCGGCAAGCCCAAAGGGTCTCGTTTTTTTATTGCGATTCCGCATCAGGCCGGCACCAAAAGTGCGGCTCCGCTGCGTTTTTTCGATTCGGAGTCGAAGTACACCGCGCGGTGGGGCGGAAAATCCATCGAAGGGACCAGGAGCTTCGTGCGAGAGGCATATCGTGCATTGACGAAATCGTACGTCCACGTATAACATTGATTACGGTTCACTATTGCAATAAGATGACGGCACGCTGCATCACGAATCAGATCGTAGTGCAGATCTCAACACTGATAGCGACTCTACGGATACAAGCACGCGATGCGAAACGTTGCCTCACCCGATGACACTTGCACTGTGGGTTGCCAAACGACGAAGCCATCGCTGTACGACGAGGTGCGCGGCCTGGCGCGCAACTGGAGCCTGGAGCTTACACCCCGGGAAACAGAGAAACTTGGAACGGCTGTGCGGGAGCATCTTCCAGCGGGCACGCGGGTCTACGTTACCTGGCTGGCCGGCAGTGAATTCGAGGCCAGTGTGGCGGCGGCAGGGAAATTGCGAGCTGCCGGTTTGGAACCCGTACCGCATCTGGCTTCGCGCGGTATCCGCGACGAATCGACATTGGTTGATATGCTCGCGCGCTTACGCGGTGAAGCGGATGTCAAGCAGGTGCTGGTGATAGGCGGCGCGCGATCTGAGCCTAAGGGTCCGTTTGCCGCCAGCATCCAGGTACTCAATTCTGGATTGCTCGAACGCCACGGGATTCGACGATTGGGCGTGGCAGCGCACCCCGAGGGCAGCCCCGACATCTCACCGACCGCGCTCGAAGAAGCGCTGGTGCTAAAAAATGAATACGCCGCGCGATCAGGGACCGAAGTGGAGTTGACGACTCAGTTCTGCTTCGACGCGGCGCCCATCGCACGGTGGGAGCGGCAAGTCAGAGCGGCAGGCAACCGTCTCCCGGTCGTCGTCGGGTTGGCAGGTTTGGCCGGTATCACAACTCTGCTCAAGCACGCGCGCAACTGCGGCGTCGGCAATTCGATCAACGTGCTGCTCAAGCAAGGGACCAAGATGTTTCGCCTTGCGAGCGCGGTCGATCCGTCGGAGGTGCTGCTCGGCTTGGCGCGAGCGAGGCAGGCAGACGCCGAAAACGCCATCGCGCGGATTCACTTCTTTCCGTTCGGCGCGTTTGAAGCGACGGCTCGATTCGCGCGGGCACTCGAGGAAGGTCGTTTCGAGATCGTCGACTCCGAGCGTCGAATCGTTGTGAGCCGCTGACGCGTCGGGACATGACCGCGAAAATCATCGACGGCAACGCGATCGCGAAGCAGATCCGGCGCGAACTCGCCGACCAGGTAAGGGCCTTGACAAACCTGGGTGTGACCCCGGGCCTTGCAGTCATTCTCGTGGGTGACGATTCTGCCTCCCTGGTGTACGTGGGCAAGAAGGTCAAAGCTTGTTCCGATGTTGGCATTGCGTCGCGTCGCCACCAGTTTTCCGCCGACGTATCGCCTGAACGAGTGTACGCACTGATTGATCAGCTAAATGCTGACCCTTCGGTGCACGGCATCCTGGTGCAGTTGCCGCTGCCTCGTCAGTTCAACCTTCGTACCGTGCTCGAAACGATCTCTCCGGCCAAGGACGTGGACGGATTTCATCTATACAACGTCGGTGCTTTGGTCGTGGGTGACAACGTTTTCCCTCCTTGCACACCCTACGGCGTGCAGCGGCTGCTGGTTCACGAGGGCATCCAGGTTGAGGGGCAAAACGTGGTGATCGTTGGAGCCAGCAACATCGTGGGCAAGCCCATGGGGCTGATGTTAATGCAACAAAACGCCACCATTTGCATCTGCCACGCCAAGACGCGCGATCTGGCCCAGTTCACGATCCTGGCAGACATCCTCATTGTCGCGGCGGGTAAGCCGGCACTGATTAAGGGCGAAATGGTCAAGACCGGTGCTGTGGTCATCGACGTGGGGATCAACCGGCTTAGCAATGGCCGGTTGGTGGGTGATGTTGATTTTGAGCCTGTCGCGCAAAAGGCAAGTCATATCACGCCCGTACCGGGTGGCGTTGGCCCAATGACGGTGACCATGCTGTTGCACAACACGTTGCGAAGCGCCCAGCGCGCAACGGCCGGGGACCCCAAGTCGCGACCGCGGGAACCCGCAGTCGTCAATGCCACTGCCTCTTTAACCTTCTAATAAAGGCCCAAATCTATGATGTCCGACATCGATATCGCCCAGCGATCCAAAATGCGCCGCATCGTGGAGCTGGCGCAAGACCGATTGGGTATCCCCGCGGACCACCTGGAGCCTTACGGTCACCACAAGGCCAAACTTAGCTTGGAGTACCTTGAGAGTCTGAAAGACCGCCCAAATGGGAAATTGATCCTCGTCACCGCGATTAGCCCGACGCCGGCCGGGGAGGGCAAGACGACCACCACTGTCGGTCTGGGCGACGCACTGAATCACATCGGCAAGAAAGCGATGATCTGTTTGCGCGAACCGTCGCTCGGTCCGGTCTTTGGCATGAAAGGCGGTGCCGCCGGTGGTGGCTACGCCCAAGTGGTTCCGATGGAGGACATTAACCTTCATTTCACCGGCGACTTCGCCGCCATCGCGCTGGCCAATAACTTGTTGGCTGCGCTCATCGACAATCACATCCATCACGGCAACGAACTGGAAATCGACGCGCGTCGTATAACTTGGAAGCGTGTGGTCGACATGAATGACCGAGCGTTGCGCGACCTCGTCGTCGCATTGGGTGGGCCCGGCAATGGCTTTCCGCGGCAGGATGGCTTTGACATTGTGGTCGCCTCGGAGGTGATGGCGATCTTCTGCCTCGCTGAGAGCCTCTCCGATCTGCGCGAGCGCCTCAGCCGCATCGTCGTAGGCTATACGCGGACCCAAAAACCGGTACTCGCGTCGCAACTGGTGGCCCATGGGGCGATGGCCGCACTTCTGAAGGACGCCATCAAGCCTAACTTGGTGCAGACGCTGGAAAACAACCCGGCGCTGATTCACGGCGGCCCGTTCGCCAATATTGCTCACGGCTGCAATTCGCTGATCGCCACGAAGGCGGCGCTAAAGCTTGCCGATTATGTAGTCACCGAGGCTGGTTTCGGTGCCGACCTGGGTGCCGAAAAGTTTATCGATATCAAGTGTCGCAAATCCGGATTGCGGCCGGACGCGGTTGTGATCGTGGCGACGATCCGCGCACTGAAATATCACGGCGGCATCGATGTCAAGGACGTGAGCAAGGAGAATCTTGCTGCATTGGCCAAAGGCGTTGCCAATCTCGAACGGCATATTCGCAATGTGCAGTCCGTTTATGGACTGCCATGTGTGGTGGCGATCAATCACCGCACCCACGATACCGCGGCCGAGCTCGAACTGCTGGTGAACCGCTGCGAAGCCTTAGGCACTCCCGTTGTGGTGGCTCGCCACTGGGCGGAAGGCGGCAAAGGGGCCGCTGAGCTGGCGCAACGGGTGGTTAGCATGTGCGAACGGCCGAACGACTTCCGCTATGTCTATGATGAGAATGCGCCGCTATGGGAGAAGATGAGAACTATTGCCACCGATGTTTACGGCGCCGCTGACATCACTGCCGACGCCAAGGTTCGCAGGCAGATTCGGGAACTTCAAGAAAGCGGCTACGGCCACTTCCCGATCTGTGTCGCCAAGACGCAGTATTCGTTCAGCACCGACGCCGCACTACGAGGCGCACCCTCCGGTCATATGGTGACCATCCGCGAGGTACGCCTAGCCGCGGGCGCAGAGTTCATCGTGATGGTGTGTGGAGACATCATGACCATGCCGGGCCTTCCCAAAGTCCCGTCATCCAATGTCATTGATGTCAGCGCTGATGGCCAGATTGTTGGTCTCTTTTGACGGCCGGACGCAAGTGTCGAGTTGATTGCCCCGGGGTCTGCCCCCGCCCGTACGACCGGGGACACCTGCGCAGCGTCAGTCGCCGCGGTCGGGATCCCAGACCAACCGAGCAGTAAGTGAGTCGTCTAGGCTGGCCTCCACGGGACAGACCGTACAGGTGGTTCGCGATGGTTTGCGCGTACAGTACCAGCACGTTCGGATCAACTCCGCGCCGCGCCGTACGTCCTGTTGCAGTACCGTGAGTTTGGCAATTCTGTCCGCCAATTCGTGTTCGAGAGTTTCCAGCATCGGTACGATTTTGTGGCTGGATTCCTTGCCGCTGTTACACGCTTGCCGTGCCAGTGCAATCTGCTTGATGCGCTGCATGCCCACGCCAATTCCCGACAGCGTTTGCACGATGCTTGCGCGCTTGATGTCGTCCTGGGAGTAGAGCCGGGTGCCTCGTGGGGTTCGCTTCGGTCGAATCAGCCCCTCATCTTCGTAGAAGGTGAGAGTGCGGGTGGTGGTGTGCAACGTGGCCGCCGCGGCGCCGATCTTGACGCGCCCGCTGGCAGCCCGCGCCGCCTTAGCAGGTGACTTCGAAGCGATACCGGGACCGGTACGCTCGGAACGGGTGTTGCGGCGAGTACGCGACGTGATCATAGGGAGGACTGGGTGCGTTAGGATGACGGGAGGGATTATACTCCAACGTGGACGTTGCAAAAGACCTTCTCCGTGTGGGAAGTAGGCGGGAGCGACGGTCGGCACTATCTTAGGGGGCAGCCACGTTGGGCCGCTCGGGCCATGAAAAGTGCTTGGCCGACGGTTCGCGACATAGTCTTTGCGTGCATGCTCCGGCGGCCAAAGTACTCGGTTCGGATTTATTGCGCGTAGGTTGGCATCGTCGTGCCGGGGCGCGAACCGGTGACGCCTTACCCGGGGTTTCGGTAGGACTGTTTTGGTTACTTGGCGATCGAAAAAAAGCAAGGCTTAGCGAAACGGAAATATTGTCGCTGCGACTTCCCGATGAGGCCCCCTGGCCGCTGAAGACCGACGCGCCAGGACAACGCGATGACTCGCTTGTCCGGGCGCTCGCCCCGCCGATAGAAGGGCCCCTCGCCATTCTCGCGGGCCTGCTTGGCCGGACCGCATTAAGAGAATTGCTCGAAAAGCAGCCAAGGAGCGCGGCGCGCCTGCTCGATTGGGCTTTTTCGACGTACAGCGAGGTGTACGCCCGGGTGATTTCCGGACTTGCAGAGCAGCCCCACGTGGTGTGGCATGTTGACGATTTCGTTGCCGCGCCGTTAGCCGCGGTTCGCAAACAACTCTTGCCTCGATGGCGCGAGTGCCTTCGCCAGGCGGGCAATCGCGCACTGACCGCGATGAAATGTGACGAAAACGCCTGGGCGGTTTTGCCTGATCTCGCCAAGGCGGGTGTCGAGATTGCCTCGCCGGCGGGCGGCACAGAACATGCCGCCGTCCTGAGAGCTCGCCGGGCCGTGCCCGATCAAATGATTCTGCACGGTGTCACGGACTTTGACGCATTATTCGACGCGCTGCGGAAAGGGCGGGCGCAGGCCCTGATCGACCTGGCAGGGGATCTGGCACAGTTGTGGCCCGTCATTGCTTCGCCCCGAGCACCCTTGCCCCGGCGAGTGTCACTGGCGGACCTGACGTGGGCTGCGGAATACCTGAAGACGCTGGACGTGGGTAACCATCTAGCACGGCGCGAGGTACTGGCAGAACGCCACGCCTAGGCCCGGGCTATATCTTTGTTTTGTTGCACGCAAAAGATGCTTGCTTAAATCGTACCTACGCGTACACTTCCGATAAAGAGCATTAGAACCGCTAGAGGGCTATCGGGGGGTAGTTTAATGAAGTTGCACTCGCTGCAAATTGGGTCGGCCCGCATTGGCGGCCCGCTCGGATCGAGTACCGGTCTGCTGTGCGGCAGTATCTTCTATGACAAACACTCCATCGTCAGCGATGCGTTCGCGGGGGACTTCAATCCCGACAAGGCGGGCCGCCTTCTAGACCGCGCCACGATGCTGGGTGAGCGTTATGGCGTGCAAATGGCAATCGACGTGATCGCCGCCTCTGAGGTCGCAATGGACAAGTTCCTTGCCTTCACTGCAGCGCGCACGCCGTTGCCGATGATGATCAACGCCACCGAAGCCGATGTGCGCGTGGCCGGGCTGAAGGCCGCTGATCGACTCGGCGTGCTCGATCGGTGCATCTTCGCCTCGTTGAACGAGGACACCGAGGCTCACGAACTGGAAGCCCTCGGGCGCCATCGCCCGGCGGCGGTCATGGTACTGGCCAACGATCCGTCGGACCCGACTCCAGAGGGAAGCTGCAACATGGTGGAAGAGCGCTTTCATCCCATGCTGCGGGAAATTGGGGTCGAAGTTCCGATCGTGGACCTGGGAGCAATGGACCCGCCATCGGTGGGACTCGCCATGCGCGGAATAAAGGCCGTTCGCGAACGCTTCGGTTACCCGGCCGGCTGCGCGTTCAGCAACTGTTTTCCCCAATGGACGGGTCTAAAAGCCCTTGGGAAAGACTGGGTCAACCTGTCACTCGCCGCCTCGCTCGTGGCCTGTCGAGCCGCGGGCGGTGACTTTTTGCACTACGGACTAATCGAAAAATCGCACGTGATGGCCCACGTGGCCGGTAGCGCGGAAGTTTTTTACGGCTTTGCCGCGCAGGAATTGGATGGCCAGCGCCTGCCAAATGGCCATGCGCTACTCAAAATGTTCAAACTCACGCCGCTGGAGTGACGTCCGTGTCTGTCAATGCGCAGGATTGGCGAAACGGTGGTTTGAGCAGCCCAATGTCTGTGGACATTGGCACGACGACGATTACCGGGCTGCAAATCAGTGCCTGTGCGCAGGATGTGGGCGTATTGGAGGTCATGTCCAGTCATCCCGTGTTGCGCACGGTGCCATTGGCGGCACCCACCTCACGAGCTCTTGGATCGGATTTTGCGCGAGTCGGCCTGCTGTTTGAGCCTCCCGCCTTGTACGGCGATGAATTCACGGATCCCTATGGAGTGCGGTGGCTTTGGGCCGATGGGCAGCCTGCGCCGCTGCACCATCCGCTGGAATCGGCCACGCTGGCGCAAATCGCCGGTCACGCGCGGCCGACGTGGCCGTGGCGAGTGCAAGTCGCAAACGACGCCGGCCCGGTTGTGCTCGACTCTCCCTGTCCGGGTCTGTTGGAAACCTGCTTTGCTCTGCGCAACAGTTGGCAGTTCATGCAGGACCTTACCGATAACTGGCGCTATGCCAATGCACTGCTGGACTGGGCGCTCGAAACGGTAATATCCGCCTACGAGCAGGCATTGGCCGGACTGCCGCGGCCGCCCCAGCTCCTGCTATATGGCGATGACTACGGCTTCACCGGCGGAATGTTCCTGTCAGTCATAGATTTTCGTCAATTCGTGCGGCCCCGACTTCAGACTTTGTTCGCACGCCTGCGCCGATTGAGCCCGGCGCCGATCCTGTTTCACAGTTGCGGTGCCGTGCGGCCGATCGTGTCGGATCTGGTGGCCCTCGGTGTCGAGGCTCTCAATCTGGACCCGGTGGCACGCGAGATGGTGTTGCCCGATTTGCGTAAAGAACTGCCTGCGGACACGATTCTGCATGGGCCCGTCGACCTGGTCGCCTTGGGACGGGCTCTTCGCTCGGGCGACCTCAAGACCATCGCAATTCTTGCGACGGAACTGGCGCAATGCGTCCCGGCTTTGGCCGCGCCGATCGATAATCTATCCAGCCGTGAGCACATTCTCGATTGTCGAATCGCCGCGGCTTTCGTGCACTCGCTCGACCCCGACCAATGGCAGCAACTGCGCCGCTTTGGTCCCGTAAAGAGCGTTCTCGTCCATGGTATGGCAGCAGTAGGCGCTTTGGAGCCTTTTGCGTCACCTTTGTTCGAGGCCACGAGCCATGAATTTCGTGATGTTCGCAAGCGTAACGGCGCAACTACCGCCGGCCTTCATTCAGCCGGCAATCCCAACCGACCTAAGGAGACTGTCAATGGCTACGCCAAGTACCGGCAATAAGATGACTCCGCGCGAACGACTCTTCGCCGCTGTCACGATGTCCCAACTGCCTGATCAGGTGCCCGTCGTTCCCCTGCTGATGACGCGTGGCATCAAGGAAGGAGGTATTACGGTCGACACGGCACTTCGCGACGGGGTGGCTTCCGCCCACGCCAAAATCAAGTCGCTGGAGAAGTTCGGCGGCGACGTGATTATTCCAGGCACGGATCTCTTTACGCCGGTTGAATGCGTGGAGGGCTGTGAGCTCGACTACCTGCCCCATGCGCAGCCTTCGCTGGTAAAGCATCCCACTCCCACGAAGGACGCCTTTTACCGATATCGGGACAAGTACACGAAGTTTGGCTTCAAGCCCAGTGAGCGGGTGCTGCAGATCCAAAAAGAGGCGCAGACCATGGTCAAGCTCGGCTACAAGGCCACGCACGCCATCCCCACGCCCGTCGGCGGCCCCATCACGACCGCGCAGCTCATGACAGGCTCGTCGGTTTTTCTGCAGTTGCTTGAAGAGGATCCGGACTATGCCGACGAGGTGACCGAATTGGCGTTGGACATCGTCAAGAACGTCTGCCGCATGATGTTCGAAGCCGGCATCGATGCGTGCAATATTCTCGATCCCTTCAACAGCAGCGACATCCTGCCGCCCGAGTATTTCCGCAAGCATGGCCTGCCGTACCAAAAGCGCTTGTTCGCATATATCAACGAGATCAAGGGTATCGGCTTTACCCACACCTGCACCTACACACAGCCGATCTGGAAGGACATCGCAAAGAATGGCAGCGTCAACTTCAACGGCGACATGTACCCCGGAATGGATCTTGCCAAGCGCACCATCGGTGGCGAAATGTCGCTGATGGGCACGCTAAGCCCGTTCTCCACTCTGGTGCACGGGAGCACGACAGATGTTGCCAACGAAGTGAAGAAGCTCGCGGCGGAAGTGGGCTACAACGGCGGCCTGGTCGTAATGCCCGGCTGCGACATCGACTGGAACGTATCCGACGAGAACTTGAAGGCGATGATCGACACGTGCGCATCCATCAAGTACCCGATGGATGTTGCGGCTCTAGGCGATCTATCAAACGTCTATCTTGCCGGCAATCCTAAGCACCCCGGCAAGCGCGGATCGAGTGCTCAAGGTGACGCTCGTGTCCTCAAGGCAGAGTCGCACGTTGATAAACCGAAGACGCCGAAGGATGAGGTCAACGAGAAGCTGGTCGAGGCTATTATGGAGTACAACGGCGACAAGGCGATCGAGTGGACGAAAAAGGGCTTAGCGATTGGCATGACTCCGCAAGAGATCGTATTTGATGGACTGTCGCTCGGCATGAAGGTGGTCGGTGATATGTACGAGCGTAACGAGCGCTTCGTTACCGACATGCTCAAGGCCGCCAAGACGATGGACAAGGCCATGCCCATTCTCACGCCGCTGCTCGAGGCGACCGGTGGTGGCGGCGGTCCCACCGGAACGGTCATTGTGGGCCTGGTCCGTGGTAATACGCAGGACATTGGCAAGAATCTCGTTTGTCTGATGCTCAAGGCCAACGGCTTCAAGGTGATTGACTTGGGCAAGAACGTCAAGCCGGAGGAATTCATCGCGGCAGCCGAGAAGAACAATGCCATTGCCATCGGCATGAGCGTGATGACCAACTCGTCCACGGTCTACGTGGAAAAGGTGGTCGAGATGCTGAAGGCACAGGGCAAAGGCGACAAGTACTTGCTGATGACCGGTGGGGCCGCTGCCAACAAGGGGATCGCCAGCCAATTCGGTATTCGCTATGGCCAGGATGCCAATGCGGCGGTCGATCTTGTTCGCGAACATGCTGCAAAGGCCGCCTAAGCGCAGTTCCCGTTCTTTCCCCTGCAATCGGAGGCTTGCCATGCCCATTTATGATTTTCAGTGTCACGCCTGCGGCGCCGACCATGAGCTTCTCATGGCATCTGACGATGCAAAGGCGATGGTGCTGGTGTGCACCGGTTGTGGGGGAGAGATGGGGTTAGTTCTATCGAGGGTGACCATTATGCGCGGTCGATCAACCAAGCGGGAGCCTGGCGCTCAGGCAAAGACGCGCGCCAACTGCGGGCATAACTACGCCTGCCGATGCTCGAGTGTGAAGCTGACGAAACCGAATCCGTTTCGGCGACAAATCGACGCCGAACTCAAACCGCCGCAGCAACAGTGACGGGTACAGGTGTCGAGTGCATGTCGGATCTGAACCTAACGGCAGGCAAATTAGAGGCCTCCATCGCGCCTGGCCGAAAGTGGCGGCGCGGCAATGAGTGGCTGGCGGGTGGGTTAGCAGTGCAAGCAAGTGCTGAAGCTTTATGACCCGTTATCCGCTACGCGTGACTCATCGAGTCCTCGAGAGTCCGGACACCGTGAGCCTCGGGTTCGGCGTGCCGCAGGATTTGCGCCATGTGTTCCGCCACCAGCCCGGTCAATTCGTCTCGCTCGCGACGGATATGGACGGGCAATCGTTGGAGCGCTCCTATTCGATCAGCTCGCTACCCGATATCTATCCATGGCTTCGAATCACCGTAAAGCGGCTGCCGGCGGGGAAGGTTTCTGGCTGGTTGGTCGATCAGGTGCAAACGGGCACTCTCATCGAGTTGGCGGCACCGCGCGGGCGGTTTTTTGACCCCCCAACCGCTCCGGTGCATGCAGTGCTGTTGGGCGCAGGCAGTGGCATTGCACCGTTGGTGCCGATCGCCAGGCACCTCAGTTCCGTGGCAACGCATCAAGTGAGCCTCGTTTGCGGCCAGCGAACCGAGGCTGATTTGATTTTGCGCGAGGAGCTCGAGGCACTCGATGCGCAAAGTAGTTGCCGAGTCTCGTTGCGACTTACCCGGCCCCAATTTGTTTGGGCTGGTGAGCGCGGCCGTATCGACACCTCCTACATTGCCGCGCAGCTGCCCACCTGGCGCGAGACAGGCCTGCCTCTGGTGTTCTATTTGTGCGGGCCCGAGGCATTCATGCACGAATCGGAGATCGCGCTGCACGCCTGCGGTGTGGCAACCGAGAGCATTCGGAAGGAAAGTTTTGCCGTCACCCCTGAGGAGGACACCGGCGAGCCCGGAATCGCCGTACTTGGTACCGAGGCAGGCGAGGCGGGGGATTGCACGGAAATTCGTGCGAGCGTGAGTGGTGAGGAATTCGAAGTCCAACCAGAGTCGGGCGAGAGCCTGCTTGCCAGCCTGCTTCGAGTCGGCGCGCCCGTGCCTTTCTCCTGCCAGGAAGGAACGTGTGCCTCATGCATCGCCCGGCTCAAACGCGGTGCGGTCGAACTCAAACGCGGCGCGCTGAAAATTCTGCCTCAGCAGGATATTGACAAGGGCCTGATCTTGGCTTGCCTATCCCGTCCGCAAAGCGCGCGAATACATATTGACTTCGACGACTTGTGAGCACTATGAGCAACACCGCATTGTGGATTGACTGCCGACTGGCGACGGCCACTCCCGACCTCGGTTCGGCCGGCGCAATCACCGAAGTCGACGACGGCGCGGTCGTGATCTCCGGCGAAACTATCGCTTGGGCGGGACCCCGCAACTCCCTACCAGGACAATGGAATGCCCTGCCACCGCAGTCCTGCGACGGTTGTCTGCTGACGCCTGGCTTGGTCGATGCGTTTACGCCCTTGTACCCCGGCCCTGCCGATGGTGTGGACGACGGCGAATACGTCGCTCACGCTCTGGCGCAACTGGCGGCAAACTTGGCCCAAGGTGTGACCTGGCGTGAATTCAAGACCGGAGCGGACGCGGGCCTGGAAGGCGCTATGCGCCAACTATCGCTCGCGCGGCGCATCCAGGGTGCAACCTCGCAGCGGGTTTTCGTCACACTCCGTGCAGCGCAAGTGCGGGAGGACGACGACAATCACGACGCGCGGATCGAAACTTTGTGCACCAAGCTCATTCCTATGGCACACAGTTCCGGATGCCTCGACGCCGTGGAAGCGCTTTGCGACGACGGTCTCGATGAGGCCACCGGAGAAGCCCGTGGATTCAGCCTGGACGACGCGAGCACGGTGCTGGAAGCCGCGTATCGAAAGAAGATTCCAACGCGACTGGGTTGTGAGCGATATGCCGACACGGGCGCCGTTGCGCTGGCACCCTCGTTCTATGCGCGCTGCGCCGCATACTTGAATTTCTGTGATGAACTCGGCGTTGAGGCGCTCGCCCAGGCGCGCACCACGGCCATGCTGCTTCCACTCGCGCAGCTGCCCAATCAGCCGCTGCCGCCGGTGAAGGAACTACGTCGACAGCAGATACCCATCGCGCTGGGCACGGCAGGTGGCGATGGACAGACGGACTCGGCTTCTGAGGGGCGAGAAGAAGGCGCTTGGGCAAGTCCGCTACGCTCTGCGCGACGTGCATGCGAGCTATATGGGATCACAGCCGCAGAGGCCTTCCGCGGCATCACGGTTGCCGCAGCGCGCGTGTTGGGAGGGCCTAACGCTGATCCCCGTGCAGGCACGCTGAGTGCCGGCGCTCCGGCCGATCTGGCGTTATGGCAGGCCGCGAATATCGAGGCGCTTCTGCAAGTCGATCCCGAAACACTACCCCGTCGAGTATGGGTTGGGGGACGACTGTTGTAGTAGGACAGGCCTCGAGTCCTGATCGTCGATTTGCAACTGAACAAGACACTTGTCGATTGCCGCTTTCGCGGCTCGAGGAGGACCGGATGTCTACACGCAAAGACCTCGCAGCGCCCGTGGCCCCAGAAACCGAATGTGCCTTTCGACCGTCCGAGGCGCACGCGGTGCGAGTGGTTGATGGGACCTGGGAGGCGCGGTGGTCCGAACCAGATGGCCGTGGTGGCGCTTGGCCAAAGACGAAAGCTGGGTTCAATTCCGGAGAGAAGGCTCTGGCGTTCGCGCGCAAGGTTGAACTAGCGACGCGACTAAATCGGTGCTAGCGCTAGTTCAACGATCGCGGTTGGGTGCTTGCAGACTTCTTCGCTGAGGGGCTTCTGTCTATGATGGTGGAATTGGCAAGAACCGTTCGGCCAAGGAACGATAAAGCGCGCGTCGACAGATAAGTGCGCTCGAACCCCGACCAATTAAAACGACTGCCATTAAAGGCAACGTGAGCGCAGGGTTTCCGGTCATTTCCATCACGATCACCAGCGCGGTCAATGGGGCTTGAACGACGCCCGCGAAGTAAGCGGCCATCGATAGCAGAACCATCGTTCCGGCGGGCGCCAACGGCCACCAGGAGTGCAATTGGGCCCCGATGCCGGCGCCGACTGCCAAGGACGGAGCAAAGATGCCGCCCGGAATGCCGCTGAGGTACGACACCAGGGTCGAAAGCGCCTTAAACAACGCAAATCCGGTTGCGGGTTCAACGTCATTCTGCAGCAACAGCTTTGCCTCCGAGTAGCCGGTGCCATAGGTTGTTCCCGCCGACAGCCAGCCGACCGCGGCGATGGCCATGCCGCAGGCCGCTGCAAATAGTATCGGGTGCTGTGCTCGAAGCGCCTGGAGAGGCGCGGGCAATGCCGTTCCCAGCTTCACCAGCGCGAGCGAAAATGCACCCCCGCACAATCCACTGACGACCCCGCATACCGGCACCGACAGCCACATTTTGGGCTCACTCAAGATCGCGTTGGTCGACCCAAAGTAGGTATAGTCGCCGACCAACGATAGCGACGTTACGCCGGCTAAAATCACCGCCGCCAAGATCGTTCCACTCGTCCGTTCCTCAAACGAGCGCGACAACTCTTCGATGGCGAACACGACTCCAGCAAGTGGTGTATTGAACGCCGCGGCTATACCCGCAGCACCGCCCGCCAGAATCAAGCGGCGGTCGACATCAGCGGCGGAAAATCGCGCAAACCGGCGCAATGCATGCATGATCGAGGCGCCCACCTGAACGGTCGGCCCCTCCCGGCCTACGGATGCGCCACAGGCCAGCGCCATCAACGTCAGCAATATTTTGCCAATGGCAATTTTCACCGACAGAACACGGTGGCGAGCTTCCTCAGTCGACAGCGAGAGCGCAGCTATTGTCTGGGGGATGCCACTACCCTGCGCGCCGACGAATATTCGCTGTGTGAGCCATGCGCTCAATGCCAAGCCAACTGGGGCTGCACAATAGGGCCACCACGGCAGCCACTGCCGCGCTGTCTCGAACGCTAGCATCGCCGCATCGCTTGCCTTCGCAAACACCACTGCAACAGCGCCAGTGGCAATGGCTCCGCCCCAAAAGACAATTCTTTGCTGCCATTCTTCCAGCGCTAGGGTTTTCTCTATCAGGGCTCTCATAGCTGGCCTGGTCGGCGTCCTCGGGCGAGGCGGGCGTCTCGCATTGCGCCACTAGTCTCTGGGGAGTCCTGGTAACTTTTTAAGGGCTGCACCCGGCGGATGTAATCGTGGTGTGGCCATCGCCTATAGGATACATTGTATACGTGAACGTATGATTACGCAATGCTTTCGCTACGCACCGTCGTCGCGCAGAGAGATTTCGGCCGAATGATACGACTTCGGCCTGCGAATGAAGAAGAATGATTGGTTATCGGGGGAGTATTGTCATGTCGCGATTTGTAAAATCGATCCGACTGGGCTTGTTGATAAGCCTACTCGTTGATCCAGTCATGCGGCCCGCTGTTGGCGGAGCACATTCTCCTGCGGACAATTCGCTTGTCACAGTGACTTCGCCGAGCGACGTCGTAGCTCTTTCGCCTGAGGATACGGGGCAAAACAACAATTCCAAGAATATTTCCGCCGGAAAGCTCGAGGAAGTAACGGTTACCGCCGAGAAGCTACAAGTCGATTTGCAGAAGGCACCGATGGCTGTCA
>WNFI01710094.1_pt2 | contig 26853 bp, 29 predicted proteins | sample 5400471 | NCBI WGS metagenome assembly WNFI01 (sample SAMN13153348, study PRJNA577476) | soil metagenome | isolation source: 100 cm saprolite on Douglas fir-dominated hillslope | place: USA:California | collected 2013-09-17 | reverse complement strand
AAGCTTCGCGACGCTCGATCTGCTGTCGCAAGGAAGGGCGGAGATGATTGTGGGCCGGGGTTCGTCCATCGAAGCGTTTCCGCTCTTCGGCTTTCGACTTGAGGACTACGATGCGCTCTTCGCCGAAAGACTTGATCTCCTCCTAAACATTCGCGAGCACGAGCACGTGCATTGGTCCGGAAAGTACCGCCCTGCTCTGACAGGGCAAGGCGTCTATCCGAGACCCGTGCAGAATCCGTTGCCGATCTGGTTGGGTGTGGGGGGAACACCGCAATCGTTCGCCCGTGCGGGCGCGCTGGGACTGCCCTTGATGGTGGCCATCATCGGCGGCGAGCCGCGACGCTTCCGGCCGCTCATCGATTTGTATCGAGAAACCGGGAAGCAGCACGGGCACGCCGCCGACCGTCTACGAGTCGGCGTCCACATGCCCGGCTACGTCGCGCGTACGACGCAGGAAGCGGCCGACGACTTTTTTCCGGGCTTTGCTCGTGCCGTCACCGACGTTGGCAGGGAACGCGGATGGCCCGCGATGACGCGTGCGGCCTTCGACGCCCAGCGGGGGCCACACGGCGCCCTGCTGATCGGCAGCGCGGACGAAGTGGCCGAGAAGATTCTTCGTCATAACGACGCGTTGGGCGGCATCTCCCGGCTCACGTTTCAAATGAATGCCGCCTCGCTGCCTCATTCGAAACTGATGCAGGCCACTGAGCGGATCGGGGCTCAGGTCGCACCTGCCATACGCGAGACCAGCGGTTCCACGCCGGCCAAATCCTGAGGGGATCCTTATGGACGGCGGACGTGCGCGCGTTGACGGCCGGGCGAGGCGTCGATCGGGTCGTTGACGTCGGTGGGCCTGGGACGCTGGCGGAGTCGCTCAAGGCCGTGGCGTACGGCGGCGAGGTCGCACTCGTCGGCGCACTCGGGGAGAGCAAAGCCGGTTTGGATTTCATGGGCCTGTTCATGAGTCAAGCGACGCTCCGCTGCATCAGCGTCGGAAGCCGCGTCGACGTGGAAGCCATGAACCGCGCGGTCGATGCGCACGCCATGCGCCCCGTGATTGACCGCGTGTTTCCGTTCGCGGAGGCCAAGTCGGCATTCGCCCACTACGCCGGCGGGAAGGTCTTCGGCAAGATCGTGATTCGGCATTAACCTTAGTATGACGGCACGTTGCCGATGCTCCCTGACATGGAGTAGGTGGTTCATAAACCAACCAACCGAGATCGCCATGCATCCATTCGACACTGTCCTCAGCGCCATGCACCTCGAAAGCTCGCACTTCGTCTGGCTGCGCGCCCATGCGCCCTGGGCGATCTCATTCGACACGGGCGGTCAGGCGCGGCTGGTCGTCGTGGCGAAGGGTCAGGGCTGGTTGACCCAAATGGGCTACCCGCCGATCGTCGTCCGGACGGGCGACTGCCTGATCATCCGGCAGGGGGTGGAGGGCATCCTGGGCGACGCGCCAGATCGCGTCGCGGTCTCGTGCTGGCAGATCGCCGACCATGTGACCGGCGAAAGTGTCACGTTCGGCGGCGGCGGGGAGGTGTGTGAGTTCTTCTCCACGCTGTTCACGTTCAACCATGCGGCGGGCGAACCCTTGTTGGCGTTGCTGCCCGACGTCGTCCATGTCGCGATGCCGGCGTCGGATGCTGGACGGATCGTCTCAATCCTCGAACACATCGGGGCGGAAGAAGCACAAGGATCGCTGGGCCGCTCCTATGTGGTCGCGAAACTGCTCGACGTGCTGTTCGTCCAGGCAATCCGCACCTGGGCCGCGTCCGACAGCAAAATGCCCGAGGGGTGGCTCGCAGGACTGACCCACCCCCAGCTCGCACAGACGCTACAGCGGATCCATGCCGATCTGGCGCACCCGTGGACGCTGGGGCAACTGGCCCGCGACGCCGCGATGTCGCGCTCGTCCTTCGCCGCGCTGTTCAAGGCGGTCGTCGGCGCGCCGCCGCTAACCTACATCACCACGTGGCGCATCTACCGTGCGAAGCTCATGCTCGCCGCCGGCCACTCGATCGCGGAAGCAGCCGGGCAGACCGGCTATGGCAGCGACCTCGCGCTCAGCCGGGCATTCAAGACTGCCACAGGGCTGGCACCTGGACGATGGCGGCGCGAGTGTCGGGCTGCCGGCCGGAATGGTCCGGGCCCGGTCAAGTCAGCGGCTCTCGGCAGTTCAGTAACCAAGGCAGTTAAGCGCGGTCAACACGGTCGCACTCGGCCACCCGCGAAGAGCAGCGGACCGCGCGCATCTTCTTGACGTCGCATCTGCCCAATCCTCAGCCAATCAGCTCGCCGCTCGTCCTCGCATTACTCTGGCGCGGCGCCCAGTTGTCGGAAATGCGGCTGAGGGCAGTGTCGTTGTCCTAGCCGACCCTGCATCATCGAGCCACGCCGATTGCGCGGCGTGAACCCGGCATCGGTCTTCACGACCAAAGTCGACGATGCGCTGTTGCTCGCGCGAATCGAATTCGATCCCATGGACGATCGGTCATATCTGAAGGACGACAGGTCATGGTCCATTCGGCGATGGCGGCGCATCATCGTTTCGTTGAGCACCCAACCGGATTCTCGACGTTGCCAGGTGGGTTCGTTCCGCACTCGCCTCGGAACACAGGAGTGATTCTTCATGCCGTTTCATCACGTCTGCGTCATGGTGAGCGATCTGAATCGATCGTTGCCCTTCTACCAAGGTCTCCTGGGATTCAAGAACACGGTGTACGACGGGACCCAGCCCGGAACGTGGTTCGACGGCAAGACGCTCGACGACATTCTTGGCACAAGGAACGCGGCGACCCGGATCGCGCTCGTGACCGACGACTCTGGCGCGATGCTGGAATTGCAACAGGCTGCCAACCCGCGCACCACTAAGACCCCGGACGAATACCTGCGCTACGGTGCGACCGGCATCAGGGAGCTGGGACTCGCGGTGTCCGACATCGATGACCTCTTTCAGCGAGTCAAGGCCGCTGGTGTCAAGACCCAGACCGACTACATCTGGTCCCCATTGCCCGGAACAAGATCTTTCCTGTTCTACGATCCCGACGGCGCGCTGATCCAGGCCGTGAGTGAGAGCAATCCGCGTACGCGAGGCGACGCCACGATGGGAAATGTTGAGATAGCAGAGGCGCTCTTCGAAGCCATTGCCGGTCGGAACGATCGGGGCGTCCGCAGCCTCTGTGCGTCGAACGTGCGCACCCGCCAGAACAATGGCGCGGAGATGGACCTGGAAGCGTTTCTGGCCCTCTCGAACGCGGTGCAGGCAGTCGTCAGGGACTTTCGCTACGCCGATGCTGTGCGGTCCGCCACCGCGACCGGATTCGTAGAAGAACATGCGGTCCGGGGCACGCTTCCGGACGGACAGACCATCGACATCGCGGCGTGCGTCGTCGCCGACGTCAGGGACGGCAAGATCACTGATATCAGAGAGTACCTCGACACTGCCGCAGCTGCCAATCTGATCGCCGCCTTGTGGTCAACCAAGGAGCGACCCAAAAAATAGGAATCATCGGAGCCGGCTCGATCGGATCGATGACTGCGGGTTACCAACGGAGATTCCAATGTCTGACGAGCTGGCCGTGCAGCAGGTTCTCGCTCGCTATGTCCGGGCTCACGATCGGCGCGACGGCGCCGCCATTGCGGCGCTCTTCACGCCCGAGGCGCGCGTGACAATCTTCTACAACAACAATCCCGACGGAAAGCCGGAGCTGATAGGGGAACTCGCCGGGCGCGAGGCGATCGCCCAGGCGACGACGCATCTGATGAAACCGCACCCGCCACGAGGGTGGAGCCACAACGCCACCGACGGCCTGCTGATCGACATCGACGGAGACCGCGCGACGGTCGACGCCCAGTTCATGGTCTTCACCATCCTGGGTGACGCGAAGCCGGCGAGCGGCTGGCCAGCGGGTGCGACGGGCGCGATGGGCACGATCACGCCGATCGAGTCTGGCTATTACACACAGAAGCTGGTTCGCGTGGAGGGACAGTGGCTCATCGAGTCGCTGCAGATTCGCCATAACCTGCCGTTTGCCTTCTGAAGTGGACGGCTGAAAATGAAGGCGGTTGTCTATCGTCAGTACGGCGGCCCCGAGGTGTTGGAATACACGGACGTCCCGGACCCAAAGCTCTCCTACAACAGCGTGCTCGTGCGCGTCCGGGCGGCCGCGCTCAATCCGGCGGACCACATGCTGCAGGCCGGCCTGGACGAGAGCCACAGCGACGCCTGGTTCCCGGTCATCCCCGGATGGGATGTCGGCTGGCGTCGTCGAGCAGGCGGGGGCCGGGGTCAGCGAGTTTGCGCCGGGCGATGAGGTGATCGGCTACATCCGTCAGGAGATCCTTCATCACGGGGCCTATGCGGAACTGGTCAGCGCTCCGGTCGAAGCGCTGGCGAGGAAACCCCGCACGGCGAGCTGGCCGGAGGCCGCGGGCCTGCCGCTGGCGGGTCTTACGGCTTACCGCGCGATCGTCCAGACCCTGAAGGTCCAGCCCGGGGAGACCGTCCTCATCCATGGCGCGGCCGGCGGCGTTGGCGCGGTGGCAGCGCAGTTGGCGCTGGCGAATGACGCGCGCGTCATCGGCGCGGCGTCATCGGGTCACCACGATTTCCTCAGGTCCCTCGGCGTGCTTCCTATCGCGCCGGGCGACGGTATCGCCGGTCGCGTCCTGGCGCTGGCGCCCGACGGGATCGACGCCGTGCTCGATTGTGTCGGCAAAGGTGTCTTGCACGCGACCGCCGCGGTCGGATCGAACCGAATGCGCGCATGTTCGATCGCGGACAGCGGACCGGGGATCACGCCCGTTTTCGTCCGCCTGGATTCCGCGATCTTGACCCGGCTCGTGGAGATGGTCGACGCGGGCCGTCTCAGAGTGCCGATCGCGGCGACTTATCCCCTGGCGCAGGCTGCGGCGGCGCAGACGGCATTCAAGCAGGGCCACGCGCCCGGAAAAATCGTACTCGTCGTCTGATGACGGCGTTCCACCTTGACACGGAGCCCGATCCTGCGCGGAAAGAAATGAATCAGGTCGAGGTGCCGTCGGTCGCGGCCCAAGTTCGATTCGTAATGACAGTTCAACTCGTCATCGAAGAGGCTGCGCCCGAAACGCTTCCGCATTCCATTCATCGCGCAAGGCGTTTGCGAGTAGTGCTGATCCACGCCTCGCTGCACCGGGCTGCACCTGCCTTTTGAGCGCCGCGCGCATCTACCTGCTCACGGCGCGTCGCTGTCACCCGCCACGAAGAACAGCCGCATTTCCTTGTACTCGAGACTCTTCACCGCCGGAGCCGCGGGGCCTTCGTCCTGCGCGAGCGCGAGGAACGCCTGCTCCGACTGCGCAACCATGGCGCGCGCCAGGTCGTTCTTGTGAATCGAGTGGTACCGAGACGGCATCGCCCAGTGGAGCAGCGGCATGACAACGCCTAGTGCAGAAGGCGTGTTGGAGTTGCCGCGGATCACGGCCGGCCGGTAGAGTCCGAGGAAGTCGAACTTGAGCTCCTCCGACTTCTTCTCCTTGTCGCCGATGTTGCGGAGATACTTGGTCGACGACTGCGAGTCGGCGCCGACGGCTGTCATCATCGCCAGCACACGAGCGCCGCCCGCCTTGGCCGCAGACGCGAAGGCCGTGGGGTAGGTGACCTCGATCTTCCGCACCTCCTCGTCGGCCATCTTCGCGCTGCCCTGACCGACGCCGAACGCCGCGCGCGCGATGTCGACACCCTTGGCGTGCGGCGCGAGCTCCTCCTCGGCCTTGTCCATGTTCACGACCACCTGCTGCACCTTGGGGTTCGCGAGCTCCGCGACGTCGCGCCGAGTCACGACAATCACCTTGCTACACAGCGGGCTCCGCACGAGCAGGTGCAGGATGCGCCCGCCCACGTTGCCAGTGGCGCCCAGCAACATCGCCGTGTACTCGACCTTGGGCATCAGCATCAGGATGTAGAGTCGCTTCAGGTGCCGGCGGTGGCAGTCCGAGCAACATTACCGCGATAGCTTGGCGGGGGAAATCCTGCCGCGAACCGTTCCATCCGGTCCCAGTGGTGGGCGCACCTGGTGGGCGCACTTCGAGTTTACCCGCATAAACATTGAGCCGATTATCCTCAAAAATAAGTTCGAGGATGTGCCCGAGGCGGGCGCGTAGAGGAGCCTTCCGACGAGCGGATCGCGCGATGGGGCATCGGTCCTGGCGCAATGAAAAATCTCGCCGACCAAGGATCCGAAACCGAAGACCCCAAGAAGTAGAGGTTAGCGAAACACGAAGGTGTCGATGACAATGGAAGTCTATCCGAATTGCTTTGATACCAAGATTGTCAACCAGACTCACTTGCCGTATTGGCACACGGACAGGCACTGGAAGCCAGCAAATGAGCAGTTATTTCTGCTATCGACGCTTCCGTTACATGCACCTGAGTCCGGCAGCGATCAGGAGCGCGATCGATCTGCTAGAACAACCGGCGCCGACGAACACGCGTGGAGACATTCTGGAGACGGGGACGCGGAGTCCGTAAAGTGCAGCAGAAGGGGAAAGAAGTGAGCCAGATTTTCACCAGTTGGAACCAGATGTCGAGCTGGCTAAGCGAGCTCCAGGGGCTCCAACGACCTGCATAGTCAAGCGGGCCAGGAGTCTACGAATCACTTTCAGCGGATTGGGGCCGGTCTTCGTAACGGACGAGCCGATTGCTGAGAACTGCGGTGTCATCGAGGATCCAATCCGTTCTGAGTCGTCGTGAACGCTGAGAAGTGGTGGAGCGTCGATTCGCAGGTCAGTTCTTTCCGGATGCCTCAATCACACCGTAGGGCGACCATTGGATCGATTTTCGTCGCGCGACGCGCTGGCACGGACGAGGCGAGCATCGCCGGGGCGTCGACCATCACCGACACTGCTACAAGCCGTTAGGCCGAGCGGGCAGCGCCGAGCAACATGCTCTGAAGCAATCGTTTCGCCGCAGCGGCGCCGGTGCCAGCCGGATGTCTCATGAAGGTGTCGACCTTGCATGATCACTCGGTCCGAAGTGCGATCATCGGATCGATGCGCATCGCGCGGGCCAACGGGCGGACGGTCGCGAGAGCGACGACGACCGACAATGTCGCCGCAGCAACCAGCAGGGAAAGAGCGTCATTCGGCGCGACACCAAAGAGCTGCGCCGATACGAGCGACCCGCCCGCACGGGCCAGCAGAGTCCCGACGAGCAGTCCGGAGGCGAGCCGGATCACGCTCGCTCTGGCGACCAGCCACACCACGTCCCGGCGTGCGGCACCAAGCGCGATGCGGAGGCCGATCTCGCTCGTCCGCCGCTGGAGCCCGTAGGAAACAGTGCCGTACAGGCCGACCGCGGCGACAAACAGCGCGAGCACCGCGAATCCGACGAAAAAGCCGGCGGCCGCGCGTTCAGGTGCGAATGTTGCGAGCACTTGACTGCGCAAGGATTGCACCCGTCCCACCTCGACCCGCCCATCGACCTCTGCGATAGCGCGCCGGACCGTCTGCGTCATAAGAGCCGCATCCCCTCTCGTGCGCAGTTGAACCTCGCAAGTGGCCGAGAGGTAGCTGTCCTGCAGCAGCGCCAGAAAGACTGTGGGCGGGGGTGAGGTGCGCACGCTGTGAAATCGGGCGTCTTCGACCACCCCGACGATTTCGTGTGGGGCACCAGCGCGAATCTGGAGTCGGCGTCCGACCGCGTTCCCTCCGGCGAAGTACTTTCGAGCGAACGAGGCGTTCACCACCGCGACCCGTGGCGTCGACGGCCTGTCGTCCGGCGAAATCGTCCGTCCGGCGATCACGGGCATGCCCATCGTCTCCGGATAGTTGCCACCGACAGCGATCGTCTCCGCGCCGACTCGCTCGCCCTGGGCGGGGACATACCCTTCGATTGCCAGGCTGCTGGAGTTGTTGGAGCCGTTGAACGGACTGTACCGGGCAAGCGTCGCACTCTCGACGCCCGGCAGTGCCCGGATCCGATCGTACACACGACTCCAGAGATCGAGCACCTCCGGTCGTGCGTCGGTGGCGTGCGCATTGGCGCCGACGGCGCCGGGAATGCGCGCGCTCAGGCTGGCGAGCAGGATGCGATCCTGATCGAAGCCAAGAGGCGTGCGCTCCAGATTGATCAGGGTACGCACGAGCAGCGCCGCGGCGACCACGAGCGTCATGGACATCGCAATCTGGGCAACGACGAATGGATCGGTGGCGGCTGCTCGACGCCGAGACGAAGTGGGGCTGGCACCACGCAGGGCTGCGAGAGGATCGACGCCTCCGGCACGCAACGCTGGCGCCAAGCCAAAAATCAGGCTGGACAAGAGTGCCGCGCCGGTGGTGAAGGCGAGCACGACGCCGTCAATCGTGGCCTTGGCCGGACTACTGGCCGCCACAAACGTGGCAAACAACGGCGGGGCGACGAACCGCGCGACGATCCCACCGCCAACCGCGCCCAGGCCGGCCAGGAGGACGCTTTCGGTCAGCCATTGGCGAATGAGACGCCCGCGGCTCGCCCCGAGCGCGCGGCGAACGGCGATCTCGCGCTGGCGCGCTACCGCGCGGGCCAGAAACAGCGTGCCGACGTTGCAGCAGGCGATGAGCAGAATCACGCCGACGGCTGACAGCAGGAGGACCAGCAGATCCCTGTTCTGGTTTCGGGTGACAGAGATCCCCCGCGCGCCCGGCACCAGCTGCACACGGACGCTCGCGACCCGCTCCCGGTCGTTGTCGCTCGGCTGCGCGCCGGCGCTGGCTGTCAAAAATTGACGAAGCGCGGACGTGGTGGCGGCTTGCGCGCCTGCGATCGTGTGCGACGGTCCCAAGCGGCCGAACAGGCTGAGCCAATAGAGCTCGGGTCGAGCGGCGGCCGAGGCTCGCAATTGAACCTGCGGCTGATGCGCGAGCGCCACCCACAGGTCGGGCGATCGACGAACGCGCTCGCCAAAGAATCCGGGCGCCGTCACGCCCACGATGCCGAACGCCGTGCCGTTGATTGTGATCGCACGGCCGATCGCCGCGGGATCGGCGTCGAGGCGCTGCCGCCAGAACACGTCGCTCACCACTGCGACGGGGACGGCACCCGGGCGATCGTCGTCGTTTGACAAGATTCGGCCCAGTGCTGGCGCGGCGCCGATGACGTCAAAGTAGTTCCCCGAGACGAGGTGTGCCCGCGCGCGCAAGTCCTGAGTAGATTGACCCGGCAGCCCGAGTGCGACGGTCTGTTCGCCCGACGCGAACGCACCGATCTCCAGCGGCAGGGACTGAGACCGGAGGTATTCATAGGCCTCGCTGGAGAACAGATCCCAGCGTCCACTCGGCGCCGGCGTGCCTGATACAGTGCCTTCCGAGGCGCTGTCGCTGAACAGCACGAGCCGCCCGGGGTCGCGCACGGGCAGCGGCCTGAGCAGCAGCCCATTCACCATCGAGAAGATGGCCGTGTTCGCGCCGATGCCAAGCGTCAAGGTCAGGATCGCGACGACTGCAACGCCTGGTTGGTGCCGAAACGACCGGACGGCGTACCGCAGGTCGCTCAGGAGATCCTGCAGCCATCGCCCGCCCCTGGCGTCGCGCGTCAACTCAGTGATCGGTGCCATCCCTCCAAAGGCTGCAAGAGCCCGCCGTCGCGCCTCCTCCGGAGGCACGCCGTCGCTGACCAGGTCGCGCGCGTGCGCCTCGACATGAAACGCCAGCTCCTCATCGATGTCGCGCTCGATTCGATCGCGGCGGAACCAGTCAGGCAGGAACCTCATCGCTCGCCTCGATTCAGGACTGCAGAACCCAACCGATCGCCTTCGACAGACGCTGCCAATCCGCGATCTCCCGAGCGAGCTGCTGGTGCCCCTTGCGTGTCAGGCGATACACCTTCGCGCGGCGGCCCTCCTCGGTGTCGATCCATTCGGCGGCCAGCAAGCCCTTCTTCTCGAGTCGGTGCAGAGCCGGATAGAGAGAGCCCTGCGGCACGTGCAGCAGCGCGCGTGACGTCTGGTTGATCTGCTGTCCGATCGCGTAGCCGTGCAGCGGCGCCGGCGCGAGCGTCCGCAAGATCAGCAGGTCGAGGGTTCCCTGGAGAACGTCGGATCTGTCAGAGGTCGGCATGCCTAGTGATACTACCTATTTATAGGCAGCATGTCTAGGCATTCCGTCGATCGGTGGTTGGTGGCGTGCCCGCGTTCAGAATCTCGCCGCACGCAGCCCATGACTGGGCCGCCTGCGCATGGCCCCGCAAGTCTTCCATCCCCGGCACGGCGGCACCGTCACAGGATAGGTCCTGAGAAATCGGGTTGTGGCTACCGCCGCATAAAGTATCCACGCCCGGCGCCCCCGGCGACCCACGATGTATTGCCGACGTTGTGACCCAAACCTTCGCGAGTTGGAACCGCATTGGCGATTGGCTCAGACGGATTGCCGAACTTCGACAGATCGCCTGAGCGAGCGTCGCTCAGGCGGCGCGATCGTGGCGCGCCCCCACCCGCGAATGCTCGGGAAAGAGTAATCAGCGAGAGACACCGGAACCCGGACCGGTTTGAAAGCGAATGAGCCGTTGTCCGAGCGGGATGCCGTCGTCGCCGCGAAATCCCCGACCTGTGAAGAGTAACTCGTACTGCGTAGAAGGCTGCAGCCGCACTTCCATGATGAACGTTATGCGATCGGGTTCGAAGCCCACCCTCGTGACCTCCGGGTAGCTGGTCTTGCCTCCTGGTCCATAGCTGATCGAGTACCGCTTGCCCATCGGTCGATCAAACACCGCCACGATTCGAGTGGTGGACGGGTCTACACCTGTTTCGCCGTCGCGCGGAGTGACAGACACGATCCTTGGGCGACGATTGTCGAGCTCCTTCAAGCGATCCTGGATCGATTCGCTGACGTCGCCAACAAACCTCGCGATCTGCGGCGCGAAGTCGTCAAACCGCGCGAACGTGCTGCGTTGTTGTTCGTACCCCTGAAGTAGACGATCGAGATCTTCGATCCAGACAAATCCCAACCCGAACTCCTCCATGAGCTGGCTTGTCGCCCGACTGAGCTCTCCGTTCGTTCGCAAATAACGAACAACCACCGCGCGCACGAGTGACTCAATGATCATGGTTTCCCAGTTGCTGTAGGCTTGGGCCTGCATCATCTCGGCGACCCTCGGGTAAATCCGCTCGCCAGCTGCGACAAACTCGCCACGGTGTCGCTGGACGAACGGATTCACGAACGAATGGGCGAACTCATGCACGATGGTGGGAACGAGCGTGGGGTCGAACGTGGGGATGCCGTCTGCGTCGGATTGGGTCACGCCAACAATTGCGTACAACTCTTCACGTCCACCTTTTGGGCGCACTTTCGGGCCGAAGTTTGCCCCTCCGTTGCACATACCCGCCACCAGAATGAACTCGGCGTCCGCAGGCTGACCAAAAAATCGTTCATACCATTGAAGCGACACGTGTTCACGTGTGAGCGTCTCGAGGCGGCGTTCGGTCGCGGCATAAATGGATCGATGGCGGGCGAAGAACTGAGGAAAGCGGGCGTCACGGGAGAATTGCCTGAGCGCCGTCAGGAATTCTGACGCATGCGGGCCATGCCAGCGAGAATCGGCCAGAGCGACGCCGTTTCGACCAAATGGCACGCGCTCGTTCAGCGCGGGCGGGTCCGTCACCGAAACCGCAAAGCTCATAACCGCATCGAAGCCGATGTCATGCTGGTCACGGAGCTGCCGCGCCAGGCGCACAACCGCGTGGCTTTTGTACCGGCCGAATGCCTCGTCTTGGTCCGTTTCGTACCCCTTCAGGCGACACATGTTGTATTCGGGGGCGCCGGCGAGTCGGAACACGAGGCTGAGCAGCTCGACCCGACTGTCAACTCGGACGCTGAACGTCCGAGGCTGTGCGAGTGCGCTTTTCGGCCAGGCGCACGAGACCACCGACAGTATGCAGGCGAGGGCGAAGCGAAGGCACGCGCCGTTCATTCAGTCGATGCTAGCGGAAGTGTGCCGGTGTCGTCTTGAACGCTCTGAACCTCGGTGGAGGGTAAAGTCATGAGGCGTCTCAGCACGGCCGGCGTAACACCGGTCGCCGCTCGCACGACGCGCGTCAGGTGCGGTTGATCGGAACAACCAACCCGAATGGCCACGTCGGCAATGGGCGCGCGGTGATTCCGTAACAACCCCATCGCTGCGATCACGCGGCGCCAGCGGATGTATTCGCCAACACTGCAACCGTAGTACGCTCGAAACCGACGCGCCAGATAGACCGGATGAACGTCAGCGCTCAACGCGAGGTCGCTCAGTCGCAGGCCAAAGCCGTGGCAGTCGTCGATGTGCTCGCGCACGCGACGCAACCACGCTGACGGGGAGTGATTGACCTTTCCACGAGGCTGATTGCTGCCGAGCGCCGCGAGCGCGTCCTGAAGATCGTCCAAGACGTCGTTTTCTGAAGCGTCGCTGCCGCAGAGTCGAACGGCGACTCGCATCAAAGGGTTCACAGCTTGGGACCCTGTTGTCCACGACCACTCGAGCGATCTGCGGCCAGCCTGCTCGACCGCGGCCAGCAGCGGAGGTTCGAGCGCAATGCGCAAGGCGCGGACACCGCGAGCGCCGAACGGTCTGCATGTCGAATTCCGGCCGGCTTGAAACCGACGTCGAGTGGAACGACAACTCGCGTCTCGCGTGATGCGGCTTCTTCGACATCGCCTGCGAGCATAAGTGTGAGGATCGGCTGCTCGTGCGCGTGCCAGTTCTGGCGCAGCGCCCGCTGGTACTCCACGAGCGATGCAGCAAACTGGCTTCCCGAAAGCTGTCGAACCGGAATGGGCCACCTCCCGATTCAGAGAGTACAACGTGACCTCGGTTGTGAGGGCAACGTAGACGACATTGCTTGCCTGCGCTTGGGGCGTGACGTCCGGTGCGACTGGTGGAGCCGCGATGGAATCGAACCATCAACCCGCAGATTAAGAGCCGCATCAGAGCGTCGAAATCGCCAATGATTTGAGCAATTCCGGGACTCGGTGACCAGAACGCGGCAACGTCCAGCACATCGCTGCAATCAACCGCAATAAACCGCGCGAGGATCCTGGTACGATTGGGGCGTACCGTGCCCACCTTCTCCCGCTTCATGATCGGCGCATCCCTGACCGCTGCCTTCACCATGGCCTGCGTGGCAGCTCAGCCTGCGGCGACGAGCGGAGCGATCCGATGCGCGAGCTGCGCGCTCGCAGGCCAGAAGCCCGAGTCGTTCGATCCGGCGAAGGTCAGTGTGGCCCCGCGCGGCGAGCCCGTGTTCATGCTGGGAGGGGCGATCGGGAGCGGCGGGCCGGAGACCACGCTCAGATTCGCGTTCATCGCCCGTGTCCTCGGGACGTCGCCGTTGCGCCTCGAGATACTCGACTCGCGCGCGCAACACGTCAATCGCCGGATGGCTGTTGTGCTCGATGAAGTCAACGATGGAAAGGATCCTGGCGCGTGCGGTGTCAACTTGTGGGAAACGATAGCCGTGGCGGCCGACGTGAAGCCCCTGTTGCCGGCGCTCCGCTTCAACGATTTCGTCACGGGCGCGTGGATGCTGCAGCAGGATCCTCATAGGCCGGGGAGCCCTCTCGACGGGACCCCGGTGATCAGTGAGCTGCGTAAGGCGACGGCACCGGTAGCCTGGTTCCATTCCGTGCCGGCGACGCCGAACTGCCAGAACCGATCCGGCCGGCTGATCATTTATCTCGACCCGGCGGGCGGTCTGCTGACCGTCTACAACGACGGCGGCATTCAGTACTCCACAAAACATGGCCAGGTATTCGCGCGGCGAGGCCTGTCCGCGGACGAGCTGAAGGAGCTGCTGGCGGCATTCGGCGAAGCCAGCATAGACACCTTTCCGGCGGCTCCTGACGCCGCGGCCCGGATGTCGGGCTCGAAACTGGTGCTCGCGGCGGCCCGGTACCAGCTCGTGTTCACCGATCTGCCGACACCGGCCCTCGCGCCAGTCATCGGCCGCCTGGACCTCCTGAAATCGCGGGCGATGGCCAGCGCCCGGCTGGTGCTGCGAACCGGCGCCGCGCGGGCGATTCAACCCGGCGAAGCGGCAGGCGTCCAGGATCTCGAGACCGCGCTTCGCGCGAGCGAGAAAACGTTCGGGGGACGGAGCATCATTCGCCCCGACGGCACGCCCGGCTCGGACAAGGTCGCCCTCGACCAGATACCGGAGTTCGCCTACGTCTTCGGCTCCAAGTACCTGTGGCCGCCCAATCTCGGCGTCCGCCTCGCGGGTATCCCCTCAGATGGCGCGACCATTCCCTGGTCTGAAATCGAACGGCACAAGCTGGTCTATCTCGGCTTGCGCAATGCGGGCTTCAAGGGACTGACCGTGATCGACGGAGAGCGTATATACGAGGGGGTCCGCTTCTGCCAGGTCGACTACTATGGAACGGATCGCTGCGCTCAGAAGTAGCGCGCGGAGCGAGCATGGGGAAGATAGGGGCCCCATGCGAGCGAAGTTGAAAGAAGTGAGCCTGATAGGAATCGAACCGATCCCGCCGTCGCTCCGGTAATTGCCTGTCCAACGGGAGCGCGCCGGGCGGGTCAAGGGCGCGTCAGCGGCGAAGCGGACCCTTGACGCGCCCAAGCGATTCCGCAGAATAGCGTGCCGGAGCGACGGCTTCCTTCCACGGCCGGTCGGCCGTGAGTGCATCGGGTGCACTGGAGCTTCTTGTCTGGATCTGCGGGGTGCCGACTGTGGGCAACTGCGGGCTACAGGCAGCGTTTGAGCTCGGTCTCCACGAGATCCCAAAGCGTGAGCAGGCAGCTGTCAGGACGGCACGCCGTAAAGACCAGCACGTTGGCGTCGAGGAAGACTCGATCGCTCAAGACCGCGCCGGCGGCACAGGGTTGAGGCCGAGTTTCCGGACCTCACGACGCCGAGCGGCATAATCGGCTGCGTCGACGGCGTTCTCGGACAGGAACTGCGCAAGTCGTCTCGGCGTATGGGTGTCGCCGCGCTGCGTGTTCCATGATTTCCGCCGCCACCACATAACCCGTGTCGAGCCCATGGATCATGTGTGCCCTTCGACCATGTCCCCGAGCAGGTCGTCATCAGTGGTGAACGGGCGCAGCACGGCGCCTACGCTCACGGGCGCGATGTCCAGGACGCCCTGCGGCTGCGCGTCTTGCAGCGGGGTTGCAGGAGCCAGCACCGTGACTTCCTGTCCCTCTGGCAAACGGACGCCGTCGTCCAGCACCACGACGCCGTTTCGGACTCGACCACGCGCGACCATGCCCACCTCCAAAAACCGCGCCGAGCGCGCCCTGCCTCATGGGAGTTTATAAGAGCCCGAGAGACCGGCTCTTCAGAAAGGCGTTCTTTCGGAGGTGTTTGGCGCTCCCTTTCAAGTATGCCGATCCAGCAAATAATCTCCTCGGCGCCGACAAGAACGCACCTGATCCTGGGGATCTGCTACAGGTCGGAGCTGGCGGCGGCGAGGCGGTCAAGGAACTGCCGTGCGGTCAGGACCTCGATCCCTTCAACCTTGACGAGGGCCAGCAGATGACGGTCCCCTGACACGATGATTGTCGCCCCGCCGACGAGCGCCGTCTCGACGAACTTGTCATCATCGGGGTCCTGCAGTACCCAGCCCGTCTTCCCCTCGATCCGGGTGAATTCCGCACGGGTAGCCCATCGCTCGACGATCGGGTCGACCTCGGAGTTCAACAGGCCGAACTTATTGGTCAGCTTCTCGCTGAATTCGATCAGGATGGGATCCGACAAGACCAACGTCGCGAGCCCCGCCTCCATGGCGAGCACGCACCGGTACGGAGGCCCCTTCCAGAAGTGACCGGAAACGAGAATGTTCGTGTCGAAGACGACTTTGAGGGATCCCGCGGTCATTCGTGGAGAATTTCATCCACGAGACGCTCGCGTTCCTCATCGGAGAGCTTCGCCCAGTCGAGACCTCGCTGTTTGGCGATTTCCGCCAGACGGGGCTGAAGGGCGTCGATCGTGCGGTCCAGAACCGACGCCCCGGCGATGAGCCGCCGAACTGCCTCACGGCGTCCCTTGGGCGAGAGCCGGTCCAACGCGTCGACAATCTGCTGCTCGCTCACTTCGATCTGGGGCACTGTCGCTCCTCCTGCTTACACCAGACTTGCACCAGGACAGGGGCCCGGTCAAGTTCCGGTGATCCGTGGAGTCACGCCGGCAGCCAACCGCGAGGATCACGCCCGTACACCTGACGATATGAGCGTACAGTGGCGGGTGGTGGACGGTCCAGTGCGTCCCCCCGTGCACGAGCGTTCATCTCATCGGTCTCCGCGCGAAAACGCGCCATCTCTGCGTGACGTTTCTGCGCTGTCAGCTCCGCGGCGGCCGACTCGGAAACCGAATAGGGTGCCGGCTGTTCGTCACTGAGATTGTCCCGTGCAATCTCCGCCAGATAGAGCTGGGGAAAGTGGTACATCCAGTCAGCACCGACCGACCGGAGTCGGCGAAAGATCATCGCGTACACCGGCGCGAGGTCGGCACGCCTGGAGATCCAGATCGTCCCCAGATAGAAGCGGAGGTAATCGCCCTCGCACCAGCGGTCTTGGCCGCGAGTCAGGTGTTCGTCCAGAAACGCACCTGCACCACGGAATGATCCGATGTCAACGGCGCGGCCATCCGCGGCGATCACGTCGTGATTGTCGGAGAACACGTCCCACAGACAGAGCCCGACGAGCTCTGTGACTTCCTCGTGGGATCTCACTGGTGTCGGTCGATGCTCCCCGCGTATTTCCTCCAGCGTGGGCTCTGACGAACTGTTTTCGTCTCGCTGAGCGTTGTTGTCCTGGCGACTGCGCGCATTCCGCAACGCTTCCATGTTGCGATGCACCTGCACCGCCTCCTCGTATCGCTGGTCGACGGACGGATGAAAGCATGCGAGCAATGGCGACTGGTCCCAGCCGTCCGGCGCGATCTCGGCAAGCACGTCAGCGTGTGCGAAGCCATGCGGGAACAGTCGGTCGAAAAATGGGTGAAGTTCCGCGTCTGTGAAGCGCTCCTGCTGCCGACCATCCATGCCCCAGATTGGCATCGTCAGCCGCGCATAATCAACTCCCGATCCTGACGTGTACGCCGAGCCGCATGCAGGTGGCAGCCACCGGCGATCACCACATTCCGAAGGCGAACGTGCCGTACGCCTACCGCGTCGGGTGCCACGCGACGTACACGCGCGCCAGTGTACGATCACGGTCCGCATTTTGAGTGTTCAAAACGTGCTTTCCGCAAGGTTTCCCGCCGGGCGACGCTCCGGAATCTGGTGGCGATCGCCCCGTTCATCGGTTCGATGATTGCGACACGCGGAACCCAGGACGTGAACGACCCCGAACGGCCCTCGGGCCGCATCGCGGGGCCAGAGGCGGGGTCGTTCACGTCCTGGGTTCCGTTTCCGCGCTGATCGGAACCCGTGTCGGGGGCGGCATGGATCGCCGCCCCAGCTGTCGCGCGGCACATTCGCGCAACCGCTTGTAGACAGACGGCGTTCCTGCGACAGCCTCCACGAAAGATGGTCTCGCATAAGAGTCCGGTCGGGGACGCATGAGCGGGTTAAGGAAGCGGGTTAAGGGACGGGTTGATGCTGTGCGGAGTCACGTCCCCTCTCTCGTCGCGCTTCTGAAGTCCTCTGCGCCGTGCACGCCGGCGGCTCACCAGAGGGGAGAGATGCTCGTAGGTGTGGGGCAGGACCACGCATTCGACCTGCGCGTGACCCGACGCGAGGGCCTCGGAAGCGACGGGTGAGACCGGTGTCCATGCCGCGTCCTCGTCGGTCAGCCAGCGCCTGTAGAGGTGAGTAAACCGGGGCCCTCCGAACGCCTCCGCGCATCGCTTGAGAAAGGCTCGGAGCGCCTCCGGGATCGCATTCAGATCGGTGCCTCGCCGGCGGTGAAAGAAGTAGCGCTTGAGGTCATAGATCGTGTCCGCCTGGAGCGGACTCTCCAGCTCCTCGTGGATCACGGTCTGGTAGGCGGCCAACGCACGCCTGAGCGGCTGGGGAAATACGAGCCGCATGGTCCACGCCGGCGTCACGCCGAGCAGCGTGGTGTGCCCGAAGAGGAACGTCCGGAAGTCATCCGTCCAAGGGACTGTTGCGAGATACAGGAGCGTCACGTGCCCGCTCGTATCGATCCCGATCGGAAACGTCCCAGGAAACTCGTTCGTGACATCTGGCGTCTCCTGAATCTGCGGGTCCACACGACGCTTCAACGACCCCGGCGCGGTCCTCGCCTGTATGTAGGCGACCTTCTCGCACCTGGTCGTGAGCCAGTCGAGATTGGGGTCCGTGAGGGCGGCGTCGAGTCGCATCAGCCGCTCGGCGGCCGACCGAACAGGAACCGTCCGTCGGTAGCGGCTTCCGGGCTCGCCGATGGCGTGATAGAGCGGTCGATGGTGGATGTGGTACAGGCGCGCGCGGTTGTGGATGCAGTCCGCGGCCACGGCATACCCACGTCTGACGAGCTTCTCGAAAAACGCATTGCACTTTTCGCCGCCGTTGGCGATGCCGGCGAACGCGGCATACTGTCGTTTGACGCACAGACCGGCGTGCCGCATCACCAGCACGAGGAACCGCGCCTGGCGCTCGGTGAAGCCGTAGTCGGCGACGGCTTGTACGCGCTCGCTGGTCGTCAACCCGACATCTCCTCGGCGAGTCCGCCCTGATGTCCGCCACCGCCGCGGCTGCCGCCGCCCCCGCCAATCCGCAGGCTCGAGCCGCCGTAACACGAGAAGCCCGACCGCGCCACACTGGCGGCGTGCGCGCCGCGATAGTGCTCGGTCGTCACCTCGATGTCGTCGTGGTCCCAGCGCCCGTCCGGCTCCTGGTACTCGATGCGGAGGTCGGGGAAGTGAACCTCGTCATCGAAGTACGGCAGGTCGTGCTCGATCGCCCAGCCGCGGATTTCCTCGTCGGTCCGATCCGGATGCCCGTCATAGTCAGAACGGTCCCGATCTCGCTCGTGGAGCCAGGTCTGGTATTCGCGCTTGAGCTCGTGGTCGAGGATGACTCGCTCAACGCGAGCGCCGCGGTTCGCCAGGCGCTCCACCGCCCGTTCGTAGGCGCGATAGACCTGGAGGTCGTGTTCCCGCTCCCGCTCGCGTTTGAGGCCATCCCAGAACGTCTGGCGGTTGCCCTGGTCGCGCTCACGATGGCGTTCGAGCAGGCCGCGGCCTTCCTTCGTCAGCGCCACGGCGTGCTCGCGAGATCCAGGCACGCGAACTGTGTTGATCAGTCCTTGCTCGCGGAGGTGCCGTAAGTCGCCTGAGCGTGGGTCGAGCGGACGGTCATGGTGATCTCGGAGATCACGACTGGAGACCACTCGAAACGCACCGACGGTCGCCAGCGTGCGCGTCTCCGAGCCGCGCAACGTGTACTCGCGATCGCGGTCGCGCACCATCTCTCGCTCCAGCCCGCGAGGCAGGTCGAGATTGCGCGTGAGAGGCTCGCGCGGATCGAACGTGCGCTCCGGAGGCTCGCGCTCGCGTTCCGGCCAACGTGCATCGTCGCGTGGATCGTGGCGGTGTTCATCGCCATTCGACTGGCGCGAGTCGCCTGGACCGCGGCCGAGTATTCGCGCGTCGTTGTCATCGCGATCGCGTGAACGAATGTCGGGTAGCCTCAGGTCGTCTTCACGATCGAGGTCTTCCTGAAAGCCGCCGCCCTTCCCTCCGCCCGTGTTGAAGCGTTCCTCCTCGCGCGAGTCGTAGTCGCGAGGATCGAAATCCATTTAGACCTCCCACGCGCACGACGATCACAGGCCAGCAGTCGCGTTCAATTCCGTGTGACCGATTTGTGACCGACGTGCGCGGTTTCAGATGGTCGGCGGTTGCCGCCGATCGTCACAAACACCAATAAAATCGGCTTGCGCGGGGTCGGGCGGTCCCAGGTAGGCTTGTCAGGCGTGACTCATAACCCAAAGGTCGCAGGTTCAAATCCTGCCCCCGCAACCAATTTCTCAAGTGTCAGCTGACAATTGGCTGACAATCGGTAGAGGCTCAAGGGGCGCTTCGGCGCCCCTTGGAGCGCACAGAGCTTTCCGACCGGATCAGGCGTAAGATCAGCGGTATGACACGAATCGCCGTCGACCTGCCGGATGACATCGCGAAGCGGTTGGAAACCGCGTGGCCAGACGTGTCGCGCGGTGCGCTCGAAGCTGTTGCGCTTGAGGGCTATCGCGACGGTGCACTCTCGCGTGACCAGGTCGGGCGGCTTCTCGGGCTCTCGCTGTGGGACACCGAGGCGTTTCTGAAGGAGCGTCAGGCGTACCTCGCATACAACGAAGAAGATCTTGAGCAAGACCGTCGCGATCTCGACCGCATCGCGCCTCAATGATCGTTGTCTCCGATACGTCTCCGCTGAACTACCTCGTTCTGATCGATCTGCAACACATCCTGCCTGAACTGTTCGGACGGATTCTGATCCCTGTGGCGGTACGCGACGAACTTCAGTCCGCCGGCGCAACTGAGGCAATCGCGCGATTCATGGCTGCTGCACCTGACTGGTTGGAGACTCGCCAAGCCTCCGAAATCGATCCAAGCTCCAGCACCTGGATCGAGGCGAGCGTGAGGTCATCGCGCTGGCAGCATCGTTGGCCGGATCGGTTCTAATCGACGAGAGAAAGGGCCGTCAAGTTGCCCGAGAGCGCGGGTTGGCGGTGTCTGGCACGTTGGGCGTGCTGGATCTTGCAGCCGTTTGAAGTTCGGACTGATACTCGCCGGTCGCCGACCCGAACACGTACGCCTGAGGACCAAGCTTCGCCCGCCGCTCGAGGATGGCGGCGAGCCGGCCCTCTGGGTTGAATGGAATACGCCGGTTCTTCTCCTTGTCCTTGGCGGTCGCGCCAGGAATGCCGATCTGGAACGTCTCCCAGCTCACGCGCTTGTTCTGGATCACCAGCATCTCGCGCAGCTTCTTTTCCTCCTCGCGCGATAGCCGCCGATCGCGCACTGTCTCTCCCTTCTTGTTCATCCGCACCCCGAATCGGTGGAACGGCGACTTCCGAAAGAGCGGCGGTGTTTGCGCCATCCCCCAATTCATCGCCGCGCGGAGCGTTTCGAGCGCTCGGTGAATCGTCGCGAGCTCGACCCGCTTGGCGTAGTCCGATCCGGACTGAAGCGATTGATCTCATCGGGCTCCTCGAGCGCGTCAAGCGGCAGGTCGCCCAGATGCTTCTTGAGCACGTCGACGCGGCGGCAGGTCGAGTTCACGCTCTTCAGGGCCGCTGGCGTCACGCACCGCTCAACGTACGCGTCCAGAAAACTCGCGACGTCCTTCGGCGCGCCGTTCGATGATTTCTGCCCGGGCCTTGGTCGACGAGGATCGCGTCCCGCTTTGATCTCGCCGATGAACACCCGCTCCCAATCGCGTCCTTCCTCGAGTGATTCGATCGGTCGCTGCTTGTTCGGATCCATTCGCGGAATCGCGAATTCGTTCACGGGCACGCGGAACCGCGTCCCGCGATACGTCACGTCGAACCACAGGTGCTCCAAACAGCGCCGCGGGTTCGTACCTCGCTAGCGAAGATGTGCTATGGTATCGGTTACCGAGGACATCAAATGAGCAAACCGTCCGACCTTGTCCAGGGCACGCTGGACCTTCTTCTCCTCAAGATTCTCGCCCTCGTGCCGCTGCACGGCTGGGCGATCAGTCAGCGCCTCAGCCAAATCTCGGGCGACGACCTGCAGGTCAGCGATGGGTCCCTCTACCCTGCACTCCACAAGCTCGAACAGGAAGGCTGGATCAAGGCTGAATGGAAGACAAGTGAGCTCGGCCGCCGGGCCAAGTTCTACGCGCTCACGCGATCCGGCCGCCGACACCTGGAGCAGGAAACGGAAGAGTGGCGCCGCCTCTCCTCCGCAATCAGCCGCGTGATTCGTTTGAAAGAGGCGTAGGGCCATGAGAATGTCCAGGTGGATTGACGCCCTTCCAGCCCGACTGCGTTCGGTGTTTCGACGTGCGCGCGCCGAGCAGGACCTCGACGAGGAACTCTCGTTTCATCTCGAGATGCAGACGCACGCCGGCGAAGAGCGTGGCCTCAGCCGACCCGAGGCTGAGCGTCGTGCCCGCGTCGCTTTGCAAGGCGTTCAGCAGACTAAGGAACGATCGCGCGACATGTGGCCACTCAGGTGGGCGGATGATGTCCTTCGGGACGTGCGCTACGCTCTCCGCTGTCTGCGTCGAACGCCGGGGTTCACGGCAGTGGCCGTGATCACGCTCGCACTGGGCATTGGTTTCAACAGTGCCCTCTTCACTATCGTCGACGCTGCTCTCATCCGATCTCTTCCAGTCGAGCGCCCTGACCGCCTGGTCGACCTCAACACAAACAGCGGCGGCGGCACCAGCTCGTACGCCGACTACCTCGACTTCAAGGCTCGAAACGACACACTCGTCGACATCCTTGCCTACAGTCCGATGTTCGCAGGCCTCAATATGGGTGAGCGCGCGCGCCTCGCGCTCGGCGAGGTTGTCACCGGTAATTACTTCCAGCTACTTGGCGTGCGAGCGGCGGTCGGCCGGACGCTGCCGCCGGACGACGATCGCCCGGGCGCTCCACGAGCCGCGATCATTTCGAACCGTTTGTGGACGCGGGAGTTCGGCGCGAACCCCGGCGCGGTGGGCCAGACGATCCGCATTCACGGTCAGCCGTACACCATCGTCGGCGTGGCGCCGGCGTCATTCACGGGCATGCTGCCCGTGCTGCAGCCAGAGATCTGGACGCCCATGGTCTGGTCTGAAGACGTCAACCAAGGGGGGTTTCAAGATATCGCGCCGTCTCCAGGGCGGACCCGCCTGGAACGTCGGGGACAGCGGTGGCTGTCTCTCAAAGGACGTCTGAGGGACAGCCAGTCCGTCGAAGCCGTGCAGGCAAATCTGCAGCTCATCATGCGGCAGCTCGCCGACGAATACCCGACGATCATCGATAAGAATCGAGCGATCAGGGTTTTGAGAACCGGCGACGTCCGTTTGATCCCGCAGATCGACCGACCGCTGCGCCTCGCCGCCTCGGGGTTGATGCTCATCGTCGGCCTCGTGCTCCTCATCGCCTGCGCGAACGTGGCCAGCATGCTGCTCGCCCGATCCACCGGACGCCAGCACGAATTCGGCGTCAGACTCGCGATCGGCGCCGGCCGCGGCCGCCTCCTCCGACAGCTCTTGGTCGAAAGTCTCATGCTGTCGGCGATCGGTGCGGTTGCCGCCCTCGCCCTGGCACGCGGCGTGCTGCAGATGGCCAACTCGATCACGCCGCCGATCCCGGTCCCGCTGTTCTTCGACTTCGCCCTGAACACACGCGTGCTCTGGTTCACCGCAGTCATCGCGATGGTCGCAGGCCTCGTCGCGGGCCTCGCACCCGCAATGCGAGCGTCACGTCCCGATCTCACTGGCGCCCTCAAAGGTGAGATGGCGGCGATCCGACTCAAACGAGTACGCTGGACAGTGCTCGACGCTCTCGTGGCGCTTCAGATGACCGTCACGCTGGTGTTGCTGGTCTTGGCGATGATCACGACGCGGAGCACGATCACCGCGCAAAAGGTCGACCTTGGCTTCCGCAGAGATGGGTTAGCCACCGTCATGGTGATGGACTACGACGCCGCCCGCGCGAGGCAGTTTCAAGAGCAGGCGCTCGATCGCGTCCGACGCGTGGCCGGCGTCGAATCAGCTGCCGTAGCATCACGGGCTCCGCTTTCGATCAACTTCAGCGAAGGCGCCGTCCTGTTCCCGGATCGGCAACGCTCTGGGGATCCGGTCACTGCTTCGATACAGACGGCCAATGTCTCGGCGGACTACTTCGCGACGCTCGGCGTGCGCATTCTCGAAGGCCGTCCGTTCAACAGTGGCGACACACCCACCTCGCCACGTGTCGCTGTCATCAGCGAGGCCATGGCACTACGGTACTGGCGAGGCGAAAGCGCGATCGGCAGGCGCTTCCGATCGGGCCTTGCGGATGTGGAAATCGTCGGGGTCTCCGCTGACTACAAGGTGTACCGAATCGGTGAAGAGCCGACTCCTTATATCCACTACGCCTCTTCGCAGCGAGGCATACCTGAGTTGGTCGTGCTTGCACGCGCTCGCGGCGATGCTACGGGTCTTGCACTTGCGGTTCAAAGGGAGCTGCGTGCGATTGATCCGAACGTCGTCTTTCCGGCTGGCCAAACGATGGAGGAGAACGCGGATGCCGTGCTGCTGCCGGCTCGGCTCGCGGCATTGAGCATGAGCGTGGCGGGCGTGGTCGCGAGCGCGCTCGCAGCCATCGGACAGTATGGCGTGATCGCGTACTGGGTGTCACGCCGCACGCAGGAGATCGGAGTGCGAATGGCACTCGGCGCGCGGCCAGTCGCGGTCATCGGGCTCGTTATGCGCCAGGGTTTAGCGTCCGTCGTCATTGGAATCATCCTCGGTTCAGTCCTAGCCATCGGTGCAGCTCGGCTCTTGACAGCTGTTCTCTATGGTGTGAGTCCAACTGATCCGGTGGCCTGGAGCGTCGCGCTAGCCGTGCTGCTTGGTTCCGGAGTGGTAGCAGCAGGCGTGCCCGCGCGACGAGCGACGAAGCTGGATCCGATGACAGCCCTGCGCTCGGAGTAGATAACCCTCCCACCTGTCGATTCAATCTGTCCGTCAACCTCGAAACCCTTCCTGGTAAGCTGTGCAGTTCCGGGCAGGCAGCGTCGGGAGTTTCGGCCGTGTTCCGAGGACTACGCGCTCGGGGGCCGGAGCGTGGGTCTGATAGGAGGCACCGCGACAGGCCTGGGCCTTCTCGCCCTGTTCGTCGCCGGCGCCAGCGTAGCAAGCATCATGACAAGCTCTGTGACGCAGCGGTGGCGCGAGATTGGGATCCGAATGGCTCTAGATGCAACTAGACGCAACTCAGGCTCAGCAGGCGCCGTTGAACGACTCCGAGACACTCGCATAATTGCAGGAGAGTGACCCAGATTTTCACGAGTTAGAACCCGCTGACGAGCTGGTTGCGCCAAGTCGAGCGCCTTCGGCATGCGGCGTAGTTCGAGTTCCTGACACACCCAGCCCAACTCTGCCTTCAGGCACACCTATCTCTACTTCATGAACGCAAGTTCGGAGCGAAACCTTACAGCAGCGTCTCGCGTACAACTGCTGAAGGCCTGCGACACGACTTTACTGTCGCGTAAGAGGTTGAACTCGTACGATTCGATCGGCCCCGACGCGGCAGCCTCGCGCGCGAACCCACGCGTCATGCGAAATCGCCTGATTGTCCCCTCACCCATTGATGGTAGTTGACGAACCGTCGCTTTCGCGATAACGTCCCCATCAAGCGCTGATGGGACTAACAAATACTCCTTCCGATCTTCTGCCGGGCACGCTCGAGCTCCTGATCCTGAAGACGCTCGTCAGCGGAGCGAAGCATGGGTATGGCATCGTCGAGCGCCTGCGTCTGACGTCCGACGACGTGTTGCGCGTCGGCGAGAGTGCGCTGTATCCCGCGCTCCAGCGGTTGCTCTTCAACGGCTGGGTGAAGGCCGAATGGGGTTCGTCTGAGAACAACCGCCGCGCTCGCTACTACACACTCACCGCCGCGGGCCGCAAACAACTTGCTGCTGAACGTGCCGAGTTCGACCGGATGATTGCTCAGGCAGGATGCATTGGAGCGTGACGGCCTCGGAGCAGACGATGCGGCGCACGCAAGTCGGCGGGCGATAGGCAACATTTCGCTCGCGATCGAGGACGCACGCGAGGTGTGGACGATACGTGCACTCGACCACACGCGACAGGATGTCCGCGACGCCGTTCGCGGGTTGCGCAAGAGCCCTGGGTTCGCGCTCGTGACCATCGCCACGCTCGCGCTCGGCATCGGCGCGAACACGGCGCTGTTCTCGATCTTCAACAGCCTCATCATGCGCCCGCTGCCCGTGCGGGATCCTGGAAGCCTGGCGCTGCTCGCGGACGGTTCGTGGTCCTACCCCGTATGGCAGGAGATCAGCGCACGCGCAGACGGACTGTTCGACGGCGCCTTCATTTGGTCTGACGGGACCTTTGACCTTACGCAAGGCGGCCGGCCCGTGCCCGTCGACGGCGCCTACGTCAGCGGGCGCTTCTTCGACGTGCTCGGCGTGCCGGCATTCCGCGGCCGGATGCTCACACCAGCCGACGACAGCGCCGCCCCGCCGAACGGTCCCGTCGCCGTCGTCAGCCATCGGTTCTGGCGCCAACACTTCGGCGGCGCCGCTGATGTTGTGGGCCGCCAGCTCACCGTGCTGATTCAGCGTCAACGCTTCCCATTCACCGTCGTCGGCGTGATGCCGCCCGGCTTCTCTGGTGTCGCCGTCGGTAGGGTAGCGGACGTGGTGCTGCCCTTCGCCGTGGAGCCACTCCTGCAAGGCCGGGACAGCGCGTTGCCCGAGACCGGCCGGTCATGGTTGGAGATCATGGTCCGCCTCAAGCCGGGCCAGACCGTCGAGCACGCGAACGTGCAGCTTCGCAGCGTCCAGTCGCAGATTCGTGACGCGGTATTGCCCGGTTTGCATGGGAGCCCGGCCTTCGCCGCCCGCTACCTCACCGATCCACTGACCCTGGCACCGGCCGCGGCCGGCGCCTCCGGACTGCGCAGACAGTACGGGACACCGCTCTTCGCAATGGTCGTGGCCGTGGGGCTGGTGCTGCTCGTGGCGTGCGCGAACATCGCGAGCCTTCTGCTCGCGCGTGCGCTGGCACGGCGGGGGGAGCTCAGCGTGCGTCTGGCGCTCGGAGCATCACGCTGGCGCCTCGCCCGACTGCTCTTTCTCGAAAGCTTGCTTGTGGCGATGATTGGTGCGGGGGTCGGGCTGCTGTTCGCGAAGTGGGGCAGCGCTCTTCTCGTTCGGCAGTTGGGCACCTGGGATAGAACCGTTTCGCTGGACCTCGCGTTCGACTGGCGGGTGCTCG
>WNFI01243915.1_pt1 | contig 26854 bp, 21 predicted proteins | sample 5400471 | NCBI WGS metagenome assembly WNFI01 (sample SAMN13153348, study PRJNA577476) | soil metagenome | isolation source: 100 cm saprolite on Douglas fir-dominated hillslope | place: USA:California | collected 2013-09-17 | reverse complement strand
GAGCTGCGGCAGGCGGTGCTGCGCTTCTACGCGCGCGACCTCGGCTTGCAGTACCCGTTCGAGTCGGTGCTCATCGCCGGCGGCGCCAGGCCGGCGATCTACTGCCTCTTCCGCACCGTCTGCGACCCTGGCGACCGCGTCGTCTACCCGGTCCCGAGCTGGAACAACAACCATTACGTCCACCTGGTGCAGGGCTTCGGCGTGCCGGTCGAATGTGCTCCGGCCGAGCGCTTCCTGCCCACCGCGGCGGCGCTGCGCGAGCACCTCGCCGGCGCCCGGCTGCTCTGCTTGAACTCGCCGCTGAACCCGACGGGCACCGCGTTCACCGCGGCGGCGCTCGACGAGATCTGCACCGCGGTCGCCGGCGAGAACGCGGCGCGCGAGCGCCGCGGCGAGCGCCCGCTCTACCTGATGTACGACCAGATCTACTGGCAGCTCTGCTTCGGCGACACCGTCCACGTGACGCCGCCGGCCCTGGTGACGGAGCTGGCGCGCTACACCGTGATCATCGACGGCATCAGCAAGTGCTTCGCCGCCACCGGCCTGCGATTGGGCTGGGCGGTCGGCCCGACGGACATCATCGGCCGCATGTCGGCCGTGCTCGGGCACGTCGGCGCCTGGGCGCCGCAGCGCGGCATCGAGTCCCGCCTCCATCGCCTGCACGCCGGCTTCCAGGCGATGAAGGCGGCTGGGCTGCCTGCCGAGAGCATTCCGCCCATGGGCGCGATCTATCTCACCGCCCGCCTCCATCCGTTCGGCCGCCGCACGCCGCAAGGCGCCGAGATCGTCACCAACGAGGACGTGCGCCAGTACGTGCTGGAGGCGGCCGGCATCGGCGTCGTGCCCTTCCAGGCCTTCGACTTCCCCTACGAGGACGGCTGGTTTCGCCTGAGCGTCGGCGCCGCCAGCGAGGCCGACGTCGAGGCGGCCCTGCCGCGGCTGGCCGAGGCCCTACGGCAGCTTGCTTGATCCCCGGGCGATCTCGGAACCCGCCTTCCAGGGGCTCCTGAAGCACCGGGTCCGCAGGCGCAGTCGGCCGGGCCCGCTAGCCCACTAGAACTTCCGCATCAGGCCGACCACCACCCCCTGCACGCGCACCTCGCGGGCGGGAACGCGGAACGGCTGCATGTTCGGATTCGCCGGCTGCAGGCGCACCATCGCCCCCTCGGGGTAGAAGCGCTTCAGCGTGGCCTCGTCCCCCACCAGCGCCACCACCATCTCGCCGGGCTCGGCCGCCTCGCGGCGCAGCACGATCACGAAGTCGCCGTCGTGGATGCCGTCCTCGACCATCGAGTCGCCGACCACCCGCAGCACGTAATGGTCGGACGGAGAGGCGCCGCGCGACGACAGCAGGTGCCCGGGGACGGTGACCCGTTCGTTGCCGGTCACCACCTCGATCGGCCGCCCGGCGGCGATGCGGCCGAAGAACGGCAGATCGTGATCGCTTCCCGGCGGGCCGTCGCCGGGGCCTCCCGGGATGGCGCGGATCAGCTCGATGCCGCGCTTCTGGTTCCAGTCCCGGCGCAGGAAGCCCTTGTCCTGCAGCAGCTTCAGATGCTTGTAGACGGTGCCGTAGGAGGAGTAGCCGAAACGGTCGCAGATCTCGCGATGGGTCGGCGCGATGCCCCGCTCCCGCCGGTACTCATGGACGAACTCGAGGATCTCCTTCTGCCGCTCGGTCAGGTAGGTCATGGCCTCTAGCATAGGCGGTAACCCAGCGTAATGCAAGCCCCTGGCCCGGCGTACCCGGCGTACAGGTCGGTTCAGGGAAAGAGCCCGTCGCGAATCCACTCCAGCAAACCGCCGGCAGGGATCTCACCGCTGGTGAGCCAGACGTACCACTCGCCCACGAGTTGGACGGCATCCGCCGAGAGCCGGAACCGCGTTTTCTCGTAACTCTCTCGTTGAACCGCGAGCGGCTGGGCACAGTCGAGGCGCAGGATCGACTCGTCAGCGGAGCCAGAAGGCAGGCTGTCCCAAAGGTATTGCGGGTAGGCGCAGCGGCGAATGCGCTCGACGAGCGTGGGGTTCCAGCCAGCTCTCCGCGACGACTTCGCAATGCCGTGGAAAGGAGCGACCAGCATCATCTGCGCGGTCCGCCAGAGAGGTCCCGTCAGCAAAGCCCTGTCCGCGATTGGAATCCCGCCAATACCCAGCACGAGGCAGGGCCGTTTCGTCGCTCTTTGGAGGAGAAGGACCTCGTCTCCGTAGGTGGGTAGCGCTGCGACTGGCCACTCAGGGGCACGCGTGGGGGCATTGATCTGTAATGGTTGGATCTTGTACTTGGCGGCGCGGTGGTCTGTCGGGTCGTCGTCACGCCCTGTGAGCACCAGCACGCGAGGTTGCTGATCAGGGTGCGGCAGGTAGGCCCAAATCAAGCTGCCCCGGGTAAGGGTACGGCTGGGGTCGTTGATCCACCAGGGATCAATCAGAGATTGCGGGGAGTCCTCAGGGGAGCTTGGGCTCACGGCGGCCAGCCGACTTCCAGATCGACTCGTCAAAGGTCACCCGACCCTCATCGCAGACGATCTCGTCACCTGCCAAGGAATCCAGCCATACCTGTCCCTGGAAAAACACCTCATCGTAAGGAGGTGCCGCATGTGGCCTGGCACGAGCGGAGCGCCCCTCGTCCAGTGCGCGGAGCCTCGACTGGACGCCCGCGCGCAGCTTCTTGATCGCTGTCTTCGACAGAGTTCTTGGCCGGAGCGTTACGTCAGTCGCAACCTGGGGCTGAGGAGAGTCAGCCTCAGTGCTGGGCGCCAGATCCAGCGCTTCGCCTGGCGCTGCGTTTAGCATCGGCTCAGTGGTATAGACGTAATGCAACAACGAGGCGGTGTCACTGCCGAAACGGTGTACCGAAGTCTTGATCGCGCCCGCCACGGAGCCGGGAACCCGGTCCCCGAGATCGCCGGGATCGACTTCGCCTGGCGGCAGAGCCCAACTCACGGCATCCTCTTGCCGCACCGTGGAGAAGCGCTTCTCTCCAGCTCCTATTGCCTTTGCGGCAGGTTCCAATCTGCGATAGAGATCCAGCGACCACGGACCATAGTGGTAGAACTGCCAGGGCGTTCCCGTGTACGACTGTCCGTCGTGCTCCCGCGCGTAGGCCAGGTCGGCAATGTAGCAGTATTTGATCAGATGAATAGGCCGTAACTCCCTGTCGCGAGGGTGATCTTCCTCCGCCGCCACGGCAAGGGCATACTGAATCAGGAGGTCGACTCTCTGGGCGTCCATGGCAGTAATGAGGCGTAATCATACCTCTTGGAGAAGTGTAACAGAGGTTCTCGCCGGGGACATTCCCGCCAGCGGTGCGGTGCGGTGTCGCTCCGGGCAGTGCCGAGACAGCAACAGCGCCCGCCCGCGCGCCTTGACACCCGCCGAGGGCGATCCATACACTGCCGATCCGGCAGTGCCACGCTCTGCCGGCCTCACGGCCACGCTCCCCCTCCGCCGCCGACCCCCGTACCTGATGCCCTCGAGCGCGATCGCGGACCTCCCTTACACCTTCCACACGCTCGCCAACGGCCTGCGGGTCGTCCTTCACCCGGACCGCTCGCTGCCGCTGGTGGCTGTCAATCTCTGGTACCACGTCGGCTCGAAGAACGAGCGCCGCGGCCGCACCGGCTTCGCGCACCTGTTCGAGCACATGCTCTTCCAGGGCAGCGAGCACGTCGGGACGAACGACCACTTCCGCTACGTGCAGCAAGTGGGTGGGGTCGCCAACGGCTCCACCTGGTACGACCGCACCAACTATTACGAGACCCTCCCGGGGCATCAGCTCGACCTCGGCCTCTGGCTCGAATCCGATCGCATGGGCTTCCTGCTGCCGGCGATCACCGCGGAGAACCTCGAGACCCAGCGCCAGGTGGTGATGAACGAGCGCCGCGAGCGGGTGGAGAACCAGCCCTACGGCCGCGCCGGCGAGCGCCTACGCGAGCTGCTCTACCCGCCCGACCACCCCTATCACTGGCCGGTGATCGGCTACATGGAGGACATCGCCGCCGCCACCCTCGACGAGGTGCGCGCCTTCTTCCGCACCTACTACGCGCCCAACAACGCGGTGCTCACCGTGGCCGGCGACCTCGATCCCGCCAGCGCGCTCGAGCGCGTCGAAGCCTACTTCGGCGAGATCCCCGCCGGACCGCCGCTGCCGCCCCTCGCCCCCGAGGTCAGCGACCCGCCGCCGCTCGGCGGCGAGCGCCGCGACGTGCTCGAGGACGACGTCCGCCTGGCCCGCCTCTACATCGCCTGCCGCACGCCCGCCTTCGGCCGGCCGCTGTGGTATGCCGCCGATCTGCTGGCGGCGGTGCTCGCCGGCGGCAAGTCGAGCCGCCTCTACCGCGACCTGGTCTACGAGCGCCAGATCGCCCAGGACGTGAGCGCCTACGTCAATCCTTTCGAGGCGGTCGGGGACTTCATGGTGGTCGCCACGGTGCGGCCGGGCGTCGAGCCCGCGGCTGTCGAGGCGGCGATCGATGAGCACCTGGCGCGGTCCGCCGCCGCGCCGCCCACCGCGGCGGAGCTCGCCGGCGCCCGCAACCGCATCCTGACCGACTACTGGAGCGGCCTGGAGCTGCTGGGCAACCGCGCCGACGGCTTCTCGCAGTACACGACCTATTTCGACGACCCGGGGCGTCTCGCCGGCGAGGCCGACCGCTATCGGCGCGTCGCCGCCGAAGACATGCAGGAGCTCGCCGCCGGGTATCTGGGACCGGAGGCCCGATCCGTGGTGACCGTGGTGCCGAGGACCGCGCTGCCGTCCGGCCTGGTCACGGCGGCCCCAGGCCCTCCGCCGGAGCCACCGGCCCCTCCCGAGCCGCCCGTCCCGCCGGTGCCGCTGGCGCCGCCCGGGCTGCCATGAGATCGACCGCCGTCGATCGCTCGGCGCCGCCGCCGCCGGGAGAGGTCCACCCCTTTCGTTTCCCCGCCTTCGTCCGCCGCCGGCTGCCATCCGGCGCGCTGGCCTACGTGGCACGGCTGCCCGGGGTGCCGCTGCTGAGCGTCGAGCTGGTGGCGCCGGCCGGAGCGCAATACGACCCGCCCGGGCGGGCCGGCCTGGCGACGCTGACCGCCGCGCTGTTGGACGAGGGCGCCGCCGGCCGGAGCGCGATGGAGATCGCCGACAGCATCGAGCGCCTGGGAGGCCAGATCGGCACAGGCGCGGATTGGGACGTCGGCTACGGCGGCATCCTCATGCTCTCGCGCCACGCCGAGGCCGGCCTGCGCCTGCTCGCCGAGGTGCTGGCCGCCCCCAGCTTTCCGAACGAGGAGGTCGAGCGTCTGCGGCGCCTGCGCCTCACCGAGCTGCTGCGGCGGCGCCACCAGCCCGCCGCCGTCGCCGACGAGCAGCTGGCCGCCGCCGTCTACGAGGGCACCGCCTACGGCGTCTCGCCGCTCGGCACCGAGGCCACGCTCTCCTCGCTGCGCCGCGACGAGATCGTCGATTTCTATCGCCGCCGCTACCATGGGACGGCCGGGCTGTTGATTGCGGTGAGCGACCTCGATCCCGAGGAGCTGCTGGCGGCGGCTGTCGCGGCGCAGGCGGAGGCAGAGCCGGCCGGCGCGGCGGCAGCGGCCGGCGCGGCGCAGCCGGCCGGCGCCTGGCCGGAGGGCCAGCCCGAGATCCGGCCGGCGCCGCTGCCGGGGCTGCGGATCGTCGTCGTCGACCGGCCCGGCGCCGCTCAAACCGAGCTGCGTCTCGGGCACGCGTCGGTGCCACGCGCCCATCCCGATTTCATCACTCTGAGCATCCTCAACACCATCCTCGGCGGCAAGTTCACCAGCCGCATCAATCTCAACCTGAGAGAGCGCCACGGCTATACCTATGGCGCCGCCAGCCGCTTCTCCGGGCGCCTGCGACCCGGCCCGTTCGTGGTCAGCGCCGCCGTCGCTACCGAGTGCACCGGCGCCGCCGCCCGTGAAGTGCTGTCGGAGCTGCGCCGCATCCAGGACGAGCCGGTCAGCGAGGTCGAGATGGAAGAGACCCGCAGCTACATGCTCGGCGTCTTTCCCTACACCGTCCAGAGCATCGCCGACCTCGCCAAGCGGCTCGCCGATCTCGCGGTCTATGGCCTGCCCGACGACTACTACGACCGTTACCTGCGCGCCCTCGGCTCGCTGACCCGCGAGGACGTCCAGCAGGCCGCCCGCCGGCACCTCTTCCCCGACCGGCTCGCCATCGTCGCCGTCGGACCCGCCGAGACGCTGCGCGCTCAGCTCGAGCCGCTCGGCGAGGTGGTGATCCGCACCTCCGACGAGCTCGCCGAGGCGACGGCCGCCGCCGGCCCGGGTTAGTGTCCCGCTCGGTTCATTGGCATAGTTGGTGAGCAGAATCACCGCTGGGCTTTGACTCCGGCTCAGGAATCGAGCCGCATGCGCGCCAGCAGATCGCGAAACCGCGATTCGCCTCGCAGCCCATCGAGCCGCGGGTGCACCTTGAGCCACACCAGCGTTCCATCGCGCTCGGCGTAGGCCCTTTCCAGCCAGTCGAGCGCGCGTTCGTTGTCGCCGGTGACCGCGTAGTAGGAGGCGATTCCGAAGGGCGACACGAACTGTCTCTGCGCCAGCGCGACCAGCGCTTCCATGGCGGCGCGCGCCTCGTCCTGCCGCCCCGCGCGCGCGTAGAGGATCGCGAGGCCGGTCGAAGGACGCGGCCGGCCATCGGGACCGGCGGTCCCGCGCACGAACTCCTCGACAGCTTCGTCGGTCCGTCCCACGTGCTCCAGCGAGCGCGCGAGATCGGTGTGCGCCGCACCGAAAGTCGGGTCCAGCTCGAGGCATTTTCGGTAGGCGGCCACCGAGCGCTCGAAGCGGCGCGCAAAGAACAGGGTGTCGCCCACCACCGTGTAGGTGAGGAGATCGAGCGGATCCAGTTCGTGCGCCCGCTGGGCCTCGGCGATGGCCTCCTCGTGGCGCCCCAGCCCCGACAGCATCAGCGCGTATCGGCTACGCCCGAAGGCATGGCCCGGATTGAGTTCGACAGCCCTCAGGCACTCGCGCTCGGCGGCCGGCCAATCCCAGTCGAAGAGGCGATGAATCCAGCCGAGGGATGTGTGAAGCTCGGCCAGGGAGTCATCGAGCGCCAGCCCACGCTCCGCCGCCTGGCGCCCCAGGGAGTAGCCTTCTCGCGGCGGGAGGACGTGGTGGTTCGCGAGCATGATGTAGCTGTGGCGAGCCCAGCGTAGGCCACCGCGTAGTTGGGATCGAACGCCAGCGCCTCCTCGTAACGCAGGATCGCTTCCTTCACCGATTCGGTGGTGAATCGGTTCCACAGGAACAGTCCCTGAAGATAGGCAATGTGCGCCGCGGGATTGACCGCTCCTTTCGCTCGCAGTCGGGCTCGCTCCTCGGGCGTCACCTGGATGCGGATCTCGTCGGCGATGGCGTGCGCCACCTCGCTCTGGAGCGCGAGGATGTCGCTGAGACTGCGCTCGTAGCTCTTCGCCCACAGGCTCCGGTCGCTCGCCACGTCCGCCAGCTGCACCGTGATGCGCACCCGGTCACCGACCCGCAGCACCGAGCCCTCGACCACGCCGTCCACGCCCAGCTCGCGCGCGATCTGGGCGAGGTCGGCGATCAACGCATCGGTCATGCCGTCGGAGAAGAACTCCTGGGCCGGGTCGCCCGAGTGATTCTCGAACGGCAGCACCACCAGCGATCGAATGGTCGTTGCCGGTCCGGACTCGAGGCGGCCCGCCGCCGCGGGCAAGGCGGACCGGGCCGGTGCGTCCGAGGACTCGCCGCGCAACGCGCGAAACAGGGCTGCCGCGTCTGAAAAGCGGTGCGGCGGCGCCTTTTCGAGGCAGCGCGCGACGATTGCCTCGAGCTCGGCCGAGAGGCCCGGCCGCAGAGCGCGCAAGAGAGGCGCGGGCTCGTGCGCGATCCGGTAGAGAAGCGAGAGCAGGTCGTTGCCCGTGAACGGGCGCTTCCCCGTCGTCATCTCGAAGAGCAGCGCGCCCAGCGCGTAGAGGTCGGAGCGGGCGTCCACGTGGCCGTCTCGCACTTGCTCGGGGGACATGTAGGGTGGGGTGCCGACCAGGGCGGAGGCGCCGCTGATGCCGGCCGACAGCGTGAGAGCCTCGGGTCCGGGCATGAAGCGTGCGAGGCCGAAGTCGAGCACCTTGGCGCGCCCGCGCGGCGTGATGACGACGTTCCCGGGCTTCAGGTCGCGATGGACGATGCCCTGCTCGTGCGCCGACTCGAGGGCCGCGGTGACGTCGAGTGCGATGGCGCGTGCCCGGCTCTCGGGGAGCGGGCCGTTCGCGAGCATGCGAGCCAGCGATTCGCCGGGCACGAACTCGAGCACCAGGAAGTCGACTCCCCTGTCGGAGTCGAAATCAAACAGTGTCGCGATGTTGGGATGGAGGAGTCGCGACAGCGCGCGTGCTTCGAGTCGCAGCCTCCGCTTCGAAGGCTCGTCGAAGAGCGCGTCCTGCTTCAGCACCTTGAGCGCCACGTCGCGCTCGAGTCGCGGGTCCTCGGCGCGGAACACCACGCCCATGCCGCCTTCACCCAGGCGTTCGACGATGCGGTACCGTCCGACCGTTTGACCGATCATGGCAATTCTGGGATGAGTGCGCGACGGCAAGCACCCTGCCGGTCCGGCTAGTTGAGCTGGGCCGTGACCTGGCCGCCGTCGTCGAGCTGGACGTCGAGGTGCCGGGTGGCGCCGGCGGCGAAGTTGCCGGCGAGGGTGCGCACCACCGCCGCGCTGCCGCGCGGCGTGACGTAGATGCGGACCTCGTCACTGCCGGCCGGCAGGTGAAAGCTGCGCCGCACCCAGCCGGTGGTCGCGCGGGAGCGGAACAGCCCGGCTCGCTCATAGAAGCGGAACGATTCCTGGAGCACCTTGCGGCCATTGACGTAGATCAGCAGCGAGCCCTCCGGCTGCTTCGAGAAGAACGCCAGCTCGATCGTCGCCTCCTTGGCCTCGGAAGACGCGGCGGGCGCCGCCTGGACGCCGCGGGCCGCGGCATCCGCTCGCGGCGCGGACGGGGCGGCGGCGGCGGTCTGGGGCGCGGTTGGCGCCGATGCCGGCGCCGCGTGGTCCCGCTTGCGGGCGCGTCCGTCTTTGACCGCCGCCAGGATGCCCTCGGCGACCGTGTTGCCGGGGCTCAGCACCAGCACCGCGTGCGCCGCCGAGTCGGCCTCCGGGTAACGGCGGCCGGCCAGCGCCAGGCGCGCCTCCTCGAGCAGGCTCTCGAGCATGTGCTCCTGGAAGTGACGCTGCCGGGTGTCGCGCTGCCGCAGCTCGGCTTCCTCGCGCAGCTTGCGCACGGCGCGGTGACCGGGCTCCAGCTGCTCGGCGGCGCGGTAGGCGGCGGCCGCCCCGTCCGGATCGCCGGCGTCGAGCCGGCGGCGGCCGTCACGCACCAGCGCCACGAACTGCACGCGCGCCGGCTGAGCCGCGTCGAAGCGCGCGGCCGCGCGGGTGGGCGGCGTGGCGGCAAGCAAGCGCATCCAGAGCCAGGGCAGGGCGGCGAGCAGCAGGCCCAAACCCGCGCCGACCGCCGCAGCCGCCGCCAACCGCGCCGGCGGCGGCCATCCGAAGAGGCCCGGCCCCACGGCCGGCCGCGAGGTGGCCGGAGAGCCTGCCGGCGGCGCGTGGTGGAGCGCCGCCTCGGCACCGGCGGGCAGGATCTCCGAGGACACGGCGCGCGGCGAGGTCGCAGGTGGATGGGCGGCCGGAGCGGCCCCACCCCCAAACACTCCGCCGGGCGCCGCCGGAGGGGGAGGCGCGGCGGCCGGATACAGCGGCGGCCGGGACGCCGGGACCGCCTGGGCGCCTGCCGGCGGCGGCGTGGCAGCTGTCGCGCCCGTCGCGGCGTCGCCCGGCGCCTCCGCCCGGCGCGGCAATGCAGCCGCCGCCAGCGCCGCTGCTCCGGCAACCGCCACGCCGGCAACCGCAGCCGGCATCATCCCGCCTGGCGCCACGTGAACGGCGGCCATCCCGCCGCCAGGGAGCGACCCGGCTGCCGTGAGCAGCGCGGGCGGGATCAGCGGGACCACGGCAGCCATCGAGGCCGCTTCGGCCGGTGGCGATGCCGGCGCGGCCGGCGGCGCGCCGCCGGTCAGACGTTGCCACAGCGAGGCCCTCCGGCCCTTGCCCGGCGCACGGCCGCCGGCCGAGACCGGCCCGGTCGGCTCGCCCCTTGGCGAGACCGACACTTCCCTGAGGTCGTTGCCGGCCGGCGCCGCCGTCCCAGGCGCCTCGCCGCGAGCCGCCGCCGCGATCGCCGCCGAGGTGCCGCTCTCCGGCCCTGCCGCCGTGCCGCCGGCCGGCCCCGCGGCGGCCGCGGCTCCCGCGCCGGCGTCCCCTCCTGCCCTGACCAGGCGCGCCGGCAGCACCGCGGTCGACGACAGGCTCTGGGTGTCGTTGAGGAGGTCGCTGCCGCCGGCGCTGCCGAGGATCCGCCGCAGATCGTCCGCCATGTCCCGCGCCCGTTGATAGCGGCGCGCCGGGTCTTTCTCGAGCGCCTTCGCCAGCACCTGCTCGACGCCCGGCGGCAGGTCGTCGGCGTACTCCCGCGGCGGCGTGAAATGGTCGTAGACGATGCGGTGGCTCACCACCGTCAGGTTCTCGCCCTGGAACGGCTTGTGGCGAGTCACCATCTCGTACAGCACCACCCCCAGGGAGAAGATGTCGGCGCGGTGGTCCACGTCGCGGCCGAGGATCTGCTCGGGGGACATGTAGTTGGGGGTGCCCAGCAGCTGCCCCTCCTGGGTCAGGTTGGAGGTGTCGAGCCGGGCGATGCCGAAGTCGGTGATCTTCGCCCGGTTGTCGGTGGTGATGAGGATGTTCGCGGGCTTGATGTCGCGGTGGATGACCTTGCAGGAGTGGGCGTAGTCGAGGCCGTCGGCGATCTGGCTGAGGATCTCGGTGATGTAGGTCAACGTCGGCCGCTGCGGCTCCTGCAAGACCGACTTGAGGTTCGTGCCCCGCACGTACTCCATGGCGATGAACGCCATCCCCTCCTCGCCGCGCTCGACCACGTCGTGGATGGTGACGATGTTGGGATGCGAGAGGATGCCGGCGCTCTGCGCCTCGCGGATGAACCGCGCCCGGAACTGCTCGAGCTCCGCGTCCTTGATCGAGTAGCCGATGCGGAAGGTCTTGAGCGCCACCAGGCGGCCGATCAGCGGGTCTCGCGCCAGGTACACGACGCCCATGGCGCCCTTGCCGAGCTCGTCGACAATCTCGTAACGGCCCAGCTTGCTTGGGGAGAGAGGCAGCATGGTAACGGTTTCGCCGCGCTGATGATAGGGCGGCGGCGACCGCGAGTCAAACCGCCCAGCCTCCACGGTCCGCGCGGTAACCTGCACATTCTCCTGTGTTTAGGTACTGTGTCCCAGAGCGCCGGCGCAGTCCGCTATGCTATATTGTCCAGCCGATCCGGCCCTTCTATGGAGGTTTAGACGATGCAAGCGGACAGTCCTGACAAACTCCGCAACGTCGCGCTCGCCGGGCATAACGACACCGGCAAGACCACCCTGGTGAGCGCGCTGCTCTATGCCGGAGGCGTCACCAACCGCCTCCTGCGGGTCGAGGACGGCAACACCCTGACCGACTTCGACCACGAGGAGGTCGAGCGCAAGATCTCGATCGGCCTGTCCACCTGCTTCGTGCCCTGGCAGCAGCACAAGATCAACCTCATCGACTGCCCCGGCTACCACATCTTCATCACCGAGACCAAGGCCGGCCTGCGCGCCGCCGACGCCCTCCTGCTCGCGGTCTCCGGCGTGGCCGGCGTCGAGGTGAACACCGAGAAGGTCTGGTCCTGCGCCGCGGACCTCGGCCTGCCGGTGATGCTCCATCTCACCAAGATGGACCGCGAGCGCGCCGATTTCGAGCGTGCCGTCGCCGCCCTGCAGAAGAGCTTCGGCCGCACCGTCCTGCCGGTCCAGCTGCCGATCGGCAGCGAGCAAGGCTTCACCGGCGTCGTCGACCTGGTGCGCCAGAAGGCCCACCGCTTCACCCGCGACGGCAACGGCAAGGGCGCCGCCGGCGACGTCCCGCCGGAGGCGGCCGAGGCCGCCGAAGAGGCGCGGGGCCGCCTCGTCGAGGCCGTCGCCGAGACCGACGACCGCTTGATGGAGGTGTATTTCGAGCAGGGCTCGCTCGCCCAGGAGGACTTCGAGGCCGGCCTGCGCCGCGCCGTCGCCCGCCGCCAGATCTTCCCGCTCACCTTGAGCGCCGGCGCGCACGGTATCGGCCCCTCGGCGCTGCTCGACGCGCTCGTCGCGCAGCTGCCCTCGCCGCTCGACCGCCCCCCCTTCCCGGCCACCAACGTCGGCGGCGATCCGGTCGAGCTCACCGGCGACCCGGCCGGACCGCTGGCGGCGCTGGTCTTCAAGACGCTCTCCGATCCCTTCACCGGCAAGGTCTCGATCCTGCGCGTCGTCTCCGGCACCCTGCAGAGCGACTCGACGGTCTACAACAGCCGCACCGAGGAGACCGAGCCGCTGCGCCTCGGCTGGATCGAGATCGCCGAGCCCGCGATGGCGTTCGCCGTCGAGCCCAAGGCGAAGGGCGACGAGGAGAAGATCGGCGAGGCGCTCGCCCGCCTCATGGAGGAGGACCTCAGCCTGCACGCCGGCCGCGACGCCGAGTCGCACGATCACCTGCTCTCCGGCGCCAGTCAGCAGCACATCGAGATCGCCGTCGCCAAGCTGCGCCACCGCTACCACGTCGACGTCATCCTGCACCCGCCCAAGGTCCACTACCGGGAGACCATCCAGCGTCCGGCCGAGGGGCACGGCCGCCACAAGAAGCAGACCGGCGGCCGCGGCCAGTTCGCCGACTGCAAGATCGCGATCGAGCCGCTGCCGCGCGGCGAGGACTTCACCTTCGTCGACCAGATCTTCGGCGGCGCCATCCCGCAGAACTTCCGCCCGGCGGTCGAGAAGGGCATCCAGGAGGCGCGCCGGCGCGGTTTCCTGGCCGGCTACCCGGTGGTCGATTTCAAGGTCCGGCTCCTCGACGGGCAGTACCACGACGTCGATTCCTCCGAGCTGGCGTTCAAGATCGCCGGCTCGCTGGCCTTCAAGGAGGCGATGGCGAAGGCCAGCCCGGTGCTGCTCGAGCCGGTGATGAAGGTCGAGATCACCACCACCGACGACTTCATGGGCGAGATCATGGGCGACCTGTCGCATCGGCGCGGCCGGCCGCAGGGCATGGAGTCGAAGAACGGCTCGCAGGTGATCCGCGCCACCGTGCCGATGGCCGAGATGCTCGACTACGCGCGGGTGCTGGGCGCCATGACCCAGGGGCGGTCGAGCTACCACATGGAGTTCTCGCACTACCCTCCTCCTCGGCTATGAGTCGGGCGGCCGCCCTGCGATTTGCCTGGTCGCGACAGGCACAGCGCTTCACCCTCCCTCCGGGGCAAAGACGATCTCTGGATGTGGGGGTGGGGCAACTCGAAGGGACGATCTCTGCCTGTGAGTGGCGTGGTATCCTCTTCGCCCTATGTGCGGGCCTCCCTTGGGGCCTCTCCATCCATCCATCCAGGGAGAGTGACGCTTGATCCAGGCAACCCAAATGCGCACCGGCATGTGCATCCTCTTCGAGGGCGACATCTGCCGCATCATGAACGTCAACCATGTCACCCCGGGCAACTGGCGCGGCTTCGTCCAGGCCCGCATGCGCAGCCTCAAGTCCGGCAACAGCTTCGAGCACCGCTTCGGCTCGACCGAGAAGGTCGAGCGCGCGATCCTCGACACCCACCCCATGGAGTACCTCTACTCCGACTCGTCCGGACACCACTTCATGAACCAGGAGAACTACGAGCAGATCACCCTGGACGACGAGACGCTGGGCACCTCCATGCTCTACCTGCTGCCGAACACGGTGATCACGGTCGACTTCCACGAGGACCGCCCGGTGGGCATCGAGCTGCCCAACACCGTCACCTTGCAGGTCGTCGACACCGAGCCCAGCATGCGCGGCGCCACCGCCAGCGCCTCCTACAAGCCGGCGAAGATGGAAACCGGCCTGGTCATCCAGGTACCGCCCTTCGTCGAGGTGGGGAACAAGGTGCTGATCGACACCCGCGAAGACAAGTACCTGAGCCGGGCGTGAGCGCCCTGCGGGCGGGGCGCGGATGCCAACCGATCCCCATCTGACGCTCGACACCCCACGTGATGCGCGAGCCGATCGGGATGGTGGTCATCCCGCTGATCACCTTCTTCACCCGCGGCTGGATGATGGGCTGGGCGAGCGCGCCGTACGATCCGGCGTGGGCCCGCCGCTACCCGAAGCGCGCCGCCGTCATGGCGCTCGCCGGGCCGGCTGCCAACCTCACCCTGGTGCTGCTCGCCGGCCTCGGCATCCGGGCCGGCATGGCGGCCGGGATCTTCAAGGCGCCGGAGACCATCTCCTTCACCCACGTCACCGCGAGCGCCGCCGCCGGTCCGGCCGCCGGCGCCGTGGTGCCGCTGTCGCTGCTGTTCTCGCTCAACCTGCTGCTCTTCCTCTTCAACCTGCTGCCGCTGCCACCCCTCGACGGCAGCGCCGTGATCCCGGCGCTGCTCAGTCCGGGCGCCGCCGAGCGCTACTCCGCGTTCCTCGCCCAGCCCTTCATGTCCCTGCTCGGCCTGATCGTCGCCTGGCAGCTGTTCAATCCCATCTACTACCCCGTCCAGCTGATCGCCCTGCGCCTGCTCTATCCCGGCGTCGGCTACGGGTGAGCTGCCGGCGCAGCCCTCGCTCTTCGGCTACAATCAGCGTCCAGCCCGGACCGGAACAAGCAACGCGCGCGGTTCGCCTCCAGCCCGCCCTGGCCCGCGGCGCCGCGGTGCTCTCTGCGCGAGCCGCCGCCGCGCCGGCCTGCCAGGCGGCGGTGATGTCCGACCGCGAACCGTTCGCCGGCGCCGTTTTCCGTGCCGGGCGCGCCGCATGAGCTCGATCGCCTCCTCCGCCTTCGCCGTCAACTGCCCGAGCTGCGGCCAGCGGCTGCGCTTCGAGCTCGCCGAGGACGGCCCGCCGCGGGTGCGCATCCACTGCGCCGCCTGCGACCGGGAATTCGGGGTGAGGCGGCCGGGCACTCCGCCGGCCGGCGGCGTTCCCGCCGGCGGCTGTGGGCTGCCAAATACCGCTGCCGGCGGCGCCTTGCCAACAGGCAATCCCGGCACATCCCCGGCAGGCGCCCCGCCACCGCCGACGGTGGTGGGCACTCCCGTCCGGCCCGCCGTGCCGCCGCCTGCCGGCGACGCCGGCCCCGCCTACGTCTCCCAGCTGTCCGCCGTGCCTGCCGGCGGCCGGCCGCCACAGGTCTTCGCCCCCGGCGAGATCGTCGCCGGCCGCTACCGGGTGGCTCGCTTCCTGGCGCAGGGCGGCATGGGCGAGGTCTACGAGGTCGAGGACCTCGAGCTGCGCGAGCGCGTCGCGCTCAAGACGGTGCGCCCCGAGGTCGCCGCCGACAGTCTGGCGGTCGAACGCTTCCGGCGCGAGATCCAGCTGGCGCGCAAGGTCACCCACCCCAACATCTGCCGCATCTTCGACGTCTCCTATCACCGGCCGCCGGGAGCCGGCCCCGGCCAGGAAGTAGGCGGGGATCATCCACCGCGACCTGAAACCCGGCAACGTCGTTCTGATGCCCGGCCGGAGCGGGGTGCGGGCGGTGATCACCGACTTCGGCCTCGCCCGGCTCGAAGCCGGCGGTCACGACCCCGGCGCGCCTACCCTGACCACCGCCGGCGGCCTGGTCGGCACGCCGGCCTACCTGGCGCCGGAGCAGCTGGACGGCGGCGACATCACCACCGCGGTCGACATCTACGCGCTCGGCATCCTGCTCTACGAGATGGCGACCGGCACGGTGCCGTTCCTCGCCGACTCGCTGCTGGCCACCGCCGTCAAGCGCCTCAAGGAAGCCCCGGTCTCGCCGCGCGTTCACGCACCCAGCCTGGACGGCCGCTGGGAAGCCGCGATCCTGCGCTGCCTCGAGCGCGAGCCGGCCGCGCGCTTCCAGAACGCTCTCGACGTGATCGCCACCCTCACGGCCCCGGCCGTGGACGCGACCGCGCCCCTTGGCGGCGCTGTTCCCCCGGCTACCGTTTCCGTGGAGAGCGTGACCCCGGCGAGCCTCGCCTCCCCGCCGGGTGCCCTCCCACCCCCCGCAGCCGCCGAGAGCGCTCCCGAGGCCGCGGCCGCTGCCGCAGCGACCGGTGCGGGGACAGCCCCTCCAAGTCCCGTCCCCGCTCGCCGCCGGCGGCTGGCGGCCGTCGCCCTGCTGGCGCTCATCGCTGCCTCCTTCGCGGTCGCCTATCACCGCTACGCCGGCTGGCGCGAGGCGCGGGCGGCTGCCGAGCGGCGCCTGGGCCTGCCGAGCGCCGAGGTGATCCCCAGGCGGTCGGTCGCGGTGCTCGGCTTCCGCGATCTCTCCGGCGGCGCCGGCACCGACTGGCTGTCGCCGGCGCTCGCCGAGATGCTGAGCACCGAGCTGGGAGCGGGCGGAGCGCTCCGCATCGCGATCCGCCTCGACCTGCGGCTGCAAGACGCGCAGACCGGCGAGACCACGACCCTGACCGAGACCGGCACCGAGGCCGGCCTCTTCCGCCTGGTCGCCCAGGCCGGCGAGCGCCTGCGCCGCGAGCTGCGCGCCGGCGGCGCCCAGGCCGCCGGCCCGGCGCTGGCGGCCAGCCCCGAGGCCGCGCGCCTCTACTCCGAAGGCATGCAGAAGCTGCGTCTGTTCGAGCCGGTGGCGGCGCGCGACCTGCTGGCGTCGGCGGTGGCGGCCGACCCGCGGAGCGCCCCCGCCCATGCGGGCCTGGCGGCGGCCTGGGCTGCCCTGGGCTACGACGGCAAGGCGCGCGGCGAGGCCAAGGCGGCGTTCGAGCTCTCCGCCGGCCTGCCGGCCCAGGAGCGGCTGCTGATCGAGGGACGATACCGCGAGGCCAACGGCGAATGGGGGCTGGCGGTCGATCTCTACCGGCGCCTCTACGCGCTCTATCCCGACAGCCTCGACAACGGCCTGCGCCTCGCCGCCGCGCAGATCGCCGCCGGCCGGCCGCAGGACGCCCTGGACACGGCCGCCGCGCTCCGCCGTCTGCCCGCGCCTTCCTCCGACGATCCACGCATCGATCTCGCGGAGGCCACGGCGGCCGGCGCGCGCTCGGACTTCCAGCGCCAGCACGCCGCCGCCGAGCGGGCCGCCCAGCGCGCCTCGCCGCTCGGCGCGAGCTTGCTGGTGGCACAGGCACGCCTCCTCGACTGCCGCGCGCTGCGCAACCTGGGCCGTGCCGAGGACGCCCTGGCGGCTTGCGCCGAGGGGCAGCGCCTGCATGCCGCGGCAGGCAACCGCTCCGGCGTCGCCGAGGCGCTGACCCACGCCGCCAACGTCCATTTCGACCGCGGCGACCTGCCGGGCGCCCAGCACCTGTACGAGCAGGCCCTCGCCACCTACCGCGAGATCGGCAACCGCGGCGCCGAGGCGGGCGCGCTCAACAACATGGCCGTCGTCCTGCGTAGCCAGGGCGAGCTCGACCGCGCCCGCCAGCTCTACGAGCAGGTGCTCGGCATCGCCCGCGAGCTCGGCAGCCGCGACGCAGAGGCGTACGCCCTCAACAATCTCGCCGGCGTCGTGCTGCGCCGCGGCGATCTCGACGGCGCCGCCGGCCTCTACCAGCAGTCGCTCGCCATCCGTCATGAGCTCGGCGACGCGGCCGGCGAGGCCTATGCGCTCGACAACCTCGGCGTCGCGCTGCGCCGCCGCGGCGACCTCGCCGGCGCCCGGCGGCGCCACGACGACGCGCTGGCCATCCGCCGGCGCACCGGGCAGAAGATCGGCGAGGTCGCGTCGATCAACAACCTCGGCAGCGTGCTGCTCGACCAGGGCGACCTGCAGGGCGCCCGCCGCCGCTTCGAGGAAGCGCTCGCCGCCAGCCGCGGCATCGGCAGCCAGACCTCCTCGGCCTACGCCCTGTTCGGGCTCGGCGAGGTTCTGGCGAGGCAGGGCAAGCTCGACGAGGCGCGCCGCGATCACCAGGCGGCGCTCGGCCTGCGCACCGGCCTCGGCGAGAAGGGCACCGCCGTCGAGCCGCGCTGGCTGCTGCCCAGGGCGGCGACGCGGAGCGCGCGCGAGCCGCCATCGACCGCGGCAGCGCGCTGCTGAAGGGGTCGCCATCCTCTCCGGCTTCTCAGGACCTACGCTCGCGCCTCGTCGTCGCGTTGCGGGCGGCGGTCCTGCTTCCCCCCGGCCGGCAAGCGCAGGCCGCCGCGGCTCTCGCCGGCGTGCGCGACGAGGCGGCGGGCAGCGGGCTGGTCGAGCTGCGTCTCGAAGCCGAGCTGGCGCTGGCCGAGCGCGCCCGCGCCGCCGGTCGCCCCGCCACCGCCCGCGCCCTGGCCGCGGCGCTGGTGCGGGATGCCCACGCCGCCGGCTACGCCCTGATCGACGCCCGCGCCGCCGCCCTCGCCGCCGGTTCGCCGGCCGCCGCGCCCACCCGGCCGCGCTGATCGTCAGCAGGAAGAGTCGCCACCGCCCCCGCCAGTTGACAGCAGTCGTCCTTGAACCGGACACTCAGGCACATGAAACGCACGACTCTGTTGTTGGATGAACAGCTTCTCGAAGAGGCCAAGCGTCTTTCCGGCGAACGCACGTATTCCGCTGCCGTGGGAGGGCGCTGTCGGACTACGTGCGGCGCGCGCATGCCGGCCGCATCCTGGAGCTTACCGGCTCCGGTCTCTGGGAAGGCGATCTCGGCGCCATGCGCGACGACCACTCCACGCCGCGCCGCCGCGGTAGGCCGCGCGCCGATCCCGCTTGAACGCGCTTGCCGCGCGCAGCCTTCCGAGCTGAGTCAGTTCTATCCCGAACAATAACCTTTCTAACTTGCCTGAAGCCGGGCTCTATGCGTTCCCTGACCTATCACGTTATTCTGCCGCGATCGCGCTTCGACAAACCTGATCGGTAGCTCCCGGCATGCCATGCGGCCGGCGGCGCGACGCCGTGAGGCAAGGCGCCGCCCGGCCGACCCACGCGGCCACATCCGATCTCGGCGCTTGCCGGGAGGCGGCTTCTGGCACGCAGTTTGCTGTTATTCCGAGACGACATAGGAAGGGGCTGGCTCCCAGCCCGACCCCGAGAGGTCTCTCCTGCTCGCCGACCCGGAGAGCAGAGCCGTTCATAGCAGTCGCAGCCAAGAGGACGGGTAGTTCTCACGTCCACACTCGAAGGGAGATAGGAACGTGAAAAAAATCACCCACGCGATGCTCTTCTCGGCGCTCCTACCGCACATCGAGATGGAGGAGCGCCAGTCTCTCGATTGGGGAGAGAAATTCCTCGACCGGGAGTCGCGCCGGCAGCTGCGCGACCGGTTCGAATATCAAGGCTCGAACATCCCGGTCGGAGCCAGCCCGTTCGACCTGGCGCGGCACAAGAACACCAGCACCCGCCACGGCGACGGCTGGTCGATCGCGAGCTGAGCCAGCCTCGCGCTTCAAGGCCGGCGCTCCGCCGGCCACGGCGCAGCCCGCGCCGCCGGACCCGCCGTCCGCGCCGCGGGCGAAGTCATCCCCTCCCCGCTCCTGGCATCCTTCCCGATTCGCGGCGTTGACCGCTGAGTCCAGGCCGATTGGGCCCAGCCGCGCTTTACGCGGCTTCCTGGTACAGGCTGCCGGCCACCCAGCCGCCGGCCAGCGACGCGACCAGCCCGCCGGCCGTCGAGATGACGTACAGGTGCAGCGGGAAGGTGGCCTGGAAGACCAGCGACGCCAGGGCCACATGGACGATGAACCAGGTCGCCGCGCCGGCGCACAGGCCGGTTCCCGCACCCGGTCCGTAGCGCGGCCGCATCGCCGCATAGAGCCAGGCGGTGAACAGGCCGTTCAAGAAATCGGACGTGATCCAGCCCACGCCCGCCGTCGCGCTCACCTTCTCCACGTCGATACCCAGCGCTTTCGTGGCCGCGGCCCATTGCGCTCCGAGGATCGGCACGTTGACCACGAAATCGATGATGTTGATGACCAGGCCCGCGGCGAGGCCGGCGAGGATCACCCGGGTGTAGTTGATCCTGGACATGCTCACCTCCCATGGTGCGGCGTTGCCTCGATCATGCCACAGTCCTATCCGGGTGACGAGGCCATTGGAGGTCATCGCGGTCACCGCGGCAGCCGCCCGTTGCCGGCGGCCCCGCGTCGCCGTGCGCGCCGGGCGGCGGCCCGCGACGCGCCGTAGCCCAACCCGAGCAGCAGCGCTGCCGCCGCGGCGGATTCCAAGCCGGCGTCGAGCTCCCGCGGCCGGTAGCGCAGCTCGACGATGCCGCGGCCGGGCGGCACGAAGGCGCCCACGAAAGCCCCGTTCACCACCACCGCCGGCAGCCGCTCGCCGTTCCAGTCCAGCCGCCACCCCGGCCAATCGGCGTCGCTCGACACCAGCAGGTTCCAGCCGCGGCCGTCGATCGCCAGGCGTGCCGAGGTGGCGCCGTAACCGAGCAGTCGCAGCTCGCCGCCGGCACCCTTCCCGCCGCGGGCGGAGCCGACCTCGCCGCCCGGCGGCAGCGGCCGGCCGGCGGCCTCCTGGCCGGCGGACATCGCCCGGCGCACCTGCCAGGGCACCCGGTTGACGATGGTGACGGCGCGGAAGTCCGCGATCGCCGCCAGCTGCGGCAGCGCGCCTTCGAACGACGGCGCGACCCGCCAGCTGCCGGCCAGGAAGTAGCGCGGCAGCGCCCGCGGGTTGGCGAAGACCTCGCCGTCGGGGCCGCTGTAGATCAGGCGCATGCCGGCAGCCGGCGCCGGCCGCCCCGGCGGAGCGTAGACCGCCCGGACGTCGAGGAAATTGAAGAATGGCGCCTCCATGTCGTGGATCCGCTGGTCGTAGTCCTCGGGACGAACCGCCAGCAGCGCCGAGAGCAGGCGAAGGTAGCGCGGGTCGCGGACCGGATCGGTGGTCTTGACGTCCTCGAGCCCGAAGAAGCCGGGCGTGTCGGGAATCAGGCTTCGACCCATGGCGGCGATCCGTCCCGGAGCCGGGGTCCGTTGCAAGGCGCGGATGGCGCCGGTCGCCGGCAGCAGCTCCAGCGGCCGACCGGGTGGGTTGTAGCGCCAGGTCAGCGCGCCGAGCTCGACGAAGGTGAGCGCCGTCGCGGCGATTGCCACCCAGGCGCGTGACCGCGCGCCGTCTGAGATCGGAACGCGCGACCGCGCGCCGTTGGAGATCAGGGCGCGCTCTCGCGCACCGTTGGAGATCAGGGCGCGCTTGCGCGCGCCTGCGGCCGCCAACAGGAAGAGCGCGGCCAGCACCGCCATCGAGATCGCCACCTGCGACACCGCGAAGGACCGGATGCCGCGCGCGCCGAGCTCCTGCCAGCGCCCGGCCAGGATCAGGGCGAGGAGCGCCGCCGTCGCCACCAGGGCGCGGCGCACCGCGCGCATCGCGATCCTTCCCTCCAGGAGCCCGCCCAGCGCCACCGCCCCGCTCACCGCCGCGCCGAGCGCCCAGAGGAACCGCAGCCGCTGATGCAGGGCGACCCCGAGCAGCGGCAGCCGGCAGAACAGCGGATACCAGCCGGGAGCTTCGGCGAGGGTGACCAGCGCCACCGCCATGGCGCCCAGGAAGAAGGCGCTCGGCGGCGCCAGTATCCTCACCTCTCGCCCATCGCCTCCTCCGCCCCCGCCGCCACCTCCGCTCCCGCCGCCTTCACCGGCCCCGCCGCCGCCCCATCGTGCGAAGGCCAGCGCGAGGACGAGCGCCAGCGCCGCGACCCCGGCATACCCGGAAGCGACCTCGCCGTAGTCGTCAGGGATCCACGCCGTCCGCGGCCGCGGCGGCCGGTAGGTGCCGGACGGCACGGTGCCCAGCAGGTTGGGCGCCAGCAGCGGCAGCAGCCAGTCGGTCCCGACGCGGCGCTCCTGGGATTGGCGCGACAGCGACTCGAACGCCTGGAACCTGCCGGTGAGAGGGAGGACCGCCAGGGTCGGGTACCAGGCGGGCGAGGTCAACGCGGCGGCGGCCGCCGCCGCCACCGCCGCCGCCGCGAGCCGCCGCCGCCGCGCCGCGCGCGCCATCGGCACGGTCAGCACCACGTACAGGGTGTAGCAGCCGACCGTCACCCCGACGAAGAGCGCCGACTCGGGATGGCCCCCGAGCACGGCGAGCGCCAGGGCGCCGGCCAGCAGCAGGAAGGAGCGCCAGCGCGGGCGGCGCAACAGCTCGCCGGCCGCCGCCAGACCCATCGGCAGCGACATCGTGGCGAGCCCCAGCGGAAACAGCAGCCAGACGACGTGGAACGTGCAGAAGCCGTAGGCGACCGCGCCGAACAGGCTGGCGAGGACCGGCAGCCGCCAGCCGCGCAGGAAGACGTAGAGGAAGAAGAGCGCCCAGAAGAGACGCAGCCCGGCGCTCAAGGTCCAGGCCTTGCCGATCGGCAGCAGGAGCCCGAGCAGGGTGAAGGGATGGAAGATGGCGGTCTGCTGGTCGGCCAGCAGCGGCGAGCCCGCGCCGAGCCCGCGGTTCCACAGCGGCAGCTCGCCGGCCGCCAGCTCGCGCCGCGCCGCCGCCGTCCAGGGCACCAGCTGGGTCAGCACGATGCCGGTGTTGGCCCGCACCGGCTCGCCGGACAGCGCTCTCCACGGCCAGACCGAGGCGGCGATCCCGGTCGGGACGTCGATCGCGCCGGTGAACAGGGTCTCGCCCCGGTCGATCGCCACCAGTCCGCACAGCAGCAGCACCACCCGCCAGGGCACGGGCGGAAACAGCCGGTTCCACACCGCCGCGCCGAGCGCGGCGGCCCCGAACAGCAGCACCGGCGTCGCCAAGATCGCTGCGGTCTCGGGCACGGGCACGGGCAAGGGCACGGGCGGAGGCCGGAAGCTCGGACGCCGGACGAGCGCGCCGACCTCAACCGCCCGCGGCCTGGGCTGGCGGCGGCGAGCTCGGCCGGGCGGCCGGAGCGACGAAGCAGATGGCGATGGCGGCCGCCAGCGCCATGCCGGCGCCGAAGCCGAAGGCGGCGCGCGCGCCCGCGTGGTCCAGCAGCTCGCCGAAGATCAGGGAGGCGGGAAAAGCGGCGATGCCGAGCGCCAGGTTGTAGAAGCCGAAGGCGGCGCCGCGGCGCTCGCCCGGCACGAAGTCGGCCACCAGCGCCTTCTCCACTCCTTCGGTGGCGCCGAAGTAGAGGCCGTAGGCGGCGAACAGCGCCCACACCTGCCAGGCGGACGCGGCCAGGCCGAAGCCCAGGTAGACCGCGCCGTAGATCGCCCAGCCGGCGACCAGCAGCGGCCGGCGGCCGAAGCGGTCCGAGAGCGCCCCGCCGGGAACGTTGAGCAGCGCCTTGACCAGGTTGAGCAGCGCCCAGAGCACCGGCACCAGCGCCGGCGCCACGCCGAGCTGGGTCGCCCGCAGCAGCAGGAAGGCGTCGCTCGAGTTGCCGAGGGTGAAAACCACCAGGACGCCGAACAGCCACCAGAAGCGGGCGCCGAGGGCGCCGGCGCGCAGCGTCCCCCGGCGGACGGCAGCCGGCGCCGCGGCTCCGCGCCCGGCCGCCCCCTCCGCCGGGCGCGCCCCCGCCGGCGGCCGCCCGACCTCCCGCACGCCCACGACCAGCAGCGCCACCGAGAGGACGGCCGGGATGGCGGTCGCGAAGAACACCTGCCGCAGGTTGAAACCCGGCGCGAAGCGCAGCAGCGCGAACGCCAGCAGCGGCCCGATCACCGCCCCGAGGTTGTCGGCGGCGCGATGGAAGCCGAAGGCCCGCCCGCGGATCGACGGCTCGACCGAGTCGGCGATCAGGGCATCGCGCGGCGACGTCCGGATCCCCTTGCCGATCCGGTCGGTGACCCGGATGGCCATCACCTGCCCCGGCGAGTGGGTGAAGCCGATCAGCGGCTTCACCAGCGACGCCAGGCCGTAGCCGATGACCACCAGCGGCTTGCGTCCCGGCAGGCGGTCGGACAGCCACCCGCTGGCCAGCTTGAGCAGCGACGCCGTCGATTCGGCCACGCCCTCGATCGCGCCAAGCGCCGTGGCGCTCGCGCCGAGCACGGTGGTGAGGAAGATCGGCAGCAGCGGGAAGGACATCTCGCTGGCGACGTCGGTCAGCAGGCTGACGCCGCCGAGCGTCACCACGTTGCGCCCCAGCCGCGGACGCTTCGCCTCCGCCGACGTCGTCGCCGCCTCCGCCATGGCGGGCATTATTCCTCAGATCGGCGAGGCTGGGATGACCCCGGCGCCGGGGGCCGCGCGTGAACGCACGAAGGCCGGCGTCGCCGCCGGCCTTTTGCCCCGCAATCGGCTCGCCCCCTTCGCGAGACCGACATCACCCTCAGGCGCCTTCTACACCCTGCAGCCGCTTGCAGCCGCTTCTCTAGCCGGTCTTCTGCGGCGTCGTCGGCTTGCGCCCGCCCGGCCGCGGCGTGGTCGGGTGCCTGCCCTCGCTGCCCTTTGGCTCGTGTCCCGGACGGCCTTCCTTGCGGCCACCCTTGCCGCCCTCGGCCGCGCCCTTGCCTTTGCCGGCCTTGGCGCCCTTTGCACCCTTGGCCGCCACCTTCTCTTCGCCTTCGCCGCCGGCCGCCTCGAGCTCTTCGCCTTCCCCGCCCCCGCCCTTGCCACGCCTCGAACCGGCGGCGCCCGCCCTGGCCGCGGCCCTGGACGCCGCCTTGCCCTTGGCGGCCTTGCCCGCTCCCTTGCCGGCCGCGGCCTTGTCGCCGCTCTTCTCCGACGGCGGCACGAAGTCCACCATCTCGATCACCGCCCGCTCGGCGCCGTCACCCAGCCGCGGACCGAGCTTGACGATGCGCAGGTAGCCGCCGGGCCGCTCGCTGAAACGCGGCGCGATGTCGTCGAACAGCTTCTTCACCAGGTCGCGGCGCAGCAGCCAGCGCAGCGCCCAGCGGCGGGCGTGCACGGTGCCCAGCTTGCCGCGCGTGATCAGGCGCTCGGCGAGCGGCCGCAGCTCCTTGGCCTTGGGCAGCGTGGTGATGATCCGCTCCTTGTCCATCAAGGACTGCAGCTGGTTGCGGAACATCGCCTCGCGGTGCGAGGTCGTCCTGCCGAGCTTCCTGCCCTTCACAGCGTGACGCATCTCTCAGGTTCTCCTTGTGGCCGGCGACATGCCGCAACGGGCTCAGGCCGACGCGCTGCTGCCCGCCCGCTCCGGCACTTCCATGCCGAGCGAGAGGCCGAGCTTGTCGAGCACCTCCTGCACCTCCTCGAGCGACTTCTTGCCGAAGTTCTTGGTCTCCAGCATGTCCTTCTCGCTGCGGCGCACCAGGTCGCGGAGCGTGTGGATGTTGGCGTTCTTGAGCGAGTTCGCCGACCGCACCGACAGGTCGAGCTCGTCGATCTGCTTGGCGAGCAGGGCGTCCAGGCCGGCCAGCTCCTCGCTCACCTCGCCGCCGTCGGTGCGCAGCCCGTCCTCGCTCTGGATGAAGATGCCGAGGTGGTCCTTGAGCAGCGTCGCGGCGAGCGACACCGCCTGCTCGGGAGAGACCGTGCCGTTGGTCCACACCTCGAGGATCAGGCGCTCGTAGTCGGTGGTCTGCCCGACGCGCGCCGCCTCGACGCGGTAGTTGACCCGCCGCACCGGGCTGTGCGCCGAGTCGACCGGCACCCAGCCGATGCCCATCGCCTCGTCGGAGTTGCGGTCGGCCGAGACGTAGCCGCGGCCGCGCTTGACCTGCGCCTGCAGCTTGATGCGCCCCTCCTCGTTGAGGGTGGCGACGTGCACCGACGGATCGACGATCTCGATCTGCGGGTCCTCGGTCATCTGGCCGGCGCTCACCGTGCCCGGCCCCTCGACGTCGATGGTCAGCACCTTCGGCTCTTCCGAGTGCAGGCGGATCGGGATCTGCTTCAAGTTGAGGATGATGTCGGTGACGTCCTCCTGCACCCCGGGGATGGAGGAGAACTCGTGCAGCACGCCCTCGATGTGGACCGAGGTGATCGCCGCTCCCTCGATCGACGAAAGCAGGCAGCGCCGCAGGGCGTTGCCGACGGTGGTGGCGAAGCCCCGCTCGAACGGCTGGGCGGTGAACCGGCCGTAAATGCCGGTCAGCGACTCGGTATCGACTTCAACGCGCTTGGGGCGCTGGAAACCTTTCCAAAGCATTAGAGACTCCTTGCCTGCCTGCTGGTTTTTAGCGGCTGTACAGCTCGACGATCAGCTGCTCCTGGATCGGCAGCTTGATGTCCTCGCGCGTCGGCAGGCGAATGACGTTGCCGGTGACGTTCTCGGCGTCCAGGTCGAGCCAGTCCGGCACGCCGCGGCCGCGCGCCGTCTCGACGCTCGAGCGGATGAAGGCGTTCTTGCGGCTGGACTCCTTGACCGCCACGACCTGGCCGGGCTTGACCTGGTAGGACGGGATGGTGATCTTGCGTCCGTCGACCAGCACGTGGCCGTGGCGGACGAACTGCCGCGCCTGGGCGCGGGAGGCGGCGAAGCCGAGGCTGTAGGCGACGTTGTCCAGGCGCCGCTCGAGCATCACCAGCAGGTGCTCGCCGGTGATGCCGCGGCGCCGGTCGGCCTCCTCGAAGTAGGCGCGGAACTGCGCCTCGAGCACGCCGTAGATGCGCTTGACCTTCTGCTTCTCCCGCAGCTGCAGGCCGTAGCCGAGCGTGCGGCGGCCGCGGCGCGTGCCGTGCTGGCCGGGCGGGAAGTTGCGGCGCTCGACCGCGCACTTCTCCTTGAAGCAGCGGTCGCCCTTCAGGAACAGCTTCATCCGTTCGCGCCGGCAGAGCCGGCAGACGGGTCCGGTGTATCTTGCCACTGTGGTTCTCCTTGAGACGTCCTCTCCCCGACGCTACGGGGACTTCACCAATTTCAGGCGCGCGCGACGTTGGCGCACACGCCTGGGGAAGACGTCCGGCGAGGGGAGCCCCGGCACGCCCGGGACCTTTGACTCGGCCGGCTCTCCGACGCC
>WNFI01322956.1_pt1 | contig 26855 bp, 18 predicted proteins | sample 5400471 | NCBI WGS metagenome assembly WNFI01 (sample SAMN13153348, study PRJNA577476) | soil metagenome | isolation source: 100 cm saprolite on Douglas fir-dominated hillslope | place: USA:California | collected 2013-09-17 | reverse complement strand
TATAATCATTAAATTGGATCAGACTCCACCCTGCTGAACCTTTCCGCCAATGGGTGAGAGCGGTGTTATGGCAAGCACCCAGTTGAACGAGGTTGGCTGAAAGTTGATATTGTAAAAGCGGTAATCCCAGAAAGTACCGAAACGTTATCCCGATCACCCCTGCATGGCAGACAATGACCATCGTCTTTCCCTCGTATTGACGAGTGAGACGGTCTATCGCTTCACAGGTACGCATGACAAATGTGGCCGTGCTATCAGCGTTGGGAGCCAGGCGGCGAAACGGTTCACGCTCCATGTCGGTGTGGCCGAACCGCTCACCGATCTCTTCCCAGGTTAACCCCTCGCACTCTCCCAGGTTCAACTCCTGGACGCCATCATCGATCAGCACCGGCAGGCCCAGCGCGGGTGCGATGATCTCGGCCGTCTCTTTGGCGCGTCGCAAAGGGCTGGAGATCAAGACATCAGCGTGAATTTCGTTGGTCGCAGCGAGGCGGTCTCGGAGACGTTCAGCTTGCGCCACACCTAACGGAGACAGACCGGCGTTAGGAGGAAACAGAGGGGGAGGTAGCAGTAACAGAAAATCTAGAGATTCCTTGACAACTCTGGTGTTTTTTGTGTAAGATTGTGGAGGATAAGCAGCAACAAGGAAAAGTTCGTTTGTTATCGGTATTGGAAAGGAATAGGGCGCCGAGCGGAGGTTCGGATGGACAAGTACCAGTTGGCAAAGGAATTGAGGCAGCGACAGTATCATCACGGCATCCTGGAAAGACGCGTGATTGATGCGTTCTCAGACCACGAGATCATTGACAGCTACCTTACCTGCTCCCGTTGCGGCGAGAAAAAGGTCAACGAACAGTAGCTGGAAGCCGCTATCCGGCTCGTCCAGAACGTCAATCACTTCTTTCACCTTTGCGATGAAGCGGCGTCCGTGCAGCATCAGAAGAAGGGTTCGGGAGAAGAGAGATGAACAAAAAACGGCCTCGACCTCCCCGTTTTCGGGACATCTGGATGAACCAAACCGAGTTGGGGCGGCACTTTGGAATCAGTGCCGTTGCTGTTGGAAAAAAACTGTCAGAGGTTGGGCTGCGCGACCTACAGCAAAAGGAGCCAACCGAGCTGGCGAAGATCGAGGGCTACTGCCGTTTCACCCCGATGAAGGACGGGACCCCATTTTATCTGTGGAACAAAGAGAAAGTCGCGGCGCTCTTTCGGCAGGCAGGGATGAGCCAATTGAGCAAGGAAGAAGTCGAGGCCCGTGCCACCGCCGAACAATTGATCGAGTTGGCCGAGCAAGCGGAAGAGACGGGGATAGATAAGTTCTTGTATTTTTTCGCGAACGATATTCCTCGCAGAGAGTATCCCCTCGTCGACCGGTTCTTGCGCGAATTGGGATCAGATTTACGCTTGGGAACAGATACGACTCTCGCGCTTGCGGACGACCCAAGGCCGCCGAAAGTGCAGAATCAGGCGAGACGGGATGAAGGTGTCGATTAAGGCAGCAGCCCAGGAATTGGGCGTGCGGGAAGAAACATTACGCCGCTGGGAACAGGCAGGCAAGATCACCTCCGAGCGCACGATGGGAGGGCATCGGCGCTACGATCTGGGCACGCTGCGGCTCGTTGAGGAAAAGCGGGAACGCACAAGCCTGGAACAGACCCCTTCCGCTCGTGTGACCATTGGCTATGCCCGTGTGTCCAGCCCAGATCAAGTGCCCGATTTGCAGCGGCAGATTGGCGTGTTGGAAATCTACTGCGCGACCAAAGGGTGGTCTTGCGAGATTGTGCAGGATCGTGGCTCGGGTCTCAATTATCGCAAACGCGGTCTGCGTCAACTCATCACCCGGATCTGTTCGGGAGCGGTTGCCCGCCTTGTGCTGACCCATCAAGATCGGCTTATGCGCTTTGGGGCCGAGTTGGTTTTTGCGCTGTGTGAACACTTTGGCACCGAGGTCATTATAATCAATGCTGTTGAGGAACGCAGCTTTGAAGAGGATCTGGTCCAGGATGTCTTAGAGATCATCACGGTCTTCAGTGCTCGACTCTATGGCAGTCGCAGTCACAAAAACAAGCAGGTGATGCAGCAGCTTCAGGAGGTGGCTGATGAAATCGGTCGTCAAGATCAGGCTTGAGGTAACGCCGAAGCTCACTGCCATCCTCGACTCACAATCCAAGATCGCCAACTGGCTCTACAACAAGCTGCTTGAGACGGCCAATGGTTTACGCAAGCAATACCGAGCAACCGAAGACAAGCAGAGTCGTGATCAGATCGGCCTGACCCTCTACACTGAACGGGGCCTGCGCAACCTCATTCCCGATCTGAAAGCGCAGCACCCCTTTGTCAAAGTCGTCTACTCCTCCGTGCTCAAGAATGCGGCCCTGCGGCTTTCCAAAGCCATCCGGGACTACCAGGACGGCAAACATGGGCGCCGAGCCAACGAGGTGAACTGGCCCAGGTTCCGCGCCTGGAAACGCAACTGGTTCTCGCTCCAATATGATGAACCGTGGAAACTGCGATCCGTTTCCCCGAAATGAGCGAGATAGCTCAAGGATGGGGAGTATGTTGGAGTGCTCTTGCCCCAACATGACAACTTGATGTTCGATGTAGGACGAAATTTCCTACCATTGAGGTGAACAGTGAAACGCATATCCCCCAAAGTAGCGACTGATCCTCAATCTTTGAAGCGGGGATAAAACCGGATGCTGCTGGAATCCAACCGGCAAGACTCTGGGAGCAGGTAGCTATGGGTAGCGCAAGCAAATGTACATCTGAACCATCGTTAGTTCGAACAAGCCTACGTGGATTATCGGCTTGCCCAAAATGGGACAGGATTGAGGCTAGCAGCTTTTCCACTGACTAGTATTCACCCTCACCAAACCCGGTGGACAGTACGACCCTACCGCTACGGAAAACGAACATCAGGAACGGAGTAACCACCTCTAGCTCTCTGAAGTGGTCGATATTCAGAGTAGGAGTCAACCGCATGCTAGAAAAATGGTGGGATTGTCTCAGAAGCCAACGCCTGGGGTAATGCCCAGGATATGCTGACGGAGACACGATGGATTGGAAGGTAAAGCCACAAGTCAGGAGCACAAATGTCATGAGCACGACAGCAATGCCAGTGTATGAATGGAATACGCTGCCCTGGAAAACCATCGAGCGCAACGTATTTAAGCTCCAAAAGCGGATTTACCAAGCCTCACAGCGTGGCGATGTCAAGACGGTCCACCGACTGCAAAGGTTACTGATGAAGTCCTGGTCAGCGAAACACCTGGCCGTTCGACGAGTCACTCAAGACAACCAGGGCAAGAAAACAGCCGGAGTGGATGGAGTGAAATCGCTCACTCCCCCACAACGAACACGGCTTGCCGAAGTCCTGGAACTCCAACCAAAGGCCAAGCCTGTGAGACGGGTATGGATACCAAAACCCGGAACACAGGAAAAGCGTGGTTTGGGGATTCCCGCGATGTACGACCGCGCCAGTCAAGCCCTCGCGAAACTGGCGCTAGAACCAGAATGGGAAGCCCGTTTTGAAGAGAACAGTTATGGATTTCGACCAGGACGCTCATGCCACGATGCGATTGAAGCCATCTTCAACAGTATCCGCTACAAGGCGAAATATGTCTTGGACGCGGATATTTCAAAGTGCTTCGACCGGATCAGCCACCAAGCATTGTTACAGAAACTAGCTACATTCCCCAAGATGCGACGAAGCATCAAGGCGTGGCTAGAAGCAGGAGTCATGGAAGGGTTGGAACTTTCCGCGACAACGAAGGGGACGCCGCAAGGAGGGCCACTAAGCCCATTACTGGCGAATGTGGCCCTCCACGGACTGGAAAAGGCCATCACAACGGCCTATCCCCCACGAAAACAAAGAGAAGCGTGGACACCCACGGTCATCCGCTATGCGGATGACTTTGTGGCGCTGCATGCGGACCTGGAAGTCATTCAGGAAATTCGGGACATGGTAGCAGCTTGGTTGGCAGACATGGGATTGGAATTGAGTCCGAAGAAGACGAGTATTACCCATACCCTTCAAGAATATGAAGGAAAAACAGGTTTTGATTTTCTGGGTTTCACGGTACGGCAATTTCCCGTCGGGAAGAACCGTACGGGACGAAACACGAAAGGCAAGCCCCTCGGATTCAAGACCATCATCAGGCCCAGCGACACAAAGGTAAAAGAGCATCTACAGGAAATCGGGAGAATAATACAGCACCATCAAGGAGCGACACAAGCACACTTGATAGGGAAGCTCACGCCGAAAATGAAGGGGTGGGCGCAATACTACTCTACCGTCGTGTCCAGTAAATGTTTTGAAACACTAGACCATCTGGTCTGGGTGAAACTGAGAAGCTGGGCGCTCAGATGCCATCCGAAGAAACCAGTCAAATGGATAATCGGGAAGTACTGGAGACGCGAACAGGGGACGTGGGACTTTGCTGTCAAAGATGGAGCACGCTTATACAGCTATGGGCAAACTCCTATCAAGCGGCACGTCAAAGTACGAAGCTCCAAAAGTGTCTTCGATGGCGACTGGCTCTACTGGGCAAGTCGGACGGGCGCACACCCTGAAATTCCAAAGAGCGTAGCAATACTGCTCAAGAAACAAAAGGGCAAATGCGCTCGCTGTGGACTCGTCCTTACAACGGAGGATATCTGGGAAAACGACCACATCGTGCCCGTCATCTCTGGCGGAACCGATGATATGAAAAACCGACAACTCCTCCATCGTCATTGCCATGATAGTAAGACAAGAGAGGATGGTTCCCTTTTTGGAAGAGGTACTCATGATAAGAGCTAATCCATTGAGGAGCCGTGTGAGCGGAAACGATCACGCACGGTTTTGGAGGCGGGCGAGCACAGGCGACTGTGCCCGCCTAGCCAGCGGCTATGCTCTCACCGGACGCATGTTGACGCTGGTTCTGGGCCAGGACGCAAACGGCAAACAACTCAAAATCGAGCTAGAGCTAGCGGAGGCGCTTCCACATTGGGTCAAGCACAAGTCTATCCGCCAGTGCCGTATCGTCAAGGAAGGGCAGATCTACAGCGTGGTTTTCAGTGTGGAACGAAAGCTGCCGGGCGGCAAGCCGCTCTCTTCCACCAGGGTGGTGGCACTCGACCCTAATCACAAGAACTTTGCCTACGCCGTCGGCACTGATGGCGCGGCCACCGAGATCAAGAATCCCTATTTCCTCAAGGGGTACGATAAACGTCTCGACCAGCTCAAATCTAAGCGTGACAAGTGCAAGAAGAAGTCCCGGCTGATCATGCGCCCTGATGGCTCGCAGTTCTGGCTACCCTCGAAGCGCTGGTTGATGCTCAATGCACGGCTGCAGAACGTGTTGCGGGAACGGCGAGAACAGACCAAGCAGTTCCTCTATACGGTAGCCAATCGACTCTATCATGACTACGACGCAGTAGGCGTCGGGGACTACGTCCCACACGGCGGCGGCATCACTAAAAAGATGCGGCGTGCCATGAACAACCGATCCTTGAACAGGCGCTTCAAGCACGTGCTGGCCTGGGTGGCATTGCGATCAGGCCAGCAGTATGTGGAGTGGGCAGAGGGTGGTTCGACCCGTACCTGCCACGATTGTGGCTATGTGGTAAAAGACGGCATTCCGGTTGAGGTCCGGGAATGGGACTGCCCCAATCCTGATTGCACCAGCCATCATATCCGAGACGAAAATGCCGCACGCAATGGACTCACGCGCACGCTCAAGGCATTGGCGTTGCCCTGCTCGGGCCGTCGGGAGGTCTCCTCTCGGCGTGCCTGGCGGTTCAACGGTCTAGGGATCACTTCCGGGGACTGTTGACGGGTTCTGCAACAGGGACCAATTGCCAGGAAATCAAATGGCGACCATGATAGGGAGCCACCCATGTTTAGATTTATCTAGTATTGGGAGAGCGGCTTTTACCCCTTTGTGAAATCGCCGGTTTCTCAATTTACGAATAGTTCCATCAGTTTTTGGGATGCCTTTGGCGTCAATAGCAAAGCACTGGAAGAGGCGATTCTCTCACGAGAGGGCGAAAGAGAGATGGTAGAATTTGCGGAAGATTTCCTTCGCGAGAGACTTCCGGAGCAGGATAAGCATGTCAGGGTCATTAACGAGATCGTTGACTGTATCATCGCTCATCGAGAGATCACCAAAGTTGATGACGTAGTGAGCCGGCTCAAACTCAACAAAAGGACGTTGCAACGGCTCTTCAGACAATATGTCGGGGTCAGTCCGAAGTGGGTAATCAAACGCTATCGACTCCACGAAGTGGCTGAACGATTGGCAGAGGGCGAAGTGATGGATTGGCCGGGTATGGTAGTGGAGCTCGGATATTCCGATCAAGCACACTTCATCAAAGACTTTAAAGCAATCGTTGGAAGAACTCCTGCGGAATATGCAAGACATATTGGTTGAGGTTCTTGATTTCGATGGCAAATAGAGGGCTCCTTCTATCGCTCATGCTATTTGCCTGAAGAATTAAGAATGTCTAAGCTTATAGAAGTTATCGGGAACATCTACGAGAACACCGAACTATTGGAAATTCGTTAAAGACAAACGAGGGTAGGATTATAAGGTATGACAGAGTATGCGAACTTCCGGCAAAGGCTAGACGCGGTGCTGCGCATGCTGGATGTAAAGCAGGTACAAGAATTTCTTATCGCCGAGAAACAATGGAGTCCCGGCCAACCCGCCGACCCAGAGTTTGCCATGTGGATGGTGGCGATACAATGTCGTCCTTTTTACACAGTCAGTCTAACGATGCACATTGCACGTTGATTGTACATTCGCTGTAGTTTACGCATCATTTGCATCAGTTAGACTATACATACCTGGTTCAAGCACCGAAGGAGCGTAAACCTCTGTCTCTTCACCATCTGCTGAGATACGCCCTACAGTGAACGTATCAGAGAGAGTACCCTCTTTTTTTCACAGGTTCTAATAAAATAGCAGTATCAAGCCCTGGATCTTTGATCGCCTATCAGTGGCTCAGTAGCCTTCAACTTGACTAAAGAGCTTAATTAGAGTACATTTTGTGCAAGAGTAGGAATGTTGTTCCTCTTCCGTATCTACTATTAAGTATTTTCCTCTTATGAGCGGAAAAAGCTGATTATTAAAGTTTGAAAGGACATATTCATATCTTTTCAAAGAGTTGTATTACTTCTAAGTGCCTTTTAAGTGTATGTATCAGATGGGAAGGATGCATCCATGTCTGACATGCCTACGCAATATGAAATCAAAATTGACCTGCAAGGTCTAATTCGTTTGCTCGCGAAGAATCTTTACGCTGAGTCAGATGTATTTGTGCGCGAACTTATACAGAATGCACATGATTCCATTAAGCGGCGCACTGTACTCGAAGAACATGCCCCTCCTGGTTTGATTCGTATTCGCACTGATCGCCGAGCTAAGACTATCACAATCATTGATAATGGTAGTGGATTGACCGAACGAGAGGTGCATGACTATCTTGCAACCATTGGACGTAGCGGGACAGCAGAATTTCGCCAGGAACTTCTTCAGAAAGGTCGTCAGGCCGAAGTAACTCTTATTGGTCAGTTTGGTATTGGCCTCTTATCTGCTTTCGTGGTTGCCTATAAGGTTGAAGTAGAGACACTTAGTGTACAACCTGGTAACCCCCCCTGGCACTGGATCAGCGAAGGGCAAAGCTACTACGAACTGCGACAAGGGACGCGCCAAGATATCGGAACGACTGTCACACTGAATGTCAGTGAGAACTATTGGGATATGCTCAATCCTGAAGAATTGCGTAAGGCCATTAAGAAATACGCTGATTTCATTCCTTTTCAGATTTTCTTGAATGATGAAGAGGCTCCAGCAAATGCAGTGAATGCTCCCTGGCATCTTACTTTCACTAGTGAACAAGAGCGCTTACGGGAATATGCTCTGTTCGTCGACAAGCGCTTCCCCGATTATATTCTTGAAGTTATCCCTGTCGAATTGAAAACGCCTCATAAGGTGGATGGCGTGCTCTACATTTCTGATCGACATGTACCTGATCTCAATACAACAGGGATGGTCGATATCTACCAAGCCCGTATGTTTATTACCAGTAACAGCCGGGACATGTTACCTGTTTGGGCCAAGTTCGTGCGGGGTGTGATTGACTCACCTGATCTCACTCCTACTGCTTCACGCGATGCTATTCAACTTGATGCTACTGCACGTGAAATTAGAGACGCTTTGGGGAACGTGGTGATGGAGCATCTCAAGAAGATGGCAGAGCAAGATCCCATTCGTTTCGAACGCATTATGGAATGGCACTCCTACTATGTGAAGGGTATGGCGGTCGCCCACGACGACTTCTTTGATGTTATCGCCAATCTCATACCGTTTGAGACGAACAGGGGATTAATGAATCTGCGTCATTATTGCAATGCATCGCTACACCTAGAAACTACAGCTGGCTATGACATCTTTTATTTTAGTGAACGTGGTAGCGCCACCCAGTTCTACTTATTGTGCAATGCAAAAGGCTTACTCGTGATTAATGCAAGCTATATTTTTGAAGAAGACTTTCTGAAAAAGTATGCCAAGCGTCGACCCGATGTACGGTTGCATCTGATTAGCGGGACAGGATCGGAATTTCTCTTTGAAAGTATTTCTCCTGATGAAGCCTCCAAATTCCGTGACTTGGAGATTGATTTCCGTCGAACTATACCTGACCCGAGTAGCCGAGTCCGGGTGGTGCATTTTAAGCCGACTATGCTCCCTGCTGTTACCGTCCTTACAAATGATGCAAAACTCCATAAAGAACTGGAACAAACCAAAGATAATGTCATTATGCCTGACTCAGTGCGAGACCTCGTCAGCCGCATTCTCAAGGAGCGACCTTCTGTGCCTGTTGTTCTGCATCTGAATGCAGACAACTCGACAATCCAGCAGTTGGCTCAGATGTCAGCAACGCGTGCTAACGATCCAGAAGTGTACCAGTCTGCCATACTCGCAATTTATAATAATGCAGTGCTCTTAGCCCAGCATGTCATGACACCCGAGGATGCTCAAGCTATCTTCAACACAACAAATCAGGTAATAAGACTGATGATTGACCAGACAGAGCAGCTCAATGAAATGCAAAGCCGCCTGAGTGCTGCTCAGTTGGCTTTGCGTGAGAAGGAGAAGATAGAGGTCACTCATAATGAACAGATAGAACGTACAGCACATATCACGTGTATGGTAGCTTTACCTTTCAATGATAACCAGACGTTTGCCTATAAAACGGTCTTGCTACCGGCTTTACGTGCTGTTCTGGAACAAGCTCCTTACTACTGGCAGGTAGTCCGAGCTGACGAAAAATACATTGAGGACACAATAGAAAATAATGTAGTCGCTTGGATGAAGCGATCACATGCCTATATTGCAGATATCTCCGACCTTAATCCGAACGTGATGATGGAACTGGGCTACATGCGCTGGGCGAGAACGCCAGAACAACCCGTGATCGTCCTAGAACGTGCTGGCTCTGATAGCCGTGTCACGGATTTAGCCGGGATTATTCGTATATCCTACCCTAGGAGTAATGGAAACCATGCTAGTAATGATATTGCTAGTGCTCTTCTTGAACAATTTAATAGGAAAGAGGATATTCAACGGCTCAATAATGTTAAACAAGCCCATTACCTTTCACCACTCCTGTTGCGTGATAACTTTGGCATAAAGGATGATCTTGCGGAACTTTTGTCTCGGACTTACATTACCATGGAAAATTTCGTGAATGCGACAGTAGAAGATATCCAACGCCGGGTAGCTGGTCCTTCTCGTTATACCGCTCTTGGTACCAGAGATGCTGTTGCTCAATTGCTACAGGAACTGAAAGCCAGCAAATGAAGACATTTGATGATTTTGAAGTCCGACTTGAATTAGGGCAGTTATCCCAGCTTGCCGTAGATGCATGGATTGAGGGTCAATACGCTACGGCAGAACATCTACTTGAACAAGCAGAGGCCACCGTACAGCCCCTGAACGATATGGCTATGCTAATCGCAGTGCGTGGCCTTTTAGCTGAAAATCGCCGATTGCAAGGTAAGGAAATGCAAGCTCTCCCTACTTATGCATGGCTTATAGGGCTCACTAAGGATCCGGTATATAATTATCTGATGGAGAAAGAAGAGATCTTATCGCTTTTATCATTAGCCTTCACAGCTTTTGTGCAATGCGGGATCTTTTTGCCTGAGATGACCATGAAAGAGCTATTGCGGGTAGTAGATGATGGACTAAGATGGTTGGAATCGATTGGGAAAACAAGCTGGGCAGCAGATCTACATCGACAGAAAAGTGACCTGTTGGAGAGGCAAGGAGATCTAGAAGGTGCATTTCAAGAAATAGAAACGGCTCTAGCTCTTGCCTTCCGTGAACCTAATCATCTTCCTAACCTTCCTAAAGCTCTTGAAACAAGTGTAGTAGAGTGTCAGCTTGAAATGGCCAATTTGCTGTGTAAGATGGGTGCTTATAATGAAGCTATTGAATTATTGGAAGAGGTGCTAGCAACACCAGATCCTATGATGCAAACTTATCATTCGGCGTATTACAGTCTAGCTGAAACCTATTTCGAATTGGGAGAGACAGTTGCGGCGCAGAATGTGGCTCAGCAGAGTTTGATAGTAGCCGAGGGAATGGAGAGTGCCGAGGCTATGGCGGCAAGTTATCATGTGCTGCTAAAAATATATCTGAGAGCAGGACAAATTGAAGATGCTACTATTGCAGCTGCTAACTTATGGCAATGGGCAAGACGCGATGGCTCTATCGAGATATGCTGCATTGCTTTCACGAATTGTGCTGCTGTACGACTACAGCAGGCACTAATAGCATGTGCTCTGTCTCCAAAGAGTACACTGCCTAAACGGTTACCCAGGAAAGCTAATCGAAAGCTAGCTAAGCGAAGATTACGAAGTGCGCGGCATTTTATCGACTGCGCACGACCACTCGCTACGAAAATGGATAATTCTGGTAGGAAGATTAGGCATCAAGATAATTTGGACAAAGATTCTCAGATGATCAATCAACTAGCAGCATTGCTGAGTTAAGAAAGGAGGCTGCCTCATTTGGCGTTTGCTCTGATGCTCCGAAGACTTCCTTAAACACATCCATGACAGTGTCTTTTGCCGAATTGCTGGATTCTTAGGATCAGAACAGGCAAAAAGATTTAAGGGAAACGGCCAGGCATCATCAGTATCAGGGGAGAAAGTGTTCGAATTCTCATTGCTTGAGCATACACTTACTGACTTTGCAAACATCACTTGTGGTATGCTGCTCCCTTCAATCTAAGGTCATGGTCTGTCTCTTTATAGAAGACATGTCTTTTACTAGTTACTTTTTCTCATCTCCAGTCCTATACCCCATTGCTTATGCTAAAAAGATAGGATTATGAAATATGACAGAGTATGCGAACTTCCGGCAAAGGCTAGACGCGGTACTGCGCATGCTGGATGTGAAGCAGGTACAAGAATTTCTTATCGCTGAGAAACAATGGAGTCCCGGCCAACCCGCCGACCCAGAGTTTGCCATGTGGATGATGATCGCCGGAAGCCCGACGCTGCGGGATTTACAAGGGCAGGCCAGGCAGTGGTTGGTGAGCCACGGACACGAAGCGGATGCTGACGCTGTGTTGGGAAGAGGTAATCGTCCTGGTGGTAAGCAGGGGAAAAGAGGCGAACATCGGGGCGGTAGTAAGGAACGTTCTTAATTTGAGAAGTTCACAGCCAGGCGGGGCTAGCCCCGCCTGGCTGTGAACTTCTCCTTCTCAAGAAACTCTACTTCTCGGCTTCAGCCTTCTCCTTCTTGTGCTGAGCTATAATTTCCTGCTGCACATTGGGGGGGACTTCTTCGTACTGATAGAGTTCCATCGTGAAGGAGCCACGTCCCTGTGTGATCGAACGCAGGTCGGACGCGTAGTGCAACATTTCGGCTTGTGGCACATTTGCGGTGATCTGTTGCATGCCGTTGCCTACAGGAGTCATACCGAGCACACGCCCGCGCTTGGTGTTGATATCGCTCATAACATCACCCATATTGCTTTCGGGCACTGTGATGGTAACCGTCATTATCGGTTCCAGAATTGTGGGGTTTGCCTGGGGCACAGCCTCTTGCATACCCAGCGAGGCGGCAATTTCAAACGACTGAGCGGACGAGTCCACCGGGTGATATTTGCCGTCCACCAGGGCTACCTTGACGTAGACCAGGGGATTGCCGGAAATGAAACCTCGCTTGAGTGACTCGCGCACGCCTTTTTCGACACCGGGGATGAATTGTCCGGGCACCACGCCGCCGACGATCTTGTCTTCAAAGACAAAGGTTTCTTCACCACCTAACGGCAAGGGCTCAATCTCCAGCCATACATCGCCAAACTGACCATGGCCACCACTTTGCCGCTTGTGGCGTCCGTTTGCACGGGCCTTCTTGCGGATCGTCTCGCGGTAGGAAATGCGGGGTTCGCGTGCCTCCAGGTCAACACCATATTTACGCTTGATGCCCTCGAGCGTTATCTGGATATGCGACTCACCAATACCGGAGAGCAGTACTTCGGCGGTTTCCGGGTCGCGTGCGATACGCAAGGTGCGATCTTCCTCTACCACACGAGCCAGGGCATTACTCATTTTATCCAGGTCGGCTTTACTCCTGGGGAAAACTGCCACTGTATAGCTGGGTTCTGGGAAGTTGATTGGCTCAAGTGTAGCCGTCACATCTTTGCTGCTGGTGAGCGTATCCCCGGTATGGGTGTTGGAGAGTTTAGCAACCGCCCCAAAGTCACCCGCTGGAATCTCCGTTGCGGTATCTTGCGATTTTCCGCGCGGAATAATCAGTTGTCCGATGCGCTCATCGGCCTTCGTTTGCACATTGTAGACATGACTGTCGGGTTTGAGCGTACCGGTGTAGACGCGGAAATTGCTGATAGTGCCTACTTGAGCTGCTGCGGTTTTAAAGACAAACATCGAGAGGTTGTTGTCAAAGGCCTTTGCATCTTCGGGTACCGAATCTGCTGCGCTGGGCAAATAATCTACAATGGCATCGAGGAGCGTCTGTACGCCGATATTTTTGCTTCCCGAGCCACATAGTACCGGAATCAGTTGGCAGCTGCGTGTTCCCTTTTTAACGACGGAAAGAATTTCCTCGTCGCTTAGTTCTTCGCCCTCCAGGAACTTTTCCATAACATCATCGTCACTCTCGACCGCTGATTCGATCAGTTGCTCGCGATAACTGCTGATTTTATCTTTTAGCTCAGCAGGAATAGAGACTTCCTGTACCTTGTTGCCGCCCTCAAAGGTATAGCCCTTCTGTGATACAAGGTCCACGACTCCTCTGAAGCCTGTCTGTTCGCCTATGGGTAGTTGTAGGGGAACGACTTTTAAACCGAACTGGTTGCGTAGCGATTCCAGGGCCTGATCGAACGATGTATTTTCACGATCAAGCTTGTTGATGAGTACCATGCGGGGCAGTTTACGTTCATCAGCATATTGCCAGGTGAGTTCAGTACCGACCTCTACACCTTTTTCGGCAGTCACTACAACGAGTGCAGCATCAGCCACGCGCAACCCTGCTTTCACCTCGCCCACAAAGTCAGCATAGCCGGGGGTATCGATAAAGTTGATCTTGGAATTTTTCCACTCGACTGGTAGCACCTTTGCATTCAGTGTCATGCGCCGTTTTAGTTCGTCGGGATCGTGATCGGCAACCGAGCTACCTTCATCTACTTTGCCCTGCCTTGTCACAGCACCAGTATCATAGAGAGCCGCATCTAGCAGGGATGTTTTACCTGCGCCAACATGGGAAATTAATGCCACATTGCGAATATTTTCCGCTGTATAGACCTTCATGAAATGTATAATCCTCCTGAGTTCTATGCACGAGGCGACCTAGTCAGACTAGTTAATATGGTGATTTATCTGCCGGCCACCTGCATCCCCACGCCATTTGGGCGTGTTCCTTTCCAGAGTGAAATACAATACGCTCATCCAATCTAGTTCGGTGGTATGTTGTAGTATATCAGTATCAGGCAGTTTACACAACAACATTTTTAAACCAATTTGTATTTGTCTGTAGAGCCGGATTTTTCGGGCTATGGGGAGGTCTTTTCATGATAACATTACCAAAAGCTATCACCTTTGATTGTTACGGCACACTCATAGATTGGGAAAGCGCAATTGAGCAGTATTTCGCGGATAGATTAGCCTCGGGAAACGTTGAGGGGATTGACCCACGAACCCTGCAGACGGAATGGGAAGAGATTCAGTCTCGCTATATCCAGGAACAATACCGCCCTTATCGCCAGGTGCTCCACGATACTATGAAGATGGCGCTGGACACATTCCATCTTCCCTATGATGAAAAAGACGTTGATGCTTTTGCGGATTCAATGGGGCACTGGAAGCCGTTTTCTGACACGAAGGAGGCAATCATCGAATTGCAGAAGTATGTCAGAGTTGTACTTATTACGAATACTGATAACAATATAATTGCCGAAACCGAGCGTACTATCGGCGTTAAGTTCGACGACATCATCACAGCCGAGCAAGCACAGGCGTATAAACCCAGTCATAAAGGGTTCTTGCTGGCTCGTGAACGCCTGGGATTGCCAGTATCAGACATCTGGCACGCTGGATTTGGCTTCAAATACGATATTGTGCCTGCTACTGAATTGGGCTATACAACAGTATGGGTTAACAGGCAAGGCGAGGCACGTCCGGTGGATGTTAAAGAGACATTTCTTGTTGGGGATATGAGGACTCTGGTGTATCTGATAAAGGGAATTGCTGCATCTTAGGGGCGCTTTCAGCGCAGCCTAAACCATGCTATACTGGGTTATATAGTTCAACGACCGACAGATAGACAAGGAGAGAGATGTATGACAGTAGATATCAGTGACATCGAGCGGATCATAGCAGAAGAAGACACCTGGCGACAGACACAGACTATTAACCTGATTGCCAGTGAGAATACACCAAGCGAGGCAGTACAGCGCGTACAGGTCTCTGATTTCATGGGTCGCTATGCTGAGGGACATCCCAATGAGGGCGATAAAGTGAATCGCTATTACCAGGGGACACGCTATATAGACGAGATCGAGCGCATGGCTACGCAGGAGATACTTGACCTCTTTCGTGTTAGACAGGCTGATGTGCGTCCAATTAGTGGCAATGCTGCCAACACAGCCATTGCCATGGGATGGCTGCGAGGAGGGGATACGGTCGTAGCTAACTCGACTGACGCAGGTGGCCATATCAGTCATGGACCGGTGGGTGTATTTGGCCGACGCATTCAGAATCGTGGTCAATCACTGAAGCTAGGCAGCCCGAACTCCATCAACCTTCATTATTTACCACTTACTGAAGATCATTATCATGTTGATGCTACGAAAACAATTGAGCTTATCGAACGTGTTTCCCCGCAGCTCGTCGTCATGGGCAAGAGCCTTTTCCTCTTCCCCGAACCAGTCTCGGAAGTGGCTGCATTCTGCAAAACCAAGGATATTCCGTTGCTTTATGATGCTGCTCATGTGTTGGGACTGATTGCAGGAGGAGAGTTTCAGTCTCCTTTGTACGAGGGTGCAACCTGGATGACTGCCAGCACCCATAAGACCTTCCCGGGTCCGCAGCGGGGTGTTATTCTCGGCAATCTTGACGAAGAAGGTGCGAAAAAATACTGGCCCGCCGCTGACCGGGGTGTTTTTCCTGGCACGTCAAGTAACCATCACCTTTTTTCACTTCCGGCGCTGGTCGTTGCCACTCGTGAGATGAAGAAGTATGGTAATGGGTATGCCAGTCAGATTGTGCGAAACGCCCAGGCACTTGGTCGCAGCCTGGATGAACTGGGCACACCCGTTGAAGCACGCGATTTTGGTTATACCAGGAGCCATATGATCGCGGTGAACGTCTCACAATGGGGTGGGGGCGTCGAAGTTGCTAAACGTTTAGAGGCGAACGACATCATTGTGAATTACAATATGGTTCCTGGTGATACCGACCCACGAAACCCCTCCGGCTTGCGAATTGGTACACAAGAAATGACGCGCTTTGGCATGGATGAGCGGTCCATGGGTGAACTGGCTCAGTCGATGCATGCTGCCATTCGTGGGAAGAATGTGAAAGAACAGGTGCACGCATTGCGTAGACGATTTCTGGAGATGAAGTACGTCTAGGAGTAACGTATGTGGACTGCACCAGGCTAACGTTCTACCTACTGTACCCCCCATTCGATGACCCACCTCCTTGTGAAGGGAGATTAGGAGTGGCGACAAACCATTTGCCGAAGAGGCCCTCGCCATTGGTTTGACCAGCAGCAGTATCTCCTGAGTAGAGGTACAGAGGATGACCGTTGTACTCGACCTGATTGCCATTTGCATCTGTTTGTGCGTTCAGTTTCCCGGACAACGTAGTGGAACTGGTGGGCGAGCCCGAACCTGTGAAGAGGAGTGGAGGCCACGTGCTGATACAGCCAGCAGCGCAAGCGGCAGTTGTTGCAGTATCAGGAGTAAAGTAATACAGAGTTTTGCCATCGACATTGGTGAGAATTGTCTCCGACTTGCCCTTTATTGTGGCTGTGGCCGTTTTGATCATGACAGAGGAATTGCCATTGCCTGTTGTGGTCGGGGCAGTCGTTGAGCTCGCACTTGAACTGCCAGTGCCATAAGCGCCGCCTCCTGTGCTTGTATTGCTAGCACATGCTGCAATGAACATTGCCACGAAAAGGCTTATGGTGATTAAGAAAGAACGTCTGAGAAGCATCTTGGATTCTCCTTTATATGCTAAACTTTCGTAGAGGTATGATACAACTCTGGAGAGTACGCTTTATGGACGACTGTCCAATTGGAGCCGACTGATCCGATCAGTCGTCCTCTTACGGAGAGGTTCTGATGAGATCGATAAGTATTCGACGTCATCTTCCTTCTAGGAGGACATACGTCAGCAGGTTACACCTGTGTGTAATATAGAGACGACATTTTGATCGACACCATGCGCTTTTACGGATATTCTTGAAATTCTTTGAGCAGGTCGATTAACCATTGCTCATCATGAGTGGGCACACCTGCTTTTTGTGCCTTCGCCAGTTTGGAACCTGCATCCTCGCCGACAATCAGGTGGTTGAGCGATTTGCTTACACCGGAGGCAATCGTGCCGCCGAGGCGGATAATCTTCTCTTCTGCAACTGGCCGCGTCATGTTGTTGAGCCGTCCTGTCAAGAGAAATGTTTGGCCTGCCAGGGGTCCCGTCGTTGTCTTTTGCTCCTCTTGCATATTCACCCCGGCTTGCTGTAATCGCTCGATCAGCGCGCGATTCTGCTCGTCTTGCAGCCAACTGTAGATACTTTGTCCGGCTACTGGACCGATACCAGGGACTGAAACGATCTCCTCTTCGCTGGCAGCCAGCAGCCTATCCATACTGCCGAAAGCTTGAGCTATAATTTGCGCGGTCTTCCCGCCGGCATAACGAATATTGAGTCCAAAGAGAAGTCGCGATAGGGGACGCTGTTTGCTGGCCTCAATAGCCCTGAGCATATTATCGGCGCTTTTCTCCTTAACGCCTTCAAGTTCAAGTAGTTGATCGCGTGTGAGGCTGTAGAAGTCAGCCACACTTTTGATATAACCTGCCTCTACCAGTTGCCCGCACATCTTTTCGCCGATGGTTTCAATGTCCATGGCTCCCCGCGAGACAAAGTGAATGGTGCTCTCTAGATTGCGCGCCGGACATTGCAGGTTTGGACAATAGGTCATCGCCTCATTCGGCAACTGGACAAATGGCGTATCACATATCGGACAATGCTCCGGAAGGTGATAGACCTGCTCATTGCCGGTACGCCTCTCCACGATGGGCTTGACTACCTGTGGTATGACCTCGCCCGCGCGTTCCACAAGTACCCAATCGCCGATGCGCAGGTCTTTGCGCCGAATGTCACCTTCGTTGTGTAAAGTGGAGCGAGAAACTATCACGCCACGAATGTTGACAGGTTCTAGCGCTGCCCACGGGTTCACGGAACCCGTGCGGCCAATATTCACGCGAATGTCAAGCAGTTTTGTGGCAACCTGAATGGGAGGGTATTTGAAAGCGATGGCCCAACGTGGGTCACGAGCGACGGCTCCCAATTCCTGCTGCTGAACGAGGTCGTTAATCTTAATCACAACGCCGTCGATCTCATACGGCAAATTGAATCGCTCTGTCTCCCACTTTTGGCAATAGTCCCAGACCTCGTCGAGTGATTTTGCCAGGTGGATGTGTGTATTAACGGGGAAGCCCCAGTCTCGAATCAATTGCAAGGCTTCCCACTGGCTATGGAACTCCATGCCTTGCATATAGCCGACCTGGTAGCCGAAAAAGTCGAGATGCCGCGAAGCAGTAACGCGAGGGTCTTTCTGACGTAATGAACCTGCTGCCGCGTTGCGCGGGTTGGCGAAGAGCCGGTTATCTGTCATCTCCTCATTCAGTTTTTCAAAGCTTTTAGTGGACATGTAAATTTCGCCACGTACCTCTACTCTTTCGGGTATCAACTCTCCGCGCAGATTTTGTGGGATACTACGGATGGTTCGTATATTGGGTGTCCAGTCCTCGCCTACTAAACCATCTCCTCGTGAAGCCCCCACCGTGAGTCTACCACTGTCGTAGGTAAGTGCCATGGCCAGTCCATCGATCTTCAGCTCGCAGACGTATTCGAATGCGGTGTCGGGCAATATATTCTGGGCGCGCCTGTGCCAGGACAATAACTCCTCTTTGCTGCGTGCATTCGCCAGGCTGAGCATCGGCGCAGGATGACGATGTTGAGGTACCTCTTCTACGGGTCCAGCACCCACGCGCTGGGTTGGTGAATCCGGCGTTTGTAATTCCGGATGTTCTTGCTCGATGCGCTGTAGTTCCAGCATTAACTGGTCATACTCAGCATCGGTGAGGGTTGGATTGTCTTGCACGTAGTATTCATAGTTTGCTTCTTCGATGTGGTGGCGCAGGGAAGCTACATGGGCGGCAAGTCGCTCTTCTTCACTACTCCCTGCGTGTTCCAATGGAGATGTTTCGGCCGCATTAGAAATGTCATCTTCCTGGGGCGTGATTTGTGGTTCTGCCATAGAAAAAACTCCTGGAAAATTTATTTTTTGAGTTGGTTTTATTATATTTTATTGAATATTCTTTTCTAATCAAAATGGTTGGTAATGGTGGACTGTGGGTGTTCCTTCAAACAGGCCATTGATATGGCTGCGCCATTGCGGGAAGAGTGGTCCTCCACGAAAGTCTTCAATGTGTGCTTCATAAGAGGTCCAAATATTAATGAGCGCGTACTGCCCGGGTTGTTCGATACAGCGTTCTACTCGCGCTGAAATACATGCCGGGTGTTGTCGTATAACCTCAATTCCTCTCAATATAGCCTGACCAAGTTCATCTTCTTTGCCTGGCAGTGCGTTAAAGATAGCAATCTCTGTAACCATTTACAATCCTCCTTGTCTTTATATACTATCATGCCAGGCAAGTTAACGGCATCTTACTACACGCCCTGTGATACTCCCCAATCGTGTTGGAAAGTGGCTTGAAGCTTATTCAGCACAGCCGTATCTGAGACGATGATACCTAGCTCGCGGTTCTGGTCGAGGGACTGTGTTGAGATGTTTTCTGAGCCGACAAAAGCCCTTTGGCCGTCCACGATAATGATTTTTGCGTGCATATACAGTTGCGGATCCTCTCGAACCTGTACGCCTCCCTGCTTGATGGTTGCGATACCCTGGCTATTGCTATCTCCAGACGAACTGCTGGGGGCGGGCAAGATTACTTCAACCTGTACACCATGCTGCGCTGCGTTGGTAAGTGCCTGTTCGATATCGCTGTCATTCATCTCTTCTGCTTCGATGAGCAGGGTGTGATGAGCGCTGTTGATGAGTGTGCTGAAGGCGTTACGCGAGTTGATAGGGCTGACGACGAGGTTGGGATCATTGAATTGCGCTGTCGTTTCATTCCAGTCAGCGTTAAAGATGGCAGTGACTGCCTGGACGTCCGTTTGGTTTGTATCAATGATGCCATATTCACGATTAGTGTAACTACTGCTGCCACCACTCCCACCAAGGGCTGAACGAGAGAAATTTGACGTCATAATAAAGGCCGTTGTGCCATCAATGATCATACCTTTCTCATGCGTCAAGGGGAAGTTTGGGTCTGTAGACTTGACCTTGATGCCTGCGGCTGACAATGTATCCATGGTTCTTGAAGGAGATGGTCCGCCGCCAACGGGGTGTGGTTCCAGCATAACGCGTACATCTAAGCCCCGGTTTGCCGCTTCTTCCAGGGTACGGATTACGTTGCGGTCCGACAGGATATATATTTCCAACCAGACTGACTTCTGCGCATTTCTGATGGCATTTGTTATTACCTGCTCGCCATCATCGGGTTCAACGAAGAGTTGCACACCCTGGACTCCGGAGCCGAATGTGCAATTGCTCTGACATTGGGTGGTAGAACTGTTTCCAGGTACTATGCTGACCGTGCAACCTGTAAGTACCAGGCATATCGCCGCGACTACCAGGTAAGTGAGAAAGATGAAAGCTGGCTTTGATTGAGAAAAACTATAATGGTGCATGGCCGTTCCTCGTCCCCCGTTCAATGATGCTATATATCGTTTGTCGATAATCAACTGATGCATAAAAGAGCTATGCATCTCAGATTTTGGAGTTGATTAAAGATATCTTCCTAACCTATATAACGGAAGAGTAGTACCTGAAGCATACAGATTGGGATGGGATAGGACCAATGCAAAAGCGCCCGGCTTCACATTAGAAGAGAAGCCGGGCGCTTTTGCATTGGTCCTATGAACTATGGATGCAGGAAGACGTACAAGGGAGCCAGTACCAGGGTAATTGTGCTCAGCAGCTTAATCAGAACGTGGAGCGATGGGCCAGCGGTGTCCTTGAAAGGATCACCGACAGTGTCGCCAACCACACCTGCCTTGTGCGGCTCACTCTTCTTCCCGAGAATCGTAGCATTGGGGTCGAGACGATCAACCATCTCACCCTCGCTATTTACTCGCAGGTAACCAGCTTCGATGTACTTCTTGGCATTGTCCCACGCGCCACCACTGTTATTCAGGAAGGTTGCGAGGACGATACCACCCATCGTGCCAACCATTAGTAGACCTGCTTCGGCCTGCGGACCAAGGATGGTTCCGACAGCGATGGGGGTTAGCACGGCAACTACGCCAGGCAGTACCATAGCTCGTAGCGCCCCACGTGTGCTGATATCTACGCAGCGAGCATAATCGGGATCAACACGATCTGCGGGGTCTTCCGCCATAATTTTGGGATTGTCGCGAAACTGGCGGCGAACCTCTTCGATCATGCGCTTAGCAGCAGCGCCTACGGCGCGGATTGCCAGGGAGCTAAAGAAGAAGATCAGCGTGAGACCGATCAATGCCGCTACGAAGACCGAGAGGTCGGCAAGGTCGACGCGATAAACCGCCGGGTTGTGTTTGAATGAGTAAAGGACATCCAGGTAAGCGCTGAAAAGCAGGAAAGCTGCTAACGCTGCTGAACCAATACCATAACCTTTTGTCAATGCCTTCGTGGTGTTACCCACACCGTCAAGCGCGTCGGTAATGTCACGTACAGCTTCGGCCTGCCCGCTCATCTCGGTGATACCACCTGCATTGTCGGTGATGGGACCGAAGGTGTCCATGGCAAGAATGTAGGCGGTGCTCATCAACATACCCATGGTGGCAACGGCGGTACCAAAGATACCACCGACGTTGATTACACCGGGGTTGTTGACAAGAGGAACGGTGACCTGGCTGCCAAAGAAGAACGAAAGGCCTAATGCAGCAGAGATGGCCAGGACGGGAAGCGCCACACATTCGAATCCAACAGCGACACCAGTGATAATGGTCGTTGCAGGGCCAGTCAGCGATGCTGCGACGATCTCACGCACCGGTCGCCACGTGCCAGCAGTGTAATACTGCGTGATATACACGAAGGCAATGCTTAGTAGAATGCCTACCGTGCCTGCGAGGCCAAACCAGACCCAAGGCGGAATGCCATCATTGCCTGTGACATGACCGCCACCCAGTAGGAGAAAACTGACCAGGAAGACGCCGATGATGGAGAGGCCGCAAGTGATGAAGTAGCCGATGTTCAGCTGATGCATGGCAATTACACCCGGGTCTTTGCCTGCTGCTTTGTCAGGCTCTGTTACTACGGAGGGGCGAATCCAGAGCAACCCTAATGCGGATGCAATCAGGCCAAATGCACGTACAACCAGCGGGAAGAGAATCCAGCCGATGTTGTTGGTAGCAACATAAAGTGCTACGCCTAGAATCATCGCACCGATATTTTCTGCAGCAGTGGATTCGAAGAGGTCAGCGCCACGGCCAGCACAGTCACCTACATTGTCGCCCACGAGGTCAGCGATCACAGCAGGATTTCGCGGGTCATCTTCAGGGATACCGGCTTCTATCTTACCCACAAGGTCGGCGCCTACGTCAGCAGCCTTAGTATAGATACCGCCGCCGAGTTGTGCGAATAGGGCGACGAAACTTGCACCAAAGCCAAAGCCGACGATTAGAGAGGGTGCCACTGCTGGATTGGTCAGACCGCCATAGGCCGAGAAGACCAGCGTTACCCCTAACAGGGAGAGCGCGACGACCAGAAAACCAGAAACAGCGCCACCACGTAGGGAGACCATCAGCGCTTCACCAAGACTACGAGTGGCCGCGCTTGCGGTACGGACGTTGGATCTAACCGCAACGTACATGCCAATGTAACCGGAGATACCGGAACAAGTGGCACCGATCAAGAAAGCAAGCGCCGTATGCCAAGCCAGGTTAATCTTGTCGGCCTGGGTGCCCTGCCCGAGTAAACCAAGTACTAAGGCGACAAGAACAGCGGCAAAAACTGCGAGAATAGCGATTGTACGGTATTGTCTGTTGAGGAAGGCCATTGCGCCCTTAAATATGGCGTCTGCGACCTTCTGCATGGCAGGAGTGCCAGTGTCTTTGCGTAGGACATACGTCGCAAGATACGCGGCGAATGCTACAGCAAGAAGTCCTACAACAATAGGGACAATGATATAGTTGCTCACGATAGAAAACGCCCTCCTTAGGCACAAGAAAAGATTCTCACGATATGTCAGCGTTGACCAGTTACATGCTCATGGTAATGAAGCTGAAGCGCAGCTTACATGAAAGGACACCCAATACGACGATTACCCACTTCCTCTTAATGAGGTGCTTAATTCGAACCTAAGTGTAGCATAGTGTTTGTCCTATGACAAGTACATTTAGGTAACAGAATCGTAACAGATTTACAAGCTGGATATCCACCCGATGTTTGCAATTTGCTTCCACGAGGGAACAGTTGTTACAAAGCTCTGCTTTTTTAAAGAGAGGCTTGAATTCGTGGAAGCAATGGCACGAGTTGTTTCTTGCGAGAAACAAGATTCTCAACTATTACCGAATGCCCGTCTGGCTCCAGGGGTACTCCCAATACCTCTGCTACAGCATGTTCTCCACCGGAGATTAATAAATGGCAACGCATGTTGATAATGTCGACAATCATAAAGAGAAAAGAACTGTAACCACGTTCTTGTACGAGTTGGTTCATGGTTTCGAGCAGTTCCTGGCTACGTTTTTCAATGGTTGATGGACTTGCAGTTTCAACAGTGCCAATGGCAAACTTTGCATCACCGACCATAAACTCTTTGAAGTCGGCGGTAAGTAATTCCTTAGCACTGCGCTCACTGAGATCGGCAGCGGCCGCAGCAAAAATTTCCTGTCCATATTGCTCAATGTGCTCGCCTGTAATTTCAGCTAGCTCGTCGGCTACCCGCTCGTCACGAGGCGTGCTGGTTGGCGAACGCAAAATCAAGGTGTCGTAGAGCAGACCAGCAAGTAATAATCCGGCTGCTTCACGAGGAATGGGGATGCCAGCCTCGTGATACAATCCAACAATGATTGTACCTGTACAACCCACCGGGTCAGCTCTGAACATGATGGGTCTATTTGTATGCACATCAGCTATGCGGTGGTGATCGATAATTCCCAGAAGATCTGCTTCCTCGATGCCATCCACTGCCTGTGATTGCTCGTTATGATCCACCAGAATCACACGTTTGGCTTGTGCATTGATCAGGTCAGTGCGAGAGAGATAGCCTACAAGTTTGCCTTCATTGTTCACTACCGGCAATGAGCGACGACGCGCCAGCGTGTGCTGTATTTCGCTCATTTGATCTTCTGGATGACAGGAATCAAAATCGCGATTCATGATATGCTTTGTGCTGATACTCAGGTTTATCAAGCGAACCGCGGTAAAAGTGTGGTGCCCAGTGCTAATAACCAGTACGCCGTATTTTCTTGCTGCTGCCAGCGTACGTTCTGAAACCAGTAGATCGCCAGTGATTACGAGCGCAGCCGCTCCGTTTTCCATGGCGGTTATTTGAGCATCCTCTCGATCTCCCAGAACTACCAGGCAGCCCGGTTCAATATAATCGATCATCGTCTCCGCCTGCATTGCCCCAACGATGACGCGGTTCCCCAGTTTGCGGCGACCCTCTACCAGTACGCGGCCCTTCAGTGCTCGCACCAGGTTATCCTGGTTCAGCGGTACGCGGTTGACAGCCTGTGGATCCAGGTCATTGAAGAATAATTTAGCGAAATCCTCGGTGGCGATAATACCATGCACTCTGTTCTCAGTATCTACTACAGGCATTGAACGCCGATTGTGTTCTTGTAAAAGCTGTCCAGCCTCCAGAATGGGTTGATCGAGGTGGGCGGATATGACGCCACGTCTCATGACATCGCGTACCTGTAGAAACACGTCATCCAGTGCTTCTGGCGGTTCAACATGATAACGCTCAAGGACGAAGCGCACCTCTGGCTTGAGTTCGCCATTGCGGGCCGGGATAGCATGCTCCTCACCTTGCAACTGTAACAGACGAGAATACGCATATGCCGAGGCAACTGAATCCAGGTCGGAGTTTTTATGTCCAATCACATAGGTCGACTTTGCCATGCTTCTGATCCTTAAAAACAAAGTGCTGTAGAGAATATCTTTCTCTAATTATAGTACGATTTGATTAGAACCGAAAGACGCTAAGTTTCAGGAAGATGCACAGTTAGCTATGTACAAAGCAAGAAAAGACATCTGTAGCGCAAAACATCGTCACCCGCGTGATTTCCTGCGCTGCATGCCAAGGAAGACTCCAACTATAAGCAGCGTAGCGAGGATAAGCGCACCAATTATCCAGACAATAAGAGAGCTTGCCGAGCTGGAAGTTGACGGTAATGGTGATAGAGCTGCTGCCGCGGCAGCAGTTGTGACTTTATCTGAGAGGCTATTATTTGGTTTAGGATAGATGACTGATGGATTGGACGGTGGAAAACCGTCTTGTTGATCATGCGCATAAAGATTATCGTAACTAGTTGACTGTGTTACGACATTGATTACCTTGGAGATGTTACGCGCTGCTACTGGTGAACTGACAGTTAGTTTCAAGGTGTAAGTGCCTGCTTTTGTGTAGCTGTGCGTCATAGTGATACCGCTGGCCTTTGTGCCGTCACCAAAGTCCCATGTGTATGTCAGAGTTTTACTACCTGTGGGATCGAATGAAGCTTTGGCATCGAGTGCAATATTTTGACCAACTATAGTCTGACCGATATCACTGATTGCTGTAATGGGGGTTGAACCTGCTACACTGGCGTTTGCGGGAACATCCCCAAGGATTTCAGGTTGGTTGAGCATCCAGGTGGTGAGCATACCAGGGAGGGCCAGTGCCAGCGAGAGCGCGTTCGACTTCTGAGAACTGCCATCGGCGTATGTGTTCATCAGTTGGATGGTATCCTGTTGTTGATCAAAAGGGTAGGACCAGGAAGGTGGGTTGGGGTCGTAGTAACTAGAGTTGCCCACAAACGTGGCGCAGGGTAGTCCTGCAAGTGTAAATGGAATCTGATCGCTGCCACCGAGGGTGTCATCTTCCTGCTGTATATAACGCATGTGATCAGGAGTAACGATGGGCTGAAAGACATCCTGTTGATTGTTGGCGTGGTACGAAAGCATTTGGTATCCCATCGCCCGGAACTGCTCGAATGAGGCGACGACGGCTTGCTGCATCAATGCCCGAAAATGTGAGATGTTTGCTTTCTGCTGTTGTGAGAGTTGGTTCTGGTGCATATACAGCGGGTTATTCTGTAGTGGTGACATATCGATGTAGAACGGTAGGATGGGATTAGACATCTGTCCAAGATAGCGTAGCGGATAGGCGATGCCGTTCTGTTCCTCATTGAACATAGCAACGAGGTTCTTTACATCACCATTAATCGTGCTGTTCAAGTAGTGAAACGAACCGAAAAGGCCTTGTTCCTCTGCATCGAAGATCACAAAGCGCAGCGTCCGAGCAGGGTAGAGGTGATGGCTGAGCCAATATTGGCCAATCGCCCTGGCTACGCCCAGTTCGATGGCACATCCGCTGGCATCATCGTTGGCTGATTGAGTTGAACTGGCTTCTCCATCGTAGTGGCAGCCAATGACCACGACCTGCTCAGGATGGGTAACGCCTGGAACGGTAACTTCTACGTTGAATGCTGGAACAGTTGCCGGACGCCCTTGCCAGCCTTGTACGGGAAATGCATCGCGTCTCACCTGTGCCCCAAAGCCATTTAAGTCACGCAGCATCTCTTGCTCCCAATACGTGGCGAACTCATCGTGCCCGTTGACATTTACGGGCAAGTTGTTATCATAGCCTGCTTCACGCCGCTGGAAGTTGGTAACCATGTAAAAGAGTTGGTCATAAATGTAGTTGGGATCGACTGTAGGAAAGTCTGCAAGAGCATAGTGGTGAAACTCGGATTTGGATGTAGCGGCGTTAGCTACGGCGGGTAGTAAAAAGCTCAAGG
>WNFI01697718.1_pt1 | contig 26867 bp, 31 predicted proteins | sample 5400471 | NCBI WGS metagenome assembly WNFI01 (sample SAMN13153348, study PRJNA577476) | soil metagenome | isolation source: 100 cm saprolite on Douglas fir-dominated hillslope | place: USA:California | collected 2013-09-17 | reverse complement strand
TCGGCTTTGGGGGCAGATCTGGCCTTCGCCGGATCACAGCCGTATCACGCATTCCCGGAAACGGACGGTTCCGGGAGGTCACAGAAGGACACGAAGGCCACGCCATTCGAGTTCAGGCGGCCCCCAGAGAAGCCGCCAGGACACTCGAGGACATGGCACCGACACGGTTCGGGACCGTGAGTCCTCTTCCACGAGACGGCTCGACACGACGATTGCCGTGTGCGACACGTAAGTCAGCGTTCCTCAGGGAACAATTAAGGAACAGTCGCTGTCGATCAGGCCGTGTCGTTGGATGTCGTTTCGTATTCGCAGGCGAGAAGCGAACCCACTCCGATAGAACCCGGCTTACGCTCCGTTCTCGGCCCACCTTCGTATCCTTAAAACCGCAAGTTGCGGGCCGTAGATTGCGTCACTGCTTCACGTCTAGCAACGGCGCGAGGCGTGGCGGACTCGATACAACGGCGCAGCCTCAACAGTAAGTCGCTGACCAACCATTGTGCCCCCACGCGTAGTGGAGCCTGTCGACCCACAGAGCGGTCAGCTGACCGCAGTTTCCGATAGCCCCACGTACCACAGGCCGGAAGACCCATGTCGAGATTCGCTTGCGGACATACGCTCTAATCCATGGCGCTTCAAATCCGGTACGCACTGAAACAATCGAGTGCCCGCTCACTTCCCGTCATCGCTCGGCTCGCGGTCGTCCTCGAGGTGTTTCTCGGCGTCGGCGCACTGTTCGGGGGAGGCGCGTTGATCCTGGCGCCTGATGGTCATCTGCTTGGGATGCCGGTCAAGCTCCTCGCAGGGTCGCCATTTCCCTCCTTCCTGGTCCCGGGAATCATCCTTTTTGGTCTTATCGGCGTCGCCCCGCTTATGGCCGCCGCTATGACACTCCGCCGGCAGGCGCTGGCGCCGCTAGCGGCAATCGCGGTGGGCTTGACGCTTGTCGGTTGGGTATCGGTCGAAATGGTCGTGCTGGCCGGACTCGGGAGTCTGGCGTGGACCCTTTACCTTGTGCTTGGCGTATCCATCGCAGCGATCGGCGTGGGCTGGTGGCATGCGTCCCGCAGGAACGGCAAGCACTCGGAGTTGTGATGACCCCGATCGACGGGCACTTCGGGATCGACCTTTACTGGCTCCCTTTGGGCGCCGGCGGCAACTTCGTCCGGTTGAACGGACGCATTTATGAGGCAATCAAGGCGCGCCTAGACCGAAGGCCCGTGTGTGACCTTTACCACTCCGCGCTGCAGGTGTTCGTGCCTGAAGGACGATATGTGATCGAGAACACCCCAGTAATTGACGAGCGTGGGCGCGAGCGTGGGGTGGTTATCGAAGGTCCTATTGGCGCCAAATTGGGCCGGGCCCTTTCGAACTTTTCGCTACGAACTGCGTCGCTGGCGCGAGGGTGTCATTGCAGACATCGGCGAAGCGGTCGACAGTCCACGTCGACTGAGCGGCGATTTGCGCGACGCTCGACTACTCCTCGAACTGGTGCCACAGGTGCCGGTGCTTGTGTGGGGCCGCGACGAGATTGGAGCAGGCGAAATGTGGAATTCGAACTCGACGGTTTCCTGGTTGATCGCGCGCACCGGACTCGATATCGATTCGATAGAGGCACCCGCCGGAGGACGTGCCCCGGGCTGGAACGCCGGCGTTCTTGCAGCGTCGAAAGAATCGGTAGTTCGTCCAGCGCTACAAACGGTGCCAGGAGTCGGATCAGCGTCCGGAGACGCATTACGTGTAGGCGGAGCCGACGATCCTTGGGGTCTTCTGACCTGACTTCGACCTGGATTGATACGCATATCAGGCTGTTGATTACGGCTGAATGCCTCTGATCGTGTGTCCAAGGGAGACAGTAAGCGGTGCGTACTCAGTACGCATCCAGTACGCAGTCGCTCGGAATCGCTGGGTGTCATTGAGTGTCGTTTCGTATTCAGGACGGGCAGAGTGATCTCACCGATACAGAACCCGGCTCATGTCCGTTCTCGGCCCACCTTTTCTATCCCTAAACCCGCAAGTTGCGGGCCGCAGATGGCGATCTCTGCTTCACGGTTGTCTCTGGCGCCGGTCTGCAAAGTCATAACTCTTGCCGTGAGATGGACGGGCTCATCACGCGGTCGAGCGCCGCGATAAGCGCCCTGCGGTGGTTCGAGCCTTCGAAGTCCAGAAGCGGGCTAGGCTCCAAGAGGTGCTCGGTGACCGCATTACCTCGACGGACGTAGACGGCTGGGTAGGGATCGTCCCGACCGTTCGATTCGAGGGCGACCGCGACCCCGTCGGGTCCCGCCGAGTCGACGAAATGGGCGAGAGGCACGATGCCCTCGTCGACGATGCCATGGCCAGCATCGACCAGAACGACACGTGAGAGGTATGAGCGCTGATGCCAAAGCTCGGGGCCGCGGCTCGCTTCGGCAAGAAGATGCGGGATCACCTCTTGCGCTTCGAGATGGCGGCGCGGTAATTGCATGCCGAACCGCTTCTCCGCGAGGTGAGCGGCGAGAACCCGGGCATTGTATCGATAGCCTTGGACCGCTCCCGAATTGCTCGGGATACCGTGCTTCTTCAGGCCCTGTGCGCCCTGGTTGAGAGTGCCGGCGAAGTAAATCCCCGGTACGGTAGCGCTCTCCCAGAAAGGGGTCTGAGCTGGCAGGCGGCTCTGGCCGAACGTCGCGACGCCCAGTTGATCGAGGTCACGCAGGGGTGCGGCGAATCCGGTGGCGGCGATCACATCGTCGACCTCAAAGGTGAGCACCGATCCATCCTTGGCGCTACGGGTCCGGACCTGGTAGCCGTTCCCGATGCGTTTGACCTCGTCGATCGAGGTGTCCAGCACAACCACGCCGCCGGCTAGCACCGAGTCCTCGTAAGGCTGGACATAACGGGCCCGTACGCCGACCAGCGAATGTGTGTTGACCGACAACTTGGTCGGGCTGGGTGAGGCCAGCACTATCTGTCGCGCCAGCGGAAGCAGGCCGGTCGCGATCTCGAAACCGGAATTCTGTTTGCCGATGATGAAAACGCGCCGGTCTGCATATGTCTTGGCGGCGCGGAGCTCTCCGTAGTGCGGCACGTCCTCCAGCCCGGCCGGTCGCCAGGGCTCGGCGACGCCGACCGCGAAGACGAGGAGCGGTGCTCTGTAGTCGCCGTCTGAGGTACGCAGCACAAAATCGTCGCCGTCTCGGCGCGTCGAATCCCAGTGACACCCGAATCTGATGCGAAGGGAGCAGGCCTCTGCGAACGCCACCAGGCCCCGCTCCATCTCCGGCCGGGATGGGAAGTAGGAGGTGCCGTCCATGATTCGCGGCATCACGGCGCGGCCGGCATCCTCGTCCGCGAGCAGGCTGTTCCAGTCGTAGCGCTCGTATGCGCGCGATCCGTGTTCCAGGCCGGTGAAGGGCTTGGTCCAGCTCAACATCCTCTGGAAAACCGGCCACTTCCGGAACATCCCGCCGGGCGTCGGATCGTCGGTCAAGACAGCGTGCTCGATGCCGATCCGCGACAGCGAATAGGTGAGCTGTAGAGCGCCTGGGCCGCTGCCGACGATTAGCAGCGGGTAACGGCCGGACGGAAACGGTGACTTCTCTAGCTGAGCCACTTGGTAGTGGTGCGTACTTTCCGCGCCTCGCCTTGAAGCAATCGAAACATGACCAGGGGCTGGGCCTTGAGAAAGCTTTCGACCTGTCCACTGGGCAGCACCAGGCATCGGAGCGGTTGAACAGCCAGTATGTCGGCCACGGGCGCCTCGCCGAGCAGGCAGGAGATCTCCCCGAAGTAGTCGCCGGCCTTGAGCAGAGAGCGATCGACGCCGTCGATGCGGATGGCTGCGGTCCCCTCGAGGATGATGTAGAGACCCGACCCGCTGAATCCCTGTCGCATGATGCGCTCGCCCTCCGAGAACCACGCTTCCTCGAAGACGTGCACCACCTGCTCGCGCTGTGGACCGGAAAGGTCCGCGAACAGGGCAAACCCCGCGATCCTATCTGCGATGTCGTCCTGGACAGCCATCTATGCCTCCATGGCAGGCGCGAGCGTGGCATCGGTGGAGACGTGTTTCATGACTCTTCCACATCCGCCGACAGAAGGTCACCAGGGTAGCAGTAGGGCCAGCTTCCGCCAGGCTCGATCCTTCTTCCTCAATGTCCTGCCGAGGGGATCGGCGCTCCTGGCTTACAGAGCGGACGCAACCCGGGCGCCGAGTAGCATCTAGCCCGCACAATGGACCGCCGGTTCGCACTCTTCGCCACCATCGGCGCCACGCCGGGGGAGACCGAGGATGAGCGTCTGCGACACGGGCTCCTCGTCGCCGTCGCGCTCGCCATCAGCGTGCTCGCGATCTTTTGGGGGCTGGTCTACATCGCGTTCGGTGAACCACTCGGCGCGGCGATCCCCCTGACATATACGGTTCTCTCGCTCCTGAGCATCGTCGTGTTCACCGTCACGCGGCGTTACGACGTCTTCCGGTTGACGCAGCTAAGCCTGATGCTCGTGCTCCCCTTCGCTCTGATGGCAGTGCTCGGCGGCTTTATCCCCTCGAGCGTTGTCGCCCTCTGGGCGTTCTTCGCGCCGATCGGGGCGCTCGCTTTCGCGACGCCGCGCGAAGCGCTCCGCTGGCTCGTCGCGTATTTCTTGCTGGTTGTCGCCGTCGGTGTCTTCGGCGGAGCTCTACGCACCGCGAACAATCTTCCGGCCGGTCTTGTACACGGGATGTTCATCGTCAACATCGCCGCCGTTTCCCTTGTAACCTTCGTCGTCCTTTACGCCTTCGTACGCGAGCGCGACCGAGCCCTCGTGGCCGTACAACGTCTCTTCGGCCAGTATCTCTCGCCGCAGATCGTACGGTCGCTCCTCTCCGATCCACGGCGCGCGGCGCTCGGCGGCGAGAACCGCGAGGTGACGGCGCTCTTCGCCGACCTCGAAGGTTTCACCCCGTTCACCGAGAGTCGGCCGCCCCACGAGACGGTACTGGCGCTCAATCGCTACTTCAGCGCAGTGGTACCGGTGATCTTCGCGAACGGCGGGACGATCATCCAGTTCGCGGGAGACGCGATCGTCGCGGTCTGGAATGCGCCGCTCGAGCAGCCACGCCACGCCCTCGCTGCCGCGCGGACGGCGCTCGAGATGCAGCGCGCGATCGAGGCAATCGTCGCCGAGGACCCTTCGCTCCCGCGTTTCCGCGTGGGGATCGCGACCGGCGCAGCCCTCGTCGGCAACGTCGGGAGTGAGGAGTTGCGGAATTACGTCGCGCACGGCGACGCGGTGAATCTCGCTGCACGGCTTCAGACGGGTGCGAAGGCGGGCCAGGTCGTCGTGTCGGCGCCCACTTACGCGCTCATTCGAGACCTCTCCTCAGTCCGCCCACTTGGGAGGTTCGCGGTCAAGGGCAAGTCCGAAGAGGTCGAAGCCTATGTCCTCGATCGCATCACGGATCTGTAAGCAAAGGGATACAGAATCAGGCGTTCGCGCGGATTGCCGCCGGTCTCGTTCTCCAGTTGCCTAGCGCGAGGGCGAACGGACCGGCAAAGAAGAAGACGTGAAGCAGCTCGTTCGGGAAATGGATCGCGAGCAGTAGCGGTGCGCCCGGCACGGTGGCGCCGAGGGGCGCGACGATGACGATCAAGGTGGTCCAGCGCGGCCAGGCCGCCTGCCTCCATGCGCGCACGCCAAGGACGATGCTCGACACGGCGAGGACGATGCTGAAGAAGAGAAAGAGAAGACCGATGTTGCCGTTTACGACGCCGTCGTAGTCGATCAGCTCGGCGAGGTTCTGAACAACGCCCATCATCGCGTAGGACAAGACCACCAGCCCAAGAGTGATCCGGATACCGCGCGTCGGTTCGGTGAAGGATTGGGAAACAACCCCAGAAACCAAGCACGACCAGGGACATCGCCAGCAGCCCAATCCAATGGTCGCCGACCGATTCAGCCCAGCTTGGCGCGGCCGTCTCAGCGAGCGCCTCGCCCAGACCGATGACAGACCCGACGAGCAGTGCCCAGAGCATGAGGCGACGGTTCATCGCGCCGAATCCTAACCAACCCAGCCCGACTGGCCGCCGCGAGTCTTAACGAATGTCGATGATGCCTGCGCCGGAACCTTCAGCATTTGCTCGGGCACGGGTGAGCCCACCGTGCGGGATCTCAGCCAACGGCCCGCTGCGGGCATTCACCCTCCTGTCTCTGCGAGGATCCCATTCAGAACGACGATGCTCGGTCAGGCCGGATCGACTCTGAATCGAACCCAGTCGCTGGTTCTGGTTTTCTTCTTTTGCGTCTGGATTGGACTCGTCGCCATCCTGGTCTTCTCACCCGACGTCTACTCACAGACCCTGAAGTCGGCGCCTGGCGATGTTCGCGTCGTCGAAGTCTTGTTCCTGGCGGCGCTGTCGACCTTCCTGGTCCTGCTGGGGGTTGGTGTCTTACGACGCTGGCGATGGACCTTCTGGCTCATCTTGATTGCTTTCCTGTTCGGCATCGTGCGCGTCCCAGTCACCGTCCTTCAACTCGTTGGGCTGCTGCCCGCGGCTGGTCCGGCCTGGTACGAGACGCTGCAAGGGACGATCGGTGTCGCTCAGTTTGCGATTGCGCTGGCGATGCTGGCGGGCTACCGGAAGGCCGGCGCCTGGGCAGACTTCTAGTCGCCCGCATCCACTCGGGTCAGAAACCAACGGCCGCTGATTTCATCGACCGCGATCCCGATCCAGTGTTCGCGAGAGCCGGGTGCAAGGGGCCGGACTGGCCAGAGGCGCATACGGCCCGTGGGCGCACTTCGGGGCTCCGTTATGTCGTGGGCGATCCCCTTCGCGACGACGCTCCATCCGATGCCAGTGGCCGGATCCCAACCGTCGATCTCGAAACAGGCTGGTCCGCCCGGGGCGAGATCCAGCTTCGATCCGGGAGCAGTCCGAAAAGCGATCACGCCTTCATCGAAGAAGTAGTTGACCGGAAAGATGACTGGCCGTACTTCGCGATCCACGAGCGCGATGCGACCGATGTCGTTCGATCGGGACTGCGGCTCGACACGCCCAGCTTCACCATTGCCGAGCCGGCACGCCGCTGGAATCATCCCATCGGTAACTGAGCTGGTTCACGACATCGACGACGCCGTCGAGCTCGGTAGTCAAGCGGCCCAGTATCTCGGCGTCGCTCTTACGATCGACGTCGCCCCGGAGCGTGACCACGTTGTCACGGACCTGCACCACAATTGGCCGCTCCATGATGAGCATCAACGGCGGGATCAAGTTCTCAACGATTTCCTCCAGCAGCTCTTCGTCGCTGCGTAGAAACACCTGCAGGAGATCGCTGCGGCTCACGATGCCTGAGATCTTGCCCCGTTCGTCGACCACGATGAGACGCCGCACATTGCGCTCCTGCGTCACTCGTGCAGCCTCCACCAGGCGGCAATCCGACTTGATCGTGATTGGTGGCGCGGTCATCACGTCAGAGGCAACCAATCCCCCGGCCTTCGCCCTTTCCTTGCGACGACGTCGCGGGTGCAGCAGATCGGGCTCGGACGCGAGCTCTCCTCGCCGCTCCTTGAAGAGCAGGTCCGACTCCGATACGACGCCAACTGGAATTCCGCTGTGGTCCACGATTGGGACAGCGCTGATCCGGTTCTCCTCGATGAGGCGTACCAGGAGCTTGAACGGTGTCTCAGGACTCGCCACGTGGACGCGGGTTGTCATCACGTCGGCTACGGTTCGATGACGCGGCAAAGCGATCATCGCGGAATCCGTTCCGCGCCGAGTAGCGCCATTTCGTTTGAACAGCGCGAGTCATGAGTCGGTTGGTGCCCTCCGATGGCGAGAAGGACGTGGCCGAAACGGGGGTTTTTCACGCTCCAAGGTTTCCAGGCGCCGCGCCCCTCGAGTAGGGTCGAAGGGCCTACCTCGAGCAGGCCGGGTGGCGTAGATTCGGGCCGATGCGCGAGATTCGCGACCGCAAGGACATGCTGCTCGAGGCGGGACTCGCCCTGGCGTCCGAGCTTTCCCTCCCCATCGTCCTGCAGCGCATCGTCGACCTGGCCGCGCAGCTTGCTGACGCCCGCTATGGAGCGCTTGGAGTTATCGGGGACAACGGCACTCTGGTCGAGTTCGTGACCACCGGTATCTCGGCCAAAGAGCGGCGTGCGATTGGAGCCCTGCCCACTGGCCGCGGCGTCCTCGGTCTGCTCATACACGATCCGAAACCAGTTCGGATCAGCAACATCGCGGACCACCCCGTGTCGGTTGGCTTTCCACACACCCACCCGCCAATGCGCTCATTCCTGGGCGCGCCGGTGCAGGCTATGGGTCGGGTGTTCGGCAACATCTATCTGGCCGAGAAGCGAAACGCAAGCGAGTTCAGCAAGGAAGATGAGGAGTCGCTGATCGTGCTGGCGACCCAGGCCGGAGTCGCGATCGCGAACGCCTCGCTCTACGACGAGGTCCGCTCACGCGAGCAGTGGCTGGACTCTGTGCGCGATATCACAACCCGGGTTCTCGGCGGGGATGAAGAGGGCTCGCTGTTAGATCGCATCGCCGAGCATGCCCGCAAAGTGGCGGGGGCCGACGCAGCCTCTATCGTGAGTGTCAGCGACACGCCTGGTGAGCTTGTCGTTTCAGCCGCGGTGGGAGCTCGATCGAGCGAACTGCGCGGTCAGACTCTCCCGGTCGAAGGTTCGATTTCCGGCGCAGTCATGCAGAGCGGACAGTCCCTGTCAATCGATGATGTGAGCGCCGATCCGCGCGCATTCCAGCCGATTGTGCGCCTAGGCCGGCATGGACCCGCGGTGTTCGTTCCACTTCGCATCCCCGGTGGTGCCGCCGGAACGTTGATGGTTACCAAGCTGAAGGGCAGCCCTCGCTTCGACGAGCGCAGAGTGCAGCTTGTCGAAACTCTTGCCGACCAAGCGTCGGTGGCGATCGAGTACGGCCGGGCGCAGGCCGAACTGCGGAGGCTGGGTCTGATGGACGAACGGGAGCGCATCGCCAAGGAGCTGCACGACGGCATCATTCAGTCCCTGTTCGCGGTCGGAATGGGTCTCCAGGGCACGGCGTTGATGGCCAGATCACCGGACGTGACTGTTCGAATCGAGAACGCGGTCGAAGAGCTTGACAAGGTGATCCGGGATTTGCGCAACTACATCTTCGGGCTTCGGCCGGGGATCCTCGCGGACCGACAGCTGGACCAGGCGCTGCGGGTACTCGTCGCTGAGATGCAGTCACGATCGCGCGCGACGGTCGAAGTCGATATCGACGCCGCCATAGCTGCAAGCTTGAGCGGTCGGTCGGCCGAGATCATCCAGCTGACACGTGAGGCGCTATCCAACATGGCTCGGCACGCTCAAGCCACAAACGCTTCGCTCCGCCTCGCACGGCGCGGATCCAAAGCCGTGCTCGTATTTGAAGACAATGGTGTGGGATTCGATACAAGGGCCAACGCCAAAGGATTTGGGATGGCCAATATGCGGGCTCGGGCCGCGGGCCTGGGCGGAACCCTCGATGTGGAGAGCGAAACGGGGAAGGGAACAACTTTGCGGATCACCTTTCCAATCTGATGCGACCACTGGGGTCAATAGACCCCTTGACGCCGGGACTGATGGCATCACTGCCGGCTGGTCTACGGTGCGAGCATTACGCGAATGGCCACCGACAGAATCCGCATCTTGCTGGTCGACGACCACGAAGTAGTCCGTAACGGGGTCAAGTCGCTGATCAATGCGAACGACGACCTGACGGTCGTTGGCGAGGCCGGCTCAGTGCGGGAGGCAATCGACCAGGCCATGAGGACCAAACCGGATGTGGTCGTCATGGACGTGCGCCTTGCCGACGGCAGCGGAATCGAGGCAACTCGGGAGATCCGCGCCCGACTGGAAAAGACACAGGTTTTGATGCTGACCTCGTTCGCCGACGACGAGGCATTGTTTGCGTCGATCATGGCCGGCGCTGCGGGTTACGTCCTGAAACAGATCCGCGGCGGCGAACTCATCCGCGCGATTCGCGAGGTGGGAGCGGGGAGGAGCCTGCTTGATCCCCAGGTTACGAAATCAGTCCTCGAGCGCCTTCGCAAGGGCAAGACGATGCGCGACGAGAAATTGGCCCGGCTCTCCGCCCAGGAAGAACGCATCCTGACGCTTGTCTCGCAGGGGCTCACCAACGGTCAGATCGGCAAGCAGCTCAAGCTGGCCGAGAAAACTGTCAAGAATTACGTCTCAACAATCCTGTCCAAGCTCGAGGTGGCGCGCCGAGCTGAGGCAGCGGCGTACCTGGCCCGACACACAACCACGCCCGGAGCCAACGGCTAAGCCGTCGACCTTCCGAGCTGACGGGAGATCGATTCGGCCAGGCCCTTCACGGTCGCCTCGGCCACCTTGTGCATGAGGACGTCGTCCGCACCATCGCGAAGCTTTCTCTAACTACTTCATGGCAGAAAACAACTCCGGCGGGGCGGTCCCGCCGGAGCTTGCCGTCCGTATGCGCTGTCACGCGGGGGTAGTAGCTGCCTTCCGCGCGACCTTGACCGTCACACGCCTGCGAGCCGTAGCGAACTCGAAGACCATGGCGCCGAGGACCACGAGGGCGGCGAGCATCAGGCCGAACGCTGCGTAGGTCGTGTATGTCCCGATCGTCCACCACCCGTAGGCGTTCAGGAGCATCGAGCGCAGGGTCTCACCCTTGAACAGGGTGTCGCTGCCCGTTGAGGGTCGCGACGTTGGCCTGAAGAGTTGCGTAGTTCGGGTCGGTCTTCGACGCGGCGGCGAGTGCGGCGTTGGCTGCCGAGATCTTGCTGCCGATCGTTGCGTAGGTCGCGCCGCCGGCGACGCCGCTCAGGTGTTCGGCGAGGAAGTCGTTGGCGTAAATCCGAGCCTGGTTGCCGTCGACGACCTGGTTGCCGGCCTGGTCCCTGATTTCCTGCGGGAACTTGGCCGGGTCGAGCGCTCCGCCGGCCTTGATCTGGTCGGCGGTCGGGAAGTAGATCTGCTGGGCGGTCAGCTCTTCGCGAATCTGAGTTGTCGTGAACGTGCCAAGGCCAAACGCGAAGATGGCCGCTCCCACCAGAACGACGACCATGACTGCCTGAAGACTGACGATTCGCCACCTGATGGCCGAGTTCATGTCGATTTCCTCCTGGCCCTCGTATCGAGGGTTTTGAATTTGGTTGAGATTCGGACGGCTCATGAGCTCAGTGAACAGCTCGCGGGGCGGGATCACGATGGGCGTTCGGCCCTCCTGCTAGGGGCCCGAAGGCCCCCCGCGGAGAGGACTATTGGTCAGGCCTGAGCGGAGGCGACTGGGTGATGGCGGCTGTACGACCTTCTCCACCACGGGATCGGACCGCGCGCGACCAGGACCGCAATTTCGGCCAGCTGCATGACCTTGTGAGTCACGCTGCCGAGCAGCAGCCCCTGGACGTAGGACAGCCCGCGGGAGTCCTCCTTTGGTCCGACCGTAGTCGCGGGCGGCGCGTTCATCGAGGGTCTGAAGGCCCGGATCAAAAGGGCCGTGCGGCCCTAGATCGATTGACGCGAGAAGGCGACTCTTTTACCAACTTTTGAAGGAGGGTGCCTGATGGATTCGCCGACGACATATTTTCATTGGGGTTTCATTCTCATTTCGGTACCAAACCTGTTGGTGATCGCCGGGATGATCACCTTGTTCGCGATCGCGCTCGTGGCGCCCTTCCCGCACGGAGGTAAAGGCGACGATGGACACCGCTAAGGAGACCCCCGAGCAGTCCGCCAGCTGGACCGTTCGCACCCGGCGCGCGATCGACCGCCATTTGCCGATGGACCACCTCCTGCCGGTTCGCCAGCCCTACTACGTGGGCTCGTGGGTCTACGTCTTCGGCGTGATCACGATTGCCGCCTTGTTGTGGGTCGTTGTGAGCGGCGTAGTGCTGGCCTTCATGGGGCCGCAGTGGTGGCATGACTCCAGAGTCGGCCGCTTTTTCAACAGCCTCCACTTCTGGTCGGTCCAACTGTTCTTCATCTTCATGGTCTTGCACCTGTGGGGCCAGTACTTCATGGCGGGATGGCGTCATGGACGCGCCGCCACCTGGGCGATCGGTGTGGTCATCTTCGGGGTCAGCATCCTGACGGCATTCACCGGCTACCTGTCGCAGCAGAACTTCGACTCGCAGTTCATCGCCGTCAACGCCAAGGACGCGATGAATGGGGCAGGCGTCGGCGCCTTCTTCAACGTGCTGAATTTCGGCCAGATGTACGGCTTGCACATCATGCTGCTGCCGATTGGAGTGACGATCCTGGTGGTTCTGCACATTGTCATGGTCCGCGCGCGCGGCGTTGTCAAACCAATCGATCCGGAAGGAGGGACGCGGTCATAAAGCCGATGGGAGCAACCCAGGAGGAGTACTACCGGGGTGTACGGATGGTGCCGTACGACCTTGTCAAGGAATTGGTGCTCGCTCTCGCCGGCGTGGGCATCCTTGCGCTTGGCGTCTCAGCGATCCTTTCCTCTCCCGACGTGCCGCCGGTCACGGTCGCCGCGTGGGCGCAAAGCGATCCGGTTGACTTCGTAACCACGGCAACGAGCGAACTTGCCGGCTCGACCACCAGCGCCGGCTACGGCAACCCGTACAACACCAACGGTTCGGGACAGGCTTGGGGTCCGATCGCTCCGCAGAAGTGGTTTGGCACGCGGATTCCAATCGATTCCGCCAACACATTCGTGATCGAGCCGCTGCAGCGAGGGACGTCCAGCAACACCGACCTTGGCACGGCTCTCGACACCTGGCAGAAAGCGGGCTCGGACCAGCAGAGCAAGTGGACCGACGCCTACTCAAAGGCATTACCAAACGCGACGGTCAAGGATGGCAAGGTCACGGTCGCCGATGGCGACTACGGCCCGCTGCCGGTGATGATGTCGAGCCTCTTGGGCATCGCCCAAACCGGCGGATTGGACGGTCTGCTGATGGTCAATGGCCGCTTCTATCAGACCGACTACACGCCCGCGCTGCTCTTCATGGGCGATGGAACCTACCTGGCCGGACAGGCACAGCAGTCGAACCTGCTCGGCAATCAGTGGGGAATGATGAACGAGACGGGTCGCTACCCGGGGCAGACGTGGTTGTGGCTGTACACGATGTGGTACCAGGTGCCGCCGTTCACCAGTCCGTCAGGACTTCTAGGAATCAACTCGTCGAATGCTGACCTCGGGATCATCATTCTGATGACGCTCCTGACGGCCGCGCTCGCCTTGGTGCCTCTGATCCCGATTCTTCGCGACATCCCAAGGTGGGTGCCGATCCATCGACTGATCTGGCGCCGATACTACGCGCCGAAAGCTCGTGAATAGTGCCGCCGTCGCGGCTGCCGGCGAGCCCAAGTTTCTTGAGCTGATGGGCGCGGCTCGCCTCTAACGAAACTCAGGCAAGGTCGAGCTCGACAGCCTGCTCAGGAGAAGGTTGCGCAGCTCACCTTCCGTAGGCGCGCCCTGGATCCCGTCTTCAGTTCTATAGACGCGGCAGCTCATACCCACCTGTTCAGCGCCCGTGAGAAAGGGATCCAGGCCGTCGATGAGGATGGTTGGCGAGCCGTGGAAGCCGAGTTGATCAGCTGTCTCCGGAGAGTCGATGAACTGGTACTCGAGCATCACGTCATCACTGGAAAAATCGCCAAGTACGTGCCGAACCCGCTCGTCCGCAAGCTTCCAATGCGGGCACTCATCGAAGTACTGAATCGTGATCTTCATTCGTGATCTCCACAACGCGTTTGCTTTGCAACTGATTCGAATTGGTCTTTCATCGACTGTCTGATTTCGTGCCAGACATGTTGGGGACGATGCGCTCAGTCAGCACGCGTCCGACCTCAAACGCCTGGTCAACCGGCAGCAAGGTCGTCCCTTCGTGGGCGGCAATCCACTTGTCGCCGGTCTCGTGAGAGCCAAAGAAAAGAACACGGTGGCAGAAACTTTCGATCACGTCATAGCCAAAAGGACCATCTGGAATGACCATCGACACCAATGCGCCTGCGGGCGTCACGTCGTGAGCACCCTCACGATCGACCACGAGCGACACCGGCTCACCGCTTAGCGGGTCGGATGCCTCGACGCGGACCTCCTTGCCGATGATGCTCGGAATGAAGAGCGTGTCCAGGGCGCACCAAGCGTAGGTGGTGTTGCCGGCAGCCACGAGGCGGTACTCCGGCTCCAGCTTGTCGATAGCGTGGCCCCAGAAGCCGATCACTCGTCCCATGTCGTCCCGGAACACGCCAGGCCACGTGTTCAGCCTCTCGTTCACGCGTTCTGGTGAGACGCCGCCGGCCGCCTCGGCAATCGCTGCCGGCTCAACCGGCGCACCACTGCTCATCAGGCGATGGATCGCGGTTGCTATGTGCTGATCCGCCTCGTCCAGGACCGGCATGGCTGCCTTGATCGCGTCCGCCAGATCAGACAACGAGACATCTTTGGGTGTTGCGGGCTCCTGTCTGGTCTTCATCTCGCCTTCCTCCGGGCTCTGATATTTCGACTGCCACGTGTGGCGATGCGACATGTTATCCTGCTTTCCAGATATGTATTCCACGATTCTAGCTCCAACCGACCGCGTCGCAGCCGCACGTTTCTTTCGCGTTCTAGGAGATCCGACCCGGCTCCACATACTGGAGCTGCTCGAGGACCACGAGCGCACTGTTGGCGAGCTGGTGAGTGCGGTAGGCGAACCTCAGCCCAGGGTCAGCACCCACCTGGCCTGCCTGCGGCACTGCGGTTTCGTCGACACTGAGCGCCGCGGCAAAGAGGTGGTCTACCGCCTTGCGTTGCGCGGCCTGGATCAGATCGTTGACGAGGCCGACGTCGCCCTGGATCCGATCGCTGACCGTCTGGCGACGTGCACACGCATCGGCCCGGACTGGGTATGAGCCCGGCTCAGACCGACGCCGCATGTTGTGGCCTGATTTGCTGACGTTGGAGGTGTCAGGATGGTGAATTTGCAAGCAAGCCGCAACGAGACGGGGAGTCGGCGGCACATAGGTCCGATAGGGACTATCGCGCGAGTCGTCCTGGGCCTCGTCCTTCTTCTGGATGGGTTGCTGGGTGGGAATTTGGTGTTGAACCATGGCCAGGTGAGAACAGGATTCGAGCCTGCAGGCGTGCTCCTTGGCCTTGTGGGCTTCCCAGCGTTGCTGCTCGCCTGGCAGTGGCTTCGCGCGCGCCGTCAGCCATCTCGCTTTGAGGCAACCGGGCCGTTGGGTACCGCAATCAACATGGCGGTGTTCCTGGCCCTATTCCTGACGCCGTGGTACTTCCGGCCTCTTTCCTTTACGAGTGACGCAGCCCTGGTCTTCTACGGTGCATCCATGTGGCTCGCAGCAATTCGCGGCTATGGCGGGTGCGAGGTTCTGGCCATCTCCAACTGGCTGCTTCGCAGGGACGATCAGGTTGGCTGTTTCGTGCTGAGCCCCGTCGACTATCTGGAGCACCGTCTGAGGCCCGGCGTGCCGCGCTGAGGTCGGCCGGTAAACCAGCACCGGTGTCTGGGTCCTGTCGGCGCCGCTCGTAAAGCGGCGCCGGCGAGACCTCTTGCAGACGAGCCCTATCTCGACGAGGAAGCCACAGCCTCCTTGGGCTGGATCTTCCCGGCGGCTGATTCAATCAGCTCGACCACGTCGTCTGGGTGAGAAACCATCGGAAGGTGGCTCGACTTGACCTCGGCGACGGTTGCGCCCATGCGCTTGGCGAAAAGCCGCTCCCCATCCGGCGGAATCGCCTGGTCACTCTGGGCAACCAGGTACCACGAGGGAATGGATTTCCAGGCCGGCTCGCCCATCACCTCCGCGAACGCGCTGACGGCTATCGGCTGCTGTACGGCAAACATGACCGTGGCCTTGACAGGGTCGACGTCACTCGCAAAGTGATTGACGAAGTCGTCCTGGGGAAGCCACCCGTAGCCCTGCTTGTCCACGCTCAGATGTGCCGTCGCAGGGGTCGGCGGTCCTTGCGCGAAGAGTGCGCCCAGCGACTCACCCTGGTCGAGGGCGAAGGCAGCGACATAGACAAGCCCGGCGACGTTGGGTGCGTCCTTGCCGAGCGCCGTCATGATCTGTCCGCCGTATGAGTGTCCGGCCACGATGGTCGGGCCGTCCTGGCGTTCGAGCACCTCGCGAAGTCGGGCAACGTCATCCGAAAGCTTCGTCAGCGCGAACTGGGGCGCTGTCACGTTGAATCCCTTTTTCTGCAGGCGCTCGATGACCGCACTCCAGCTCGAACCGTCCGCCCAGCCTCCGTGAACGAGAACAACATTTGATGATCCGCTCATTTCAAACTCCTTCAACTGGTTGTTGGCGTTCCTTACTGCAGTAAACAGAACGGTCTGTTTAAATTGCGCCCCGGACAGATCCATTCCATTTGTGCACTGGTCAGGAGGAGAGATGGAGAGTCCGGTCGAGGCTACGCGCGAGGCCCGAACCTGGCCCAACCTGCGCGCTGGCATCGGCCGACATCGCGACCGGCCGTTGCAAAATAGGCAGCCCATGACCTTGCCCCCACAGGCGCCAGCCGTCTTCACCCCCGAAGAGCGGCGAATCATCCAGCGACATCGCACCCCTCTACAGGTCCAGCGGTTCCTGCGCAGGCTGCCTTACAACTGGGAGCTGCAGGGGGACACGCTCCGATCCTTTCGCCAGGTCGTCCGCCTCAAAACCGCGCACTGTTTGGAGGCCGCGCTCGTCGCCGCCGTGATCTTGGAGCAACACGGCTACCCCCCGCTTGTGGTCAGCTTCGAGTCCAAAGATGGGGTGGATCACGTGATCTACGTGTTTCGCCACGGAGGTCGGTGGGGCGCGGTGGCCCGATCCCGGGATGCAGGCCTGCACGGCCGCAAACCGGTCTTCCGCGGCATTCGCGATCTGGTGTGGAGCTACTTCGATCCATATGTCGACTTCACTGGCCGGGTCACCGGCTATCAGCTGGTGGATCTGCGCGCCCTTGGCAAGTACGACTGGCGCCTGGCCCTCACGAACATCTGGAAGGTCGAGAACTATCTCCTCCAGATTCCGCATCGCAGGCTGCGGTCGTCGAATCGCCGCTACCTGCGCTTGCTGGCGCGGTTTCGCGCCTACCGTGAGCGAGATCCGCGCGGCCCGGTCGTGGAGATCTACCGCGACCGTCAGCGCTGGATGTAGCGGGCGGCAGCTCTCCATCTGCCGCGGACGGCCCGGGGGGTCAGCGGGAGCCCCACTGGAACCAGCGGATGCCAATGCCTGCGAAAACCACCGAGTAGGCGGTGCTCACCGCCACCGCCAACCACGTGTCGCTGCTCCAGCTCGATGGGCTCATTGCGCCTGATAGGAGCGTCACCACTGTCCCGCCGGGTGACCATCGCGAGATGAGCTCGAAGGTCGTGCCGAAGATGGTCGAGTGACCGAATAGGCCTAAGGCAAACAGGGGTAGATAGGCAATGCGGCCGACGGCGTTCAGCGTGTCGGCGGATTTGACCAGGCCGGCCAGCGCTTGGCCGACGCCCAGGAAGAGGGCTGAGCTGAAGATCACGCAGATGAAGGTGAGCAGATACCCTGCTGCGCTCAGGGAAACGCCCTCGAAGATGCCGGCCGCCACCAGCACCACCAGCGCCATCGCCACGATTGCGGCGACCTGCACGAGGAGGCGGCTGGTCATGATCGTCCATGTGGGCGCCGGAGTCACGCGTAGCCGTTGGAAGACGCCCTTTTCCCGATCTCTCGCCACCGTCATCGAGTAACCCAGGATCGCGATTGACGCCATGCCGAGAGTCAGCGCGGCCGCGACCTTGAACTGTCGATCACCCAGAGCGCTGTAGAACTTGCTGGCAAAGAGTGCGAAGAGGACGACCAGAGGCAGAGCGAAGCTCAGCAGCAGCGCGCGGTTGTTGCGCAGCTGCACGGTAAAGTCGGCCTCCAGGAGCGCTCTGAAGATTTCGGATAGCGCTGGTGCGCGGAGGGGAGGCGAGGTCGGCGGAGTCCTGACCGCGCTTGGCTCACTCACGAAGTTCACTTCCCGTGAGGCCGATGAAGACGTCCTCGAGCGTTACCTGGCCCCTCGCGACCGCGAGCACATTGGGGTCGTTCCTGTGCTTCTCGATCAGGCCGGCGGGTGTGTCGACGGTCAGGATCTTGCCGTTGTCCATGATTGCGACGCGGTCGCACACGGACTGCGCCTCCTCCATCGAATGCGTGGTCAGGAGGATGCTGCGGCCGCTCTTGCGGATGCCCTCGATTCGGTCCCATAGCTGACGCCTCGCCTGCGGGTCGAGGCCTGACGTCGGCTCGTCGAGCAGGACCAGCGGAGGGTCGTGGACCGTCGCGATGAGCAGCGACAGGCGCTTCTGCTGCCCGCCCGAGAGCTGGCTGAAGCGCCTGGACGCTTCGTCGCCCAGGTGGATTTCGGTCAGGCGGGCAAAGATCGCCGGCTTGGAAAGCGGTACTCCGTACAGGCCGGCGTACAACTTGACGATCTCGCTGATCGTCAGCTCGGACTGAAAGCTCGTGGACTGGAGCTGAACGCCGATCAGCGCTTTGGCCGGCCCGGGGTGGGCTCGAGCGTCGACCTCGCGGATCAGGATCGACCCCGAGGTCGGCTTGAGCAGTCCCTCGATGGCGCTCAGGGTGCTTGTCTTGCCGGCTCCGTTGGGACCCAGAAGACCGAAGATCTCGCCTTCGTTGATGTCGAGCGAGACCCCATCCACCGCTCGCTTGGGGCCGTAGCTGACACCCAGGTCTTTGACCTGGAGAGCAAGACCGGTCACCGGCGGCGCTTCAGATGTCGCTCCGTTTTCACGCAGGGTATACCCCTAACGGGCGGGGGCGGTTGCGGGGGCCGAGTAGGGAAAGTAGATCACGCCCCCAGTGGAGAACCAGTCATCTGACTGAAGCAATCGCGTTGCTCGAGTGGAACAATGGGTCAGGTTCCTGCATCAAGCGGCAACCAGGGGGAGAAAAGATGGACACGACCCGGGGTGACGAAATGACCGCGATGCTTGCTCGTCTTGGGAGCGCCTGGGGATGGATCGTGGCCTACGGCGCAGCCACCGTGCTGGCCGGCGCCGTGGCGATCTTGTGGCCCAGCTCCACCCTGGTGGTCATCGCGATCATCTTTGCGGTTCAGCTCCTCCTGGGTGCGGTCTACCAATTCGTCTTCGCATTTGCCGTTCCGAACGAGAGCGGATGGCTCAGAGCCCTCTTCGCGCTGCTGTCCATCTTCTCTTTTGTGGTTGCCATCTATCTGTTTGCCCACGTAGGTCTGACGCTCTTGGTGCTGGCGACCGTGATCGGCATCTACTGGATCGCCCTCGGGATCATCGAGCTGTTCCTCGCAATCGGACATTCGGAGATACGGTGGCGCCCCTGGATCGGGATCACGGGCATCCTCAGCATCGTCGCCGGCGCAGTGGTGGTGATTTTTCCGGTCTCGTCTCTCTTCTTCCTCACGATCTTTCTCGGTTTCTGGCTTGTCATCTTCGGCGTGACGCTGATCGTCAGAGGGTTTGGGCTCCGATCTGCGGCGCGGGCAATGAAGCCGATGGCGACAAGCCCGGCCGCCTGATCGGCGTCTGAGCTAAGCGGTCAGCTCCTCCACGTCGAGCGCGCCGCGCAGTTGATTGCGCGAGGTGATACCGAGCTTGGGGAAAAGCCGATAAAGGTGAAAACCGACGGTGCGGTGCGAGAGAAAGAGGCTCTGCCCGATCTCTCGGTTGGACATCCCGGCGGCGGCCATCTGGGCGATCTGAAGCTCCTGGGGAGTGAGCCGATCGGAAGCTCGCGGCAAGCGTTTAGGACTGCTCTCGCCAGAGGCGCGCAGCTCCCGGCTTGCGTGCTCGACCAACGGGGCGGCGCCCATCGCCTGGAACGCATCCCGCGCGGCGCGAAGCGGCCCGCGCGACTCGGCGATGCGCCGTTGCCGTCGTAGCCACAGACCGTACGCCAGCTGGCTGCGCGCGACCATGAGGGGGAGGCTGGTGTCCTCGGTGATCGAGGCCTGGAACAAGCCCTCGGCCTCGGCGTCGGAGGCGACAAGGGCGCGCGCAAACCTCAAACCGATCTCGAGCACCGGAGACCGCGACTGTGCAGCGAGCGGCTCCAGCGTCGCGATCGCATCTCGCGCTTCTTGCTCGTGACCGCTTTGAACCGCTGCTTCGACCATGTCCGCAGCCACCCAGAACCGGACGTACAGGTGATATGCGGTGTCCTTTGGATCGAAGATGCGGCTGAGATATTCGAACGCCACCGCGTAGTCGCCGCGTAGGAGTGCAGCGCGCCCCCGCGCAAGCTCAACGAGCGCGAGCAGCGGATTGGCGCCCATCGGCACCAGGACGCTCTCTGCTTCCGCGGCCAGCGACTCGGCGCCGGCAAAGTCGCCGCGCATGGCGGTGAGAGTTGCTTCGGCAAGGCGGGCCGCCGGTGCCCATCGGTGCAGTCCAATTTCATTGGCAAGGTCAACCGCCTCATGGGCGGCGGGCAAACCTGACGCAATGTACCCCAGGTGTACCGAAGCCCAGGCTTGCTCGGTAAGTGCCTGGCCCAGCAACAGAGGCCGCGCCTGACGGCGCAGAGTCGGGATGGTTGACGAGAACAGACGATGGCCGAGATCGAATATCCCGAGGGCTATCGCCGCCTGCCCGAGAACGACAGCAGTCATTGCGTCGGTCACGGGCACAGCCGTCAGACGTCTCACCGGCTCCAGCAAGGTCGCCCCGCGCTCGACAGGTGCCGCCATCGCGAGAGACATGAGCAGGTGCGGGTCGTCGCGCTCGACCTCTAATCGGTCCAGGGCCCTCACCACAAGCTCTCGAGTTTGACCGTCGAGGTTTCCCCACCAGAGGCGGAGTGCAACCTGCGAGAACAGCCTCAGCGCGAGCAGTGAATTTCCGGACGATCTGGCCTCGTCAGCCGCGTGCACAAATGAACCAATCTGCTCGGAGCCGGACCATGAAGGCCCATAACCTTCCTGGAGCCACGCAAACAGCGCCCGGCGCGCGGGGTCGAGGTCTGCGAGGTTGACGGACGCGAGAAGCCTTGCCGCGATTTCTTGGCCCCTGTCGGCACCGAGTGCGATCTCGGCCGCTTCCACCAACCGCGTGGCTCGCCGGCGCGGATCTACCGAAAGCGCTGCCGCCCGATCCAACGCTGCCACAGCCACGTCAAGCGCCCCTCGCCTTTCGGCGTTTGCTGCTGCGGCGATGAGATCCTGGGCACGACTTTCGTCCGGACCCACGGCGGCCGCCGCCCTGTGCCACGCACGGCGATCCGGGTCGTTGTCCAGGACGTCCGCAAGCGCGGCATGAGCTTGCCTTCGCTCGCCCTCGCTGGCCGCTTGATAGACGGCCGAACGAAGCAACGGATGCCGAAAACGAACCCGCTCGTCCTCGATCGTGACGAGCCGCAGTCTCTGGGCCGGACCAAACGAGTCGATGGAGAGGGGTGTTTGTGCGATCGACTGACCTGCTCGCATGAACTCGCCCAGGCTTCCTGCGGGGTCAATGGCTGCAAGAAGCATCAGCGTGCTGACTGGCGCGCCAAGGTCGGATACTTGCGCGCCGAAGGCACGCTCGAGGCGCTGGCTCAGGGGAAGCGGCGTCGCCACATGTGTGACGTCCCTGTCAAGCGCGGTTGGCAGCTCGAGCAACGCGAGAGGGTTACCTTCCGCATAGTCGAGCACAAGGGCCCGGACCTGGGGTGAGAGCCCTGGAGTGCTTGCGTCGAGCAGCGCCGTCGAAGACACGACGTCAAGCCCGTCCAGGTGGAGCTGGGGGATTCCCGTTCCATCGATGTGGTTGTCGAGCCCATCTCTGACCCCGAACGCAACGACGATCGGCTCGGCCTCGACTCGCCGCGCGACGAAAGCGAGCGTCACGCAGGACGACGGATCGAGCCATTGGGCCTCATCGGCGACCACCAGGACTGGCGACCGGGTGGCTGCTTCCGCGATGAGCTCCAGCACCGCGAGGCCGACCATGAACTCGTTAGGGGCCACCGGTTCGTCCAGTCCAAATGCCGCCCGGAGCGCGGCCCGCTGCGCAGGTTCCAGCTGTGGCATTCCACCCAGGACAGGGCGTAGCAGCTGGTGGAGTCCGGCAAATGGCAGATGTGTTTCTGACTGGGCGCCTGCCGTGGTCAACACCAGCATGCCACCCTCACGCGCCCGTGCCGCAACCTCCGCCAGCAGAGACGACTTACCGATGCCGGCCTCGCCGCGCACCACGATCGCGCTTCCCTTCGATCCGACGCGATTGATCAGATCTTCGACGAGCGCAATCTCCCGCTCACGCCCGTACAGGCGAGTCGCGGAGTTCCCCTGGACCACCCGGCTGCAAGTCTATGTCTCGCCGCCATTGCAGGAATGCGGCACCCGGTTCGACCCGGGTGCCGGGACGTGTTTTGGAATTACCTGGTGAAGCGCTGGACGAAGGCGAGGGCCATGTCAGCCACATCGCGCCAGCCGTTGTCGATGACGAGGGAGTGGCCACGATTGGGAAGCTCGACGATCTCGGTCACGCCCTGGTTGCGCTTCTGCTTCTTGTAAGCAGCCTCGGCAACCGCGCGGGGGACGGTGTGGTCCTCGGCGCCCTCGATGATCAGGAGCGGCCCACGCTCGGGGTTCTTGGTGTCGACTTTGGCCTCGGTCCAGGGGTTGAGGTTCTCAGCAGCGGCCTGGAAGACAGTCTCGCCTGACCCCGGGACGGCGAACTTTTCGTACAGCTTCTTGGCCTCGTCCTCGGTGACCACGTTGGCGAAGCCGTAGCGGAACTGCTCGAAGGTGAGGGGGACGGCGCGGTTGCGGTTGGCCGGGTTGCCAAGTACCGGTGAAGCCGACTTCAGCGCGGAAATCGGCAGCGGCAGCACGCCCCGGAACGGCGCCGGATCAATTGCCACCGTGACCGAGCTGAGGCCGCGTCCGGCGAGGATCTGGGTGATCAGTCCTCCGAATGAGTGCCCGATCACCGCAGGCTTCTTCTTGAGCCGGCCGATCACCTCGGCGTAGTGGTCGGCGATCTGTCCAACCGACTTGCGGGCGAACACCTCGGGGTGCGCCTTGGCCTCGTCGACGGTCTCGGGGTCATCGGGCCATCCTGGAGAAACAGTCGGGTAGCCGGCCTGCTCGAAGACCGCGGCCCACCGATCCCAGCTGCTTGGGAGCAGCCATAAGCCGTGAACGAAAACGACCGGGGTCCGACCGGTCGCGTTTGCCTTGTCGATCTGCTCGGCAGTGATCCGAGATACCGCGTCGACCGTGCGGTCACTCGAATCTTTTTCCGGCGGGCGCGACGAGATCATGTCCAGCGCTCCTTTGTTAGAGATGGCTTGCGACCATCCAAGCCTGGTGCGCCGACCGGCGCCGCATCTTCTGTCAAACGACTGGAATGTCAACCAGTCGTCCGACAGATGCACGCGCGCCCTGGTGCGCGCATCCTTGAAGGTGACATGAGCGAAAACTTGAGCCTCGGCCGCATCTTTGGAATCCACGTCGGCTTGAACTGGAGCCTGCTGGTCGTTGCCGCATTGATCGCGTGGAGCCTCGCCACCAGCCTTTTACCGTCGGCGTCCCCCGGCCATACCTCCGGCGCCTACTGGACCGCCGGCGTCGTCTCTGCCTTCGTGTTCCTGGCCTCGCTGCTTGCTCACGAGCTCGCGCACTCCGTCGTTGCGACGCGCCGCGGTGTCAAGGTCGAGGGGATCACGCTCTGGCTGTTCGGCGGGGTGTCGCGCTTCAGCAGCGAAACGAGCTCGCCTGGCGCGCAGGCTCTGATCACGTTTGTTGGGCCGCTCACAAGCCTCGTGCTGGGCTTGGTGTTCTACCTCGCTTCGGTCGCAGTCGGCGGTGGCGCTCACCCGGGCTTGTTCTCCGCCACCCTATCCTGGCTGGGCTACATCAACATCACGCTGGGCGTCTTCAATCTCGTCCCCGCATTTCCGCTCGATGGAGGCCGGCTGCTGCAGTCGCTTGTCTGGCTGCGCACGGGCGATCGTCTGCGCGCCACTCGAATCGCCGCCCGCATCGGCATGGGATTCGCCTATCTGTTGATTGCATACGGGCTGGCCACCTTCGTGTTCGCGGGCAGCCTGATTGGGGGAGTCTGGTCGGTCTTTCTGGGCTGGTTCCTGCTGAGCGCCGCCCGTTCCGAAGAAACCGGCGGGCTGATCCGCCAGGCGCTCGCCGGGATGACCGTCGCCGAGGTCATGACGCCCAGCCCGGTGCAGGCTCCCGACGACATCAGCGTCGAGGATGCGCTGCATGGTTATGTCCTGGCCTCACGGCACTCGACCTTTCCAACCCATGACGCAGCCGGCCGGCTCAGTGGACTCCTGACCCTGACAGCCCTGAAGAATGTCGCGCCGGATGCTCGTCCGACCACCCTGATCAGGCAGATCATCTGTCCGCTCGACCAGGTGTCCACGGCCGGCCCAGCTGACCCGATCACCAACCTGCTTGCCGTGTCCGGTGGCTGCAGCGAAGGCCGCACCCTCGTCGTCGATGGCGGCAGGTTGGTCGGAATCATCTCTCCCAGCGACCTCAACCGGCTCCTGCAGAAGTCCCTCTCGGGACGTTCCCTGATTCCGGCCGGGAGTGCGTAGTGGGCGATTCGTCCATGCCCGCCTACCTGACCGGCCTGATCCGGCACTTCAGCGATATGAGGGATGGCGTGCACGGTGGCGCGGCAAGCCGACGCGACAAGGAAGCGCGTTTCGCTGACGAAGTCGATCTGTTGGCCCCTGTCGCACGCCAAACGCTCAGCGAGGTGAACACCTATCTGCTGCTCGATTCGGGAGCGGTCACCAGGACGGGTCTCAGGCGGTCACCAGATGGTGGGATGAGTGCGGCGTGGGAGCTCAGCTGGCCCGAGCAGCGCAACGTGCGCGTGCCTCCGATCATGCTTCACGCGTATTTCGGCGCCGGGTTCCACCATCCTCACCTGCGCGGCGCAACCGTCGGCGATTGGCCCTTGAACGTGTTCAGTGTTGAAGACGCTGCGGATCAGCTTCCGATCCTGCGCGCCATCGCGACCGGTGACCTGCACAATCTGGTGTTCCAGTCCGACTACCGGATCATTCCCGCGGTGCGTATTTGACTCCAGGATCGTGGCCCGATCAAAATCGTTTCGACTGACCGCGTGCCGGCGTGAGGATCGGCACACACAACGGGGGTGGTGAACATGTTTCGACGAGCGCTTGCTCTCGCCGGCAGCTTCGCATCAGGCGGCTTGCTGATTGCGTCGATGTCGGCCGGAGTCAGTACCGCCGCTGCGTCCGCGGTGCTGGTGCCGATGGCGATCGAGGCGCCGGAAAGCCCCGTGCTTCCGGGCGGTGTGTCTGCCTGCACCAGCCCGACGCCCGTCCACCTGTCGAAGTCCTTCCACTGCTATACGCCCGCTGACATCGCGGGCGCGTATGGAGTGGACAAGCTCCACACGGCGGGCTTGCTCGGACAGGGCCAGACGATCGTGCTGGTCGACTCGTACGGCGACCCGACAGCGGGCGCCGACCTGAAGTTCTTCCACGACACCTTCTTCAAGACTCTGCCCGACCCGACCTTCGACCAGATCACGCCCCTCGGAGATCCGGGAGCGGTGTACACGTGCACGAGGTCGGCGGGCATCTCCGGTCCGTGCTCGGCCGCGAGCTGGTCGGTCGAGGCGTCGCTCGACGTGCAGTGGGCGTACGCGATGGCGCCGCTGGCGCACATCATCCTGCTGGCCACACCGCCCGCCGAGACGCTCGGCGTGCAGGGCCTCCCCAACCTGTTCAAGGCGATGCAGATAGAAATCGACGCGCTGCCCGCCGGCACCGTCTTCTCGCAGAGCTTCGGGCTTGCAGAGCAGACCTTCGGCGGCGCGGCGCTGAACCAGATGCAAGCGTTCGACCAGACCTATCAGAACGGGATCAACAAGGGCGACACCTTCCTCGCCTCGTCAGGTGACCAGGGCAACGGCGGCGCGGCCAAGCAGCACAAGGAAACGACCGTGCTGTCGACGACTGCCGTCGGGTTCCCGGCGGTGAGCCCTCTGGTGACGGCCGTCGGCGGGACCCAGCTGATGCTTGGCTGGAGGCTCGCGCCGACCGCGGCCAACCCATTGGCGTTCACATCTTCCTCGACCAACACTGAACCGCTGTGGAACGAGTGCTTCATCTTCGGCGGTGGCAACTGTGTGACCGGCGGCGGCGTGAGCTCGTTCTTCACGGCGCCGTCCTGGCAGTCCGGGCAGGCTGCGATCAACGGTGGAGCGCGGTCGATCCCGGACCTGTCGTGGAACGCGGCGGTCAACGGCGGCGTGCTTGTCTACACGACGCAGTACCCGACCGCGATCCGGCAGGGCTGGCACATCGTGGGCGGTACCAGCGCATCGAGCCCCGAGATGGCGGGCGTGATCGCGCTGGCGAACCAGGCGCGCGGCCTTGCGCACAAGGCGCCGCTTGGGCTGCTCGGTCCACACGTCTATGCGCTCGGCAACGCCGACGCTTCGGCGCCTGACTCATCGTTTGGTGGCAACGGCTCCAGCTTCTTCCGTGACATCGTGCCGCAGACATTCGTCGGTCCCGACGGCACGACTCTTGTGTTGAACAACAACCAGTGGACCATCCCAGAGGCGCCGTATTTCGCGTTGAAGGGATATGACCTGACAACCGGTTTCGGCTCGCCGCGGGCGGACCGGTTCGTGATGGCGCTGGCCGCACAGGCCTGACGCCTGGGTCCTGACCGTTGCGGGGGCTCGGCACGTGAGCCGGGCCCCCGTCCATATCCGCGAGCTTGCGATGATTTTCCAGGTCATCGGGCGTCTTATTTCGTGAACCCGTTGGCGTCGCGCTGGAGTTCGACTGGAGGGATAAGAGATGCCCGACTACAGGATTGGAACCCGCAAGGAATGGCAGGTGGCCCGGGACGAGCTCGCGAAGCTCGAAGCCGAGCAGGCGAAAC
>WNFI01347053.1_pt2 | contig 26885 bp, 24 predicted proteins | sample 5400471 | NCBI WGS metagenome assembly WNFI01 (sample SAMN13153348, study PRJNA577476) | soil metagenome | isolation source: 100 cm saprolite on Douglas fir-dominated hillslope | place: USA:California | collected 2013-09-17 | reverse complement strand
GACGTGTGAGTTGGCGTAGGGAATCCATCGCCAATCGACCGACGCACCGATGGGATCCATGATGCTCGTCTTGAGCACCTCGGGCAGGCCGGTTCCGAATAATCGAAGTAGCGACAGCGACAACCGGTTGATCCGTACGTCGTTGTATTCGTAGAACGAACCCGGGGACCGCATCGGGCGCGGTTGCCGTTCGCCGGCGCCGAATTGCTCGTGGCCGACAAAGTCGGCGTTCTTTCCCCACAGCGTCCCCTCCCACTCGCTGGTCTGCTGAAGGTGGTTCTTCCAGGTAATAAGGCTGTTGTGGGGTGAATCGTAGCCGCCATCGTGGATGTAGGCGGCGACGCGATCGTCGACGTTCTTGATCAAACCGCGGTCGACGGCAACGCCGGCCACGGTGGACATGAAGCTCTTGGCGACGCTGTAGACCGGGTCATTCGCTTTCGTGTCGCCGAATTGCGCGACGATGTATCCGTGGCGGAGAATGATGCCGTTCGTTCCCGCGCGCTGTTTCGGCAGCGGACCGAGCGGAGTGCCAAACGTGCGGACCTGATCCCGATCGAAGTCCCACACGGCGCCGTTGGCAAGCGCGAAGTCGACCGCCTGCTGAAGCTTCGCCGAATCCATCCCCACCGCGGCGGCCGACTTCGTCTGCCACTGTCCCCTCGGCGGAAAGTACGAGGGCGCATCCTGCGCCGCGAGCGTGGTCGCCATCCCGGCGACGACCAGGAATGGGGCGAGCGCGGTCCGCCGCACACGGTGGGGTGCTGCGAGCATCTTCGGTAAAAGGGTCATGGCTGACAGCATTGTGCCTCGAGCGCGGATTGGAGTTGATGCCGCAGATCCGTCATTTCGCGACGGCGGTTAGCGAAGAAACCTTCGCGCCACCTGCGCCAGCCGGTCATCGTCTGTGCGCTCTGCCTCGGCGAGGATCTGCTCGACGTGCGGGCGCAAGCGCGGCTCGCCCCAATAGTACCCTGTCGCACGCTCGGCAAGCTGCGTCTCGTTGACTCGTGCGGCGTCGAGCAGCGCTCGCGCGGCCGCCGCATCGAACGACGGATCGTCGCGCTCGGGAAGGTCGTAATGACGGCGCGGCATTTCCCCTTCCGCATCGTCTCTCAAAAATGCACGTGACATGCTCAATGTCCTCATTCTAATCCCGCACCCGAGAAGCAACGGCTCTATAAGGATGCGAGTCTGAAGGATCGGATAGAATCCGATCCTCTTGGTTTTGGGGCCTTCGTCGCCTCCAACCCCTCGGCGATGCGGACAACAAAGAGAAAGTCCGACGTTCTCCGATGTGATGCCGATCTGAAATCCTGACAAGGCTGTTGTTCTCGCCCGCGCTGACGACGCGCCGCGGAGGCACCCAGAAGAAAGTCCTAGAGCGTTCCCCACGTCGTGAACTTGGGCGGCTTTGGGTACGGTGGCCCCGCCTCGATCACGATGTCGGTGTGCGCATTGAGCTTGATCAGCCGAGGGTCGCCGCTGTACTTCTTGCCGTTGACCCAAACTCTCAACTCAGCACCCTTTACTGACTGTGCAGACGCCGCCTGGGTGGCGCTCAGTGGCTGGCCCCACACCTTGAAGAAGTCGGCGAGCGTGAACGACCGATCGCGCGGTGCCTCGATGTGGATGATCCCGTCCGGCGTATGGGTGTGCAGCCAGTAAATACAACGGTGCTCCGGAGACTGCCCAACATTCCGCGGGATGTCGACGGCCTTTCCACGATCGAGTATGACCAGGTGCTGGTGGATGTGAATGCGCTGACCCTCCTGCGCATCGCACGAGATGCCGTTGATCGGCAGGCCGGTCGACGCGACGGACGACAACTGAGCGGAGGCGATGCGAGGAGTCGTCATCATGAGCAGCACCAATCCAGCTCTCCAACGCGGTTGAAACACGATGAGATTCTCCGTCATTGTGGTTACGCGGTTACGGCACGATCGCGCGCGCCGGCGCGGTGATGACATGCGGCGTTCCAGCCAGTGCCTGGTTGATCTTCGCGATGCGCGTCTGCACGATCCCGTCGAGGCGCGCCTGCGCCTGATCGGCCTCGACGCGCAGCTCGGTCAGGCGCAGTAACTCACCCTCCGTGGGCGGCATCATCGGGCGGCCTACCATCCCCGACACCGTCTGCGCCTCCTCACGGAGTCGCGGATACTGCCGGTAGCCCAATCCGGGAAGGGGACGCGCGAGCACGGAGTCGCGAAAATGGCGCAGGTCCTTGGTCGCCGTGTCGATGTTCGCCAAGGCGACCGCCGAGCCATCGGCATTCCGGAGCTGTGTCCGGAGCGACGCCAGTTGCGAAAGCAGATCGTCAGTCCCGCTGAGGACGCGATTGATGCGCGCCAGGAGATCGCCGAGCTGCGTGGCCGTCTCGAACTGCTGGGCGAGTTGCGCGGCCGTCATGTCCGAGCGCGGATCGAGACTCACCTGGACGGTCTTCGTCAGCGTCTTGCCATTCGCAGACAGAGCGACCGTGTACGTGCCCGGCAAGACGTCGAGACCGCCCGCGGTGAACGTCCCCTCCGGCACCGGTTGATTGTCGGACTCGGCCATCGCGGCGGCGGCGGCCCGTCGAGCCCGGAACGCGGCGAGCGACGTATCCGTTGGTGCGCCGATAGCCGCGGCGCCCCCGCGCCCGCCTCCGCGTCCGCCGCCCCTTCCTCCGCCACCGCCCGCGGCGGCATCGTATCGCAGATCCCACACGACGCGATTCACTCCGGCGTCATCGGCGACTCTGCGCATCCGGCGCACCACGCGCCCATCCTTGTCGCTGACGGTGATGTTCACCTCGCTCGTCGGCTGCGACTTGAGGTAGTAGGTGATCAGCGCGCCTGACGGAGGATTCTCTCCAGCCCAGGTTTTCTGCCCAAGGTTGCCATCGCGGTTCCACTCGCTCCAGCGGGTGGCCGGCCGAATGTCGAACAGCGTGGCGTCCGACGTTTCGGCGGTCGACAATCCCTGGAGGGCAGCGGCGTCGTCCAATATGTACAGGCCCCGTCCGTGGGTAGCCAGAAGGATGTCGTTTTCGCGCGGGTGCACCTGAATGTCCCGCACCGGCGTCACTGGAAGGTCCCCGCGAAGCGACGACCAGTGCGTGCCCTTGTCCCACGAGCCCCAAGCGCCCATCTCCGTGCCCATATATAGAACGGACGAATTCTTCGGATCTTCGCGGACGACGTGCACCCACGCCGCGGCGACGGGCAGGTCGCCGGTAATGCGCTTCCACGTTTTGCCATAGTCCGTGGTCATGAAGGCGTACGGCGTGTAGTCGTCGTCCTGATGATGATCGGCGGCGACGTAGGCCGTGCCGGCGTCAGAGTGCGATGCGTCGACCGTCGGGATCCAGGCGTTCGGTTTGAGCCCGACGACATTGGTGAAGACGTTGCTCCATGTCTTGCCGCCATCGCGCGTCACCTGGACGTTACCGTCGTCGGTGCCGACCCAGATGACGTTCGAGTCCAGGGGCGACGGTGCGATCGTGATGATCGTGCAGTGGAACTCGGCCGCCGTATTGTCGACGACGATCGGCCCACCCGAGCTCTCCTGCTTCTTCGGGTCATTGGTACTCAAGTCGGGCGAGATCACCTTGAACGAGTGGCCGTAGTCGGTGGACTTGAAGAGCACGTTGCCGCCGAAGTAGACGACCCCCGGATTCTGGGGCGACAGCGCAATGGGCGAGTTCCAGTTGAACCGATACTTGTGCGAGATCATGGCGTCGCCAACGGACCCTACCCGATTCGGATATGGGTAGATCGTCTTCTGGGCTCCCGTGCGGGTGTCGGTGATGCTGAGCATGCCGCCCTGTGCGTCGGAGTAGATGAGCCAGGGCTTGTCCATCACCGGCACGGTAAAGAAGCCGTCGCCGCCGGACACGGTGTACCAGTCGTTCTTCCGATTCCCCTGGCCAGACGTCGTCTGGCTCGGACCGCACCAGTTGCCGTTGTCCTGCAATCCGCCGCAGGCCACGTACGGACGCTGCATGTCGTAGTTGATGTGATAGAACTGCGTGAACGGAAAGGTGTTCACGACCTCGAAGTTCTTGCCGCCGTCGTAGCTGACCTGCCACCCCCCGTCGGACCCGCTGAGGATGTACTTGGGATTCGTCGGATCGATCCACAGCGCCTGATGGTCGCCGTGGACGTCGCGGGCGATGGTGCGGAAGTTGGCGCCGCCGTCCTGTGATTCGTAGAGCGATCCCGAGAGTGAAAAGACGCGGTTCGGATTCTGCGGGTCGACGCGGATGTCCGAGTAGTAGAACGGGCGGAAGTTGATGTTCGGGTCGCGGTTGACCGTGCGCCAATGGTCGCCGCCGTCGTCGGAGCGCCACAGCTCGCCCTCATCCTTGGTCTCGCTCACCACGTACACGATGCTCGGGTCGCTCGACGCGACGGCGATGCCGATGCGGTCCATGTCGGTCTTTGGAAGTCCGCGGTCGCGATCCTTGCCTGACAGACGCTCCCACGTCTCGCCGCCGTTGACCGAGCGGTACACAGCGGTATTGACGCCGCCCGATTCGAGATGCCAAGCCCAACGGCGGTAAGTGTACATCCCGGCGTAGATGATGTTGGAGTTGCCGGGATCGGCGGCGATGTCAGAGCAGGCCGTTTGCGGATCGACGTAGAGCACCTTGCGCCACGTCTTGCCGCCGTCGGTCGTCTTGAAGACGCCGCGCTCCTCGTTCGGCCCCCACTCGCGGCCAAGCCCGCAGGCGTAGACGAGGTCGGGGTTTTTGGCATCGATGACGATGCGGGCGATCTTGTCCGACTTCTCCAGTCCAATGTGCGTCCAGTGCGCGCCGCCATCGACCGACTTGTACATCCCGTCGCCAACCGACGCGTTGTTGCGCGGATTCTCCTCACCGGTGCCGACATAAACGATGTTCGGATCGCTCGGGGCTATCGCGATCGCGCCAATGGAGCCGACGTCCTGCTTGTCGAAGATCGGCTTGAACGTCACGCCGCCATTGATCGTCTTGATGATGCCGCCGTTGGCGCCGGCGACGTAGTACACGTCGCGGTTACCGGGCACGCCGGTGACGACGGAGACGCGACCGGCGTTGTTCGCCGGTCCGACTGAGCGCCAATGGAGACGGCGCACGACGTCCGTGACCGTCGCTTGAGCGACCTGTGCTCGCGCGTATTGCGCAGTGGAGAGCGCGAGGAGTACGAAGGTGATCGGGCGGATCGGCATGGCTGGTCTGCGGGTGAGAGTGGCACGCCTAGTGTAACTCGATTCCGCTCGACATTCTATTGCCATGGATGGTCCGCCCAGGGAGCAGGAACAGCCGGTGAACGCGCGCCCCCGAATCAAGGATTGGCAGGCGGTTGCGATCCTCGGCCTCGCGGTCGCCGTGTTCTTCAGCGGCATTCTGATCCAGCACACGTTCCTCTGGGACGATGTTCTCGCGCAGACCTATCCCTTTCGCGCCTTCGCCGCGACGTCGCTCGCCAATCACGAGCTCCCGCTCTGGAATCCGTACGTGTTCGGCGGCATGCCATTCCAGGCAGACATTCAGTCGGCCATCTTCTACCTGCCGAACCTCCTTCTGACCCTGTTCGTCGACGGCGGGCGCCTCCCGTACTATGCGCTCGAGGTCATGATCCTCGCGCACTTCTGGCTGGCGGCGATCACGATGTTCTTTCTCGCCAAGGACTTCGGTCTCGAGCCGGTGTTCGCGCTGTTCAGCGGCCTGGTGTTCTCTCTCTCGGGCTTCATGATCGTGCACGGGGTCCACCCCGTTTTCGTTGAGGAGGTTGCCTGGCTGCCCCTCATCGTGCTGCTGTTTCACCGTGCGATACAGCGGCGCTCGATGGCGTACGCGGCCGGGACGGGCCTCGTCTTCGGCCATGCGGTTCTCGCCGGCGCGCCGCAGATTCCAGCTGCTGCCGACCATCGAGCTCATTCCGCTGTCGGACCGCGCGACGCTGTCATTCGCCACCGCTCAATACGGCCGGCTCGCCTGGGTCCAGCTGCTGTCGGCAATCATCCCGAAGTTCATGGGCGCCGAAGGGCCGAGAGAATCCACCTTCTGGCTCACCGGCGAATACGGCGCGTTCTGGGAGACCTGTTTCTACCTCGGCATCCCCGCGCTGCTCGCGATCGTGGCGTCGCTGTCGTTGATCCGCACGAACCGGTACGTCGCGTTCTGTGCCGCGGTCGTGTTGCTTTCACTGCTCCTTGCGGTGGGCGACCAGTTCATTCTGCACGGAATATTCTTTCGGTTCGTGCCCGGCTTCTCGCGATTTCGGGGGATGGCGCGAAGCGTCCTGCTCGTGACCCTGTGCGGCGCGTTGCTCGCTGGATTCGGGGCGCGGGCGTTCGTGGATCTTGCCGCGCGCTATCCACGGCGTCTCGAGGTGGGCGTCGTCGGCGCCTTTGGCGCGATCGCTTTCGTGTGCGCGCTGGTGTGGATGGGGACATTCGTGCCGAAGGTCGCTGAACCCGCCTTTGGACGAATGCTGGCATATGGACACGAGAAGGCCGGCTGGGCCCTTGGACTCACCCTCGCCACCGGCGCGACGGCGGTGCTCCTTGCCCGCGGCGTCATCCGGCCCGCGGTGGCGCTCGGCCTGGTGCTACTCATTCAGTTCGGCGACGTCTTCGAGTTCGGATATGACCAGAACAACGGGCCCGTCAGCGCCGATCAGTATTATCTCAAGGCGCGCGCGCGAATGGAGCCGCTCCTCGCCGACAACGCCCGGGAGATCTTTCGTGTCGTCACGCGGAGTGGGCGGTGGCTGATGGTCGATCGCAACGAGGGGATGGTCGATCACATGATGCAGCTCGAGGGTTACACACCCCTTGCACTCCAGCGGCGCCTGCCGCCAGCCCGAGACCTCTCTCGCTCATACGATCTCCTGAACGCGAAATACCGGATCGTCGTCGACACGCAGGCCGGCCGGATGACCTTCGCGGAGGTCCCGAGCTACCTCCCGAGGGCATACCTGGTGCACGAGGTGCGCGTGATGGACAGCGCGGCCGTGGAGCCGTTCATGCGAAGTGATGGATTCGATCCACGGCGGATGGCGGTTCTCGAAGAGCCGCTGCCGTTTCCGATTACGGGTGCCGCCGCCCTGTCGGACGACGCGTTGACCATCCCGCGATATCGGCTGAATGCGATCGACGTCGATGTGCGGACCGCGCGGCCGTCGGTGCTCCTCCTCAGTGAGATTTTCTACCCCGGGTGGCGGGCATACATCGACGGCGTGGCGACGAGGGTCTATCGCGCGGACTGGAATCTCCGCGCGGTTGCGGTGGCAGCGGGATCGCATCGGATCCAGTTCCGATTCGAGGCGCCTCCGCTTCGTCGCGGCGCGGCGCTTACTCTGGTCACGCTTCTCGCCGCAATCGGGATGCTAGTCTGGCCCGCGATGCGAGCACGACCCGTGACGGCGTGAGTCTCGTCGAGCCGCTGGCGTGATCATGCCTCGATCTCGATAATTCGGAACGTACCCACCCGCCATCACTCCGGAGCCCTCGACATGCGTCGTCGTTTTCACCTCGCCACGCTGCTGCTCGCCGTTGTTGCGTCGACACCGGTTGTCGCCCAGCAGGACACCGCGCGTAAGGCGGTCGCACCCAAGAAGCCCGATCTCGAGCTGCAGCCCGGCCGGTCAATCGATCTCGATACCGACGAAGGCACATGGATCTCGCTCGACGTTTCGCCCGATGGGCGGACGATCGTCTTCGATCTCCTCGGCGACCTCTATACGATGCCCATGGCCGGAGGGCAGGCAACGGCCCTGACGACGGGGATGGCGTACGACGCCCAGCCGCGCTTCTCGCCCGACGGAAAGTCGGTGGTCTTCGTCAGCGATCGCGACGGCGGCGACAACGTCTGGACGATCGATCTGGCGACGAAGGGCACGAAGCTGATCACGAAGGGAAAAACGAGCCGCTACCGCTCGCCAGTCTGGACGCCGGACGGACAGTACGTCGTCGTCGCCCGGAGCGCGGCGGCGATCGGGCCGGCGAAGCTCTGGATGTATCACAAGGATGGTGGCGGCGGGATTCAGTTGGTCAAGGATCCGTCGCCACTCAACGGCGCGGTGCCCCAGACGACGCTCGGACCCGCGTTCGGCAAAGACGCGCGCTACATATGGTACGCGCAGCGGGGCGCGTCATGGGAATACAACGCCGGCATGCCCCAGTTCACCCTCATGACCTTCGACCGGCGCACGGGGCGCCGCGAAGCCCGCGCCAATCTCTACGGCTCGGCGTTCCGGCCGGTGCTCTCGCCCGACGGCAAGTATCTCGTCTATGGGTCGCGGTACGAGGCGGAGACCGGTCTCCGCATTCGCGACCTGGCGACGAGCGAGGAGAAGTGGCTCGCCTTCCCGGTCCAGCGTGACGAGCAGGAGTCCGTCGCCAGCCTCGACGTGCTGCCGGGCTACGCGTTCACGCCCGATAGCCGGGCGATCGTCACCACCTATGGCGGGAAGATCTGGCGGGTGCCGGTCGACGGATCGTCGGCGACCAACATCCCCTTCCACGTCGTCACGAAAGTCGACGTCGGTCCGCGGCTCGCGTTCAACTACCCGATCCAGGATTCGACGGACTTCACCGTCAAGCAGATTCGCGATGCCGTGCCGTCGCCCGATGAGAAGCGCCTCGCCTTCACGGCGATGGACAAACTGTACGTGATGGATTATCCGGGCGGCACGCCGAGGCGGATCATCGATCTCGAAGGTAGCGAAGCGGAACCCTCCTGGTCGCCCGACGGCTCGACGCTGGCGTTCGTCACCTGGACGCGTGACGGTGGGCATCTCTACAAGGTGAGCGCCAACGGCGGCGCGCCGGTGCAGCTCACGCCGGGTAACGCGCGCTGGTCGCAACCAGTCTGGTCGCCCGACGGCAGCCGCATCGTCGCCCAACGCAGTCCGACGCAGACGACCCGCGAGCAGGCGGGATTCATCGCCGCATCGGAGCTGGTCTGGGTGCCGGCCACCGGCGGCGCGGCGACGCTCATCGCTCCGACCCAGGGGCGGGGAGGCGCGCATTTCGTCTCCACGGATACGGGCCGCATCTACCTCTATAGCGGCGGCGAAGGCCTGGTGTCGATCCGCTGGGATGGCACCGATTCACGGACGCACGTCCGCGCCACTGGACTCCAGACGCCCGAAGCGCCGAATGCCGTGCCGGCACAGGGAATTCGGATGTCGCCGCGCGGCGGCACGGCGCTCGTGACCATCGGCTCGGACCTGTACGTACTGCCGGTTCCCGAGGCGGGCGACCCGGCGACGATCTCGCTCGCGAATCCGGACAACGCGTCGGTGCCGGCGCGAAAGGTCACCGACATCGGCGGGCAGTTCCCGATCTGGAGCGCGGACGGTCGGCGCATTCACTGGTCGATCGGCCACGCGCATGTCGTGTACGACGCCGACAGCGCCCTTGCGCCGCGCGACACCACTCCCGGCGCGAGGCGGTACCTGGGGGTCGAGACCCCAATCGTCATCCGCGCCAGGCGCGACGTTCCATCGGGAACGGTGGTGCTGCGCAACGCGCGTATCGTCACGATGAAAGGCACGGACGTGATCGAGAAGGGCGACATCCTCGTGCGCAACAATCGCATCGTTGCCGTCGGCAACCTCTCGGCGCCAAGCGACGCACGGGTCATCGACATGTCGGGGAAGACGATCGTGCCCGGCTTCGTCGACACGCACGCCCATCCGGGCATCGAGCACGGCGAGCATCAGCAGCCCTGGTCCTACCTCGCGAACCTCGCGTATGGCGTCACGACGCTGCGCGATCCGCAGAGCGGAACCACCGACGTGCTCACCTACGAGGACGACGTCGATGCCGGCGTCTCGGTCGGTCCGCGCATCTATTCCACCGGCCCCGGTCTGTTCGGGCCGACCTACTACCCCGGCGGCGGTGACGACGTCAAGAGCCTCGACGACGCGCGACGCGTCATGAAGCGCTATAGCCAGTACTATGATACGAAAACGCTCAAGATGTACATCAGCGGCAATCGCCAGCAGCGGCAATGGATCCTGATGGCGGCGAAGGAGCAGAACATCAAGCCGACGACGGAGGGCGCGCTCGACTTCCGCTACGACATGACGATGGCGCTCGACGGCTATCCCGGCCAGGAGCACGCGCTGCCCGTCACGCCACTCTATAAGGACGTGGTGACGTTGTATGGCGAAACCCAAATTGCCTATACGCCGACGCTGATCGTCGCCTACGGCGGCCCATGGGCCGAGAACTACTGGTACGAGCACGAGAACGTCTACACCGATGCCAAGCTCCAGCACTTCACGCCCTACGAGGAGCTCGCCTACAAGTCGCGCCGCCGCGTCCGCAGCTCGCTTGGCGGCGGCAACGCCGGCGGCTGGTTCATGGACGACGAGTACAACTTTCCGCTCGTCGCCAAGGCGGCGAATGACATCGTGAAGGCCGGCGGACGGATCGGGGTCGGAAGCCACGGGCAGCTCAATGGACTCGGCTACCACTGGGAGATGTGGTCGCTCGCCAAGGGCGGGATGACGCCGTTCGACGTGCTGCGCTGCGCGACGATCTTCGGCGCCGAGGCCATCGGGTTGAACAACGACATCGGCTCGATCGAGGCGGGGAAGCTCGCTGACCTCGTGATTCTCGATCGCAATCCGCTCGCCGACATCCGTAACACCAACAGCGTTCGATGGGTGATGAAGAACGGGCGTCTCTACGACGGCAACACCCTCGACGAGACGTATCCGAGGACGAAGAAGATGGAGGCGGTGCTCGGCACGCCGGCCCGGCCGGTGACGAAGGCTGGAACCCCTCCCTGAGGCGCCGGCACCGAGTGGCGCTGGCCCCGATCACCCTCACCGGATCTCCGATGCGGCCGTTCCCCGTCCTTTCATTTCTGGTTCTTTCTGTTCCGCTCACCGCGCAGTCCGCGCCGAAGCCGCCGGCGGCGATCAGCGCCATTCGCGAAGCCGACCTCGAGCGCGACCTCTATATCATGGCCGGCGACGAGATGCGGGGGCGTGAAGCCGGGACCATCGACGAGATGCATGCCTCGATGTGGGTCGCCGACCAGCTGAAGAAGATCGGCCTCGATCCGCTCGGCGACATGGGCAGTTGGTTCCAATGGTGGAACATGCGCCGGACACGGATCTCGAGCATCTCGAGCTCTATCCAGGTGAACGGTCACCCGATGACGTTGTGGACCGAGATCACGCCCACGACCAACACCACCGCCGACGTGTCAGGAGCGACGATGTTCGTCGCCGACGCTCGCGACACGACGGCTGACGTGCATGGCAAGATCGTCGTCACCCTGCTCACAGCGCCGCCGCCGGCGGCGATTCGCACGACCACGAACACCTGGGACTACAACTACAGCCGTGCCGCCCTTGGTCCGATCGGGACGGCGCTCGCGCGCCGCGGCGCCGCAGCCGTCATCGTCGTCGGCGACTCGGTCGGCGATCGGGCATTCGACGGTGTCGCCAAGACGCAAGCACGGGGCGCGTATGACGTGATCGGCGGCGTCCCGCGTTTCAGCCGCAACGCGGCGCCGGGCGGGCGGGGAGGCCGAGGGGGCACCGCACAGACACTGCCGGTTCCGATTCTGTTCGTGCGAAGCAGCTCACTCTCGGCGCTGCGAGCGGATGGCCAGACCGTCGACATACGACTCCGCGGAGAGTCGTTCGAGTATCCATCGACGAACGTCATCGGTGTCATTCGCGGGACCGATCCCAAGTTGCGCGACGAATACGTGCTGTTCAGCTCTCACCAGGATCATGACGGTGTACGATACGCGGTCGATCGCGATCGCGCGCGCCTGGAAAGAGCAACCGGGCAAACGGTCGGCGCTGTTCATCTTTCACGGCGCCGAAGAGCGCGGGCTCCTCGGCTCACGGTATCACGCCGCGCATCCCGTCGTTCCGCTGGACAAGATCGTGGCGGTGCTCAACGGTGACATGATCGGCAGGAACCATCCCGATTCGGCCGCGCTCCTCGGATCGCAGCCGCCGCACCGTAACTCGAGCGCGCTCGTGCAAATGGCGCTCGAGGCCAATCGCGCGACGGGCAAGTTCGTCGTCGATTCACTTTGGGATCGGCCGACGCATCCCGAAGGATGGTACTTCCGCAGCGATCACGTGCCGTACGCGGAGCGGAACGTGCCGGCGCTGTTCTTCTCGACCAACCTGCACGCGGACTACCACACGCCGCGCGACGAGCCGAAGGCGATCGACTATCCGAAGCTGACGCGGATGGCGAAATGGATGTACATGACCGGCTGGCTTGCCGCGAACGCCAAGGAGCGGCCACGGGTCGATTCGGGATTCGTGTTGCGCTGAGGACCGGTCGCCCTAAACGAGGGCAGGGGGCCGCGATCGCGGCCCAAAAGAGCAAAGCCCGTCAAGCGAGCCAGGGAGCGCCTGTCTAGCATTCGCGCCATGAAGCCGGAGACGCGGAGTTTCTACGAACAAGCGGTCCATCGTGCGGCCGAGCGTATCGTGACCGCTCTCGACCAGGCGCTCGACCTCGAGCGTCTGGCGCGGGACGCCGGGTTGAGCCCATTTCATTTCCATAGAGTATTCCGCGGCATGGTTGGCGAGACGCCGCTCGAGCTTCATCGCCGTCTGCGCATGGAACGCGCGGCGTGGCGAGTCCTCAACGATGGCGACGGGATCACCGCGATCGCTTTCGACGCCGGCTACGAAACGCACGAGGCGTTCACGCGCGCGTTCAAAGCCCAATACGGCGCTTCGCCGTCGGAGTTCAGAAAGTGGAGCGCGGGCGGCAGTCCGCGGGCCCCGCAAATCGAGATCGTCGCGCGTTCGCGAATTCACTTCCTCCCGCGGGCCAAGTCGCAGCCGCCTTCGTTCAACTTCATCAGAGGAGAGACTGCCATGCAGGTCGAGATTACCGACAGACCAGACCTTCGCGTCGCCGCCGTCCAGCACGTGGGAGCCTACAACCGTATCTCCGAGGCCTTTGGCCGTCTCGGTGCAATCGCCGGACAGGCGGGACTCTTTGGCTCCGACGCGTCCATGATCGCGATCTTTCATGACGACCCCGAAATGACGCCCGAAGACAAGTTACGGTCGGACGCCGGCATCACGGTGCCCCCGACGACGAACTTGCCAACGGGGCTGACCGAGCTGAAGGTCCCGGGAGGCCGGTATGCTCGCACCACCCACAAGGGCTCTTATGACGGACTTGGCGATGCGTGGGCGCGGTTGATGGGCGAGTGGCTGCCGAAGAGCGGTCACCGGTTCGGCAACGGCGTTTCGTACGAACTGTATCGCAACACTCCGATGAACGCGGCGCCGAACGAACTGCTCACCGATCTGTACATTCCGTTGGAGTAAAGTCGGCGCTACGTTCAGCGCAACATGCCCGGCAAAAATCGGCCATACGTCATCTGCCACATGGGCCCGTCGATCGACGGACGAATCGTCACGGCGAAGTGGAGCTCGACGGGGACTCTCTTCGCCGAGTACGAGCGAACCGGCGAGTCGTTCAAGGCCGACGCCTGGATGATCGGGCGCATCTCGATGGCCCCGTACGCCGGCAAGGCGCGAGTGCCGCGCCGACCGGTCAGATCCCGGATTCCGAGAACGGACTTCATCGCCGCGCGGACGGGCTCGTACGCCATTGCGATCGACCCGTCCGGGAAGTTGACGTGGAAATCGAACGCCATCGACGACGCACACGTGATCACGGTTCTGACGGAGCGCGTGTCGGACGATTACCTGGCGTTTCTGCGCTCGAAAGGAGTGTCATATCTGTTCGGCGGCAGAAGCGCGATCGATCTTCGGAAGGTGCTTACGAAGCTCGGGCAGGCATTTGGAATACGAAAGCTGTTGCTGGAGGGCGGCGGCGGCATCAATGGCTCTTTTCTCGTCGCCGGGCTGATCGACGAGCTGAGTGTGCTGCTCTTTCCGGTTGCTGATGGAAGCACCGGCACGCCGACGCTGTTCGACGCCAAGCCGGGCAGAGGGCCGGCGCGCCCGTTGCGGCTGCTGTCGGTCAAGCGGCTCAAGGGCGGCGTCGTCTGGCTGAGATACCGGTTTTGACTGACAGGAGTCGACTCGGACCAATGCGCTAACAGCTTTATAAGGATGCCAATCGGAAGGATCTGATCAGATCAGATCTTCTTTGTTTGACGTCCGCGCCGGCGGCTTGGTCTCGGCACTGCCAAGAAACAAAACCCAAAGCAGTGATCCGAAGTGATCCGATTCTTCCGATCTGGCTCCTCATAAGGCTGTTCGCTACAGGTCTCCGCAGTAGTGACTGTCGGGGGTCCAACGATTCATGAGGTTGCGCTGTCTATCCCGCATCGCCCCGACACTCACGGAGCCATGCGGAATCTCAGACTCGCGGTTCGCACGCTGTGCAGGACGCCGGTCGTCACGATCGTCGCCGTACTCTCGCTGGCTCTCGGCATCGGCGCGAACGCCGCGATCTTTTCGCTGTTCGACGAGATGCTGCTTCGCCCGCTGCCGGTGCCGCACCCCGAGCAGCTGGTGAACCTCACCGCCCCCGGACCGACGCCGGGCGGCCACTCGAACAACGAATCGGGGATGAACGAATCGATCTTCACGTATCCCATGATGCGAGACATCGAGCGCCTGCAGACGGTGTTCAGCGGAGTGGGCGCGTATCGGATCTTTGGCGTCAACCTGGCCTACCATGGCACGCCGGTTAACACCCGCGCCATGTACGTGTCGGGATCCTATTTCCCGACGCTGGGCGTGAAAGCGACGGCGGGACGCCTGCTCGGTCCGGCCGATGATCGGACCATCGGCGGCGCCAACGTCGCCGTCCTTTCCTACAGCTACTGGGCGTCGCACCTTGGGAGCGACCCCGCCGTGGTCGGACAGACGATCCAGATCAACGGCCAACCGATGGCGATCGTCGGTATCGCGCCCGTCGGCTTCGAGGGCACGACCCTGGGCGCGATCGTCAACGCGTACATCCCGATCTCGATGCGTGCCGTGGTCAACCCGACCTTCACCAGTTTCACCAACCGCCGGTCGTATTGGATCTACATGTTTGGGCGCCTCAAGCCGGGGGTGACGATCGATCGAGCGCAGACGGCGCTGAATGCCTTCTTCCATCCGATCATCACCGACGTCGAAGCCCCCGCGCTGACCGCGGTGAGCCCGACGACGTTGGCCAACTTCAAGGCGCGGAAGATCGTGCTCACCGACGGCCGCCGCGGCCAGAGCAGCGTGCGCGAGCAGCGCCGAGCTCCGATGCGACTGCTCTTCGGCATCACCGGTGTCGTGCTGCTCATTGCCTGCGCCAACATCGCAAACCTCCTCCTCGCTCGAGGGGTGAATCGAGCGAGCGAGATGGCTGTGCGGCTCTCCCTTGGCGCGACCCGCGGACAGCTGCTCGTGCAACTGCTGGCGGAGTCCTTCGTGCTGGCCCTCGTCGCGGGCGTCGTCAGCGTCGCGGTGGCCCGAGGCACGCTTAGCCTGTTCATGGTCATGCTGCCATCAGCGCAGGCGGCCGCGCTGCACTTCGAGCTGAACGCGACGGCGTTGTTGTTCGCGGCGGCGCTGGTCGCGGGGACAGGCTTCCTCTTCGGTCTGTTCCCCGCGTTGCACGCCACGCGCCCCGATCTGATCACGACCCTCCGGTCGGGCGTCGGCAAACACTCGGGCGGACGATCGGCGGCGAGATTCCGCAGCGGCCTCGTCACGGCGCAGATCGCGCTGTCGATGGCGCTCCTCATCTCGGCGGGCCTGTTCGTGAAGAGCCTCCGGAACCTGGGTCGCGTCCAACTCGGGCTCGACGTGAACAACGTCGTCGCCTTTCAGCTGTCGCCGTCCATGAATGGCTATGCGCCCTCCCGCTCGCGGCAGGTGCTCTTGCGTGTGGAGCAGGCACTCGCGGCAGCGCCCGGAGTGACCTCCGCCGGCGCGAGCCTGGTGCCGGCACTCAGCGGCGAGAACTGGGACAACAGTGTCAGCGTGCAGGGATTCAAGAAAACGCTCGACACCGACGACGACGCCCAGTTCAATGAACTGAGTCCCGGCTACTTCCACACTATGGCCATCCCCATCCTCGCCGGTCGCGAATTCAGCGCCGCCGACGTGGTTGGATCGACGCGAGTAGCGATCGTCAACGAGGCCTTCGCCGAGAAGTTCCACCTTGGCCGCGACGTGATCGGCAAATACATGGGCGCGCACCGTGGCGATACCCTCGACCTTCAGATCGTCGGACTCGTCAAGAACACGATGTACAGTGACGTCAAGAACAAGGTGCTGCCGATTTATGCGACGGCCTATCGACAGGACTCGACCATCGGCTCGATGACGTTCTACGCGCGAACCACTGCCGACCCTGCGAGGCTGGTTCGCGCCATTCCCGGTCTGGTCGCCGGTATCGACCCCAATTTGCCGGTGCAGTCGATTCGTACGATGACGCAGCAGGTGAAGGACAACATCTTCATCGACCGCCTGGTGAGCACCCTGTCGTCGGGGTTCGCGATGCTGGCAACGCTGCTCGCCGCTGTGGGTCTCTATGGGGTGCTGGCCTACTCGGTGGCGCAGCGCACCCGTGAGATCGGCGTGCGCATGGCCCTGGGCGCTGATACGACGCGAGTGCGGCTGATGGTGCTGCGACACGTCGGGCTCATGACGCTCGTCGGCGGCGCGATCGGTGTGGGGGCGGCGGTGTTGATCGGGCGGTCCGCGAGCGCACTTCTCTTCCACCTCGCGGGCTTTGATCCCGTGGTCACCGCGCTGTCCGTGTCGGCCTTGGCCGCGGTTGCCATGGGAGCCGGATATCTCCCGGCGCGCAAGGCTTCGCGAATCGACCCAACGCAGGCTTTACGATACGAATGAGGTCTGCGATTCCGTTCGGACAAAGAGCGGCAAGGTCGCGCCGCGCGCTTCGAGCTCCAGCAACTTGCGCTTTCGCCATAGCCCTCCGCCGTAGCCGACGAGCGTCCCGTCCGATCCGATCACGCGGTGGCAGGGGATGATGATCGCGACGCGATTCTCCCCGTTCGCTCGCGCCACGGCACGGACCGCCGACGGCTGGCCTATTGCCTTGGCGATCTGTCCATAGGACGTCGTGGTTCCCGAAGGAATTCGTCGCAGCTCGTTCCACACGCGCATCTGGAAGTCTGTGCCCAGCACGCTCAGCGGCAGATCGAACTCCCGCCGATCACCAGCGAAATATTGGTCGAGCTGCGCACGCAGGAGATCGAACACCGGAGACTCGCCTGGCCGCAGCTCGCACCTGACGGCCCGCTGGACGCGCTCGAGCTGCGATTGGAACATCCTCCGTCGCTCGAACTCGAACATGAGGAGGTGCGTGTCAGTCGCTCCGGCGATCATCTCGCCGATCGGCGTGTCGATGCGGGTGGTGAAGGCCCGGGCCGAGTTCCCGTGCGGCCGCGAGGCGACTACTGCCACCGTCCGAACCAGCCAAGGTCCAGCGAGAGGCCGAAGGCCATGTAGGTCGCGTTGCCGGGTCCCGCGGTGCCAAACACATTGAGGCCCAGGCCCGCCGCTATCCACGTCGCATGCATACCAAAGTCAAATCCTACTGCGGCTGCGTTCCCACTGGGATTCTGGCAGGAGCGGAAGCCGCAGTAGCGCGTCCAGTGACTCCGCGCCGGTCCGAAGGCAGCGGTCCCGAAGACGGGTCCCGCGCTTCGAACGCCGACGAGCAGCGCCATGTCTCCAACCGAGTTGCCGTCGATGTCCGTTGCTCCAGCCCCTCGACCGACGACGACCAGCGCTCCAGACGCATACGAAAGACTGACTCGACCGGCGGCCGCGTTGCTCGGGGCATTGCTGAGCCCAGCGCCCGCCGACAACCACAGGCCGCTGCCATACGAGCGGTGCTCGGGTATCGCGCCTTTGTCGACCGCGACGGGTTGTGCCGACGCCCGCGTGTGGAGGGCGGCGATCAACAACAGAGCTCGAGGATACGATGAGGATTTCATTCGTTGGCTCCCGCGCGGGTCTTCCAGTGTGCGTGCGCTAGCCGCCGAGCGCCACCAGCTGCGACGGGCGCATCAGCCAGAGGAGAATGCCGCCGCTCTCCTTGGGGGCGCCCTCGAACTCGACGAGACAGGCACCGCCCTTCTTGAGCTCGAGGAACGCCGATCGCCGCCCCGTCGTGAGCCATGCGACCAGCTGGCTGAGATGGGGCTCATGACCGACAACCGCCACAGTGGAGTCCGCGGGCTGAGTCCGAGCCCAGGCAATGAATTCGTCGGGAGGGCTCTCGGGTCGCAAGGCATCGACCTTGGCGCCAACCTTGACGTCGTACGCGCGGCCGAGGATCGCCGCCGTTTCCATCGCCCGCGTCAGAGGGCTCGTCGCAATCAGATCCGGAACGACGGTGCTCGCCAGTCCCTTGGCGACGCTGCGCATCCGGCGGCGCCCGGCGGCGGTCAACGGGCGAAGATCGTCCGACTGTCCAGTGGCCACGAATTCATCACGGTCCATGGCGATAGCGTGTCGGACGATTAGGAGTTTCATTGGATTCAATGAAATCGGGGCCCAAGCCAAAGACAATCGACGGGTACGTCGCGCCCCTGAGCGCCGACAAGCGAGCCGCCCTCCAACGGCTGCGGAAGCTCATTCACGCCGCCGCTCCCGGTGTCGAAGAGTGCATCAGCTATGGGCTCGCCGGGTTCCGGCTCGACGGTCGAATGCTCGTCTGGATGGGTGCAACCGCGAAGCACTGCGCATTCTACCCGGGCGGGGTCGTGCAGGACTATCTGGCGCAGCTCGACGGCTATGACACGAGCAAAGGCACGATTCGATTTCAGCCCGACCAGCCGTTGCCGGCGACGCTGGTGCGCAGGATGGTAAAGGACCGCATCGCCCGAAACGCCGATCGATCGGGAAAGCGGAAGCGGCGCTCCGCCAGCTGAGGACGGTCGGCCGCCGGTCCCAGCGCGTCTGCTGTCATGCCTCTGCTGTCATATAGATGCGCTGCTGGCGACACTCATCATCTGAGCGACGTTCCAGCGGCGGCCTGACGACATGGACAGATCGGAGCTGGTTCGAGAGCTCGAGACGCTACACCCGGAGAGCTGGGGCTGGGCGCTCGCCTGTTGCGCACGAGACCAGGAGCTCGCCGATGACACACTGCAGACGGCCTACCTTCGGATTCTGTCGGGAACCGCGACGTTCGACGGTCGCTCGTCGCTCAAGACGTGGGTGTTCGGCGTGATTCGGTTGACGGCATTGAGCGAGGTGCGACGGTCGAGGGTCCGGCAGCGGTCCACCGCGAGCGTCGACACGGCCATGGAGATGGCCGACCCCGCGCTGGGGGCCGATGACATCGCCGAACGATCGGAACGGAGCGCGGCGCTGATCGCCGCGTTGACCGAGGTGTCGCCACGACAGCGTGAGGTGCTTGAACTCGTGTTCTATCACGACATGACCATCGAGCAAGCTGCCGGCGTAATGCGGGTCTCGCTGGGTTCGGCGCGCACGCACTACGAGCGCGGCAAGACCGCGCTCGCGACGTTGCTCGGCCGCGAGGTTGGACGATGAACCCGCTCGACGACGACCTCCGCGCGCGCTTCGAACAGCTTCGCGACGACGATCGCGCGACGGTTCCCGCGTTCCAGCCAATGTGGGAGCGCGCCAAGGCGGCGGCGAGCGCGTCGCGTCGGCGACGATTGCTGCCCGCGGGAATCGCGGCGGCAGCGGCCGTCGTGGTGGCGGCCGGACTCCTGATTCACAAGACGAACGATCCCGAAGGATTCCATTCGACGGCGACGATCAGCAGTTGGACGTCGCCGACGGCAAGTCTGCTCAACGCGTTGGGCCGCGATCTGTTCGCGCCACCGCCGTTGCTCTCGTCCACACTCGACAGCGTGATCCAAGTGCCTGTCACCCTCAAAGGAGCATCACGATGAACAAACCACTTGTCGTAGCACTGACTTTGTGCCTGGCCATCTCGGCTCGCGCGCAGCAACCCGGGAATGGCAAACGGGGTCCTGGCGGTCCTCCCGGCGGGGACGATCCACTGGGGCAATACCTCTTTCCGCCCGAGCTGGTGATCTCCCACCAGCAAGAGATCGGTCTAACGGACGCCCAACGGACGGCGATTCAGACGGCGATGAAAGCCGCGCAGGCGAAATTCATCGACCTGCAATTCCAGATGAGCGGAGAAGTGGAGAAGCTGCAGCGGTTGTTGCAGGGCGCGGCGGTCGATGAGGTGAAGGCGCTCGAACAGGTAGACCGCGTGCTCAATGCGGAGCGCGAGATCAAGCACGCCCAACTCACCCTGGTGATCCGCATCAAGAATCAGCTCACGGAGCAGCAGCAGGCGGCGCTCGGCAAGCTGCGCGAGTAACCAAAAAAGCCGATTGTGATCAATCGGCCTCTTTCTGGTTGAATTGTGGAAGACCGCGGCGCTACGTTTTCGGCATGCCGACCACGCCGTGTTTCATGCGCCTTGTCTCCTTCGCGTTGATCGTGTCGCTCCCAATCTCTGTTGACGCCCAGGCGCCCGTCACTCTTGCCGTCATCAACGCCCGCGTCTGGACCGGCGACTCGCAGCGCCCCTGGGCCGAGGCAGTCGCGATCTCGGGCGAGCGCATCACCGCCGTAGGCACGACCGCCGCGATTCGGAAACACCTGCCGAAGTCGGCTCGGGTCATCGACGCGAAGGGGGCGATGATCACCCCCGGCTTCATCGACAGCCACGTGCACTTCGCCGACGCGGGCTTCGCCCTTGCGTCAGTTCAACTGCGCGACGCCAAGACGCCGGCCGAGTTTATCCGGCGGATCGGGGCGTTGGCAAAGACGCTTCCCAAGGGAACCTGGATCCGGAACGGCGACTGGGATCACACCAACTGGGGCGGGGATCTGCCGACGCGAGCCTGGATCGACTCGGTCACGCCAGACAATCCGGTGTGGATCAACCGGCTCGACGGCCACATGAATCTCGCCAACTCCGCGGCGTTGGCCGTCGCGAAGCTCGACCGCAACACGAAAGACATCGCCGGCGGCGCGATCGTCCGCGACGCGAACGGCGAGCTGACCGGCATCTTCAAGGACAACGCGATGGCGCTGGTGGACGACGCGCAACCGCCCCGCAGCGAGGCCGAGTACGATCGGGCGCTCGACACGGCGATGGCGTACGTCAACGAACGGGGCGTCACCAGCGTGCACGACATGGGAAATTGGACCACCGTGGGCGCGTTCCGCCGCGCGCACGACGCCGGTCGCCTACATGTCCGCGTCGTGGCGCAGGTTCCGCTGGCCGAATGGGCCGCGCTCCGCGACACGGTGCGCAAGAACGGCCGCGGTGATGACTGGCTGCGCATTGGCGGGCTCAAAGGCTTTGTCGACGGCTCGCTTGGCTCCCACACGGCGGCGATGCTGGCGCCGTTCACCGATTCGCCGACGGACAGCGGATTGTTCGTCACGCCGCCGGAGAGTCTCTATGCGTGGACGAAAGCGGCTGACGCCGTCGGATTGCAGGTGCTGGTGCACGCGATTGGCGATCGGGCGATACGCACGCAGCTCGACATCTTCGAGCGCGTGGAGCGCGAGAACGGACCGCGTGATCGGCGCTTTCGCATCGAGCACGCGCAGCACATCGCACCGGCCGACATTCCGCGATTTGGCGCGCTCGGCGTGATCGCCAGCATGCAGCCATATCACGCGATCGATGACGGGCGATGGGCAGACCGGGTAATCGGCCCGGAGCGTGCGAAGGGATCGTACGCCTGGCGCTCCCTCCTCGACGCCAAGGCCACACTCGCATTCGGCAGCGACTGGTACGTCGCGCCGCCCACTCCGCTCGAGGGCATCTACGCGGCGGCGACGCGTCGCACGCTCGACGGGAAGACACCCAATGGGTGGATCCCGGAGCAGAAGATCACCGTCGAGGAGGCGTTGCGCGCCTATACCATCGGCTCGGCGTACGCCGGCTTTCAGGACGCAGCGGTCGGCGCGCTGAAGCCGGGCATGTTGGCGGACTTCGTCATGCTCGATCGCGACATCACGCGAATCGCGCCAGCAGCCATTCGCGACGTACGGGTCATGCTGACCGCGGTCGGAGGTCGCGTCGCTTATGAGCATCGGTAGGCGTCAGCCGCAAGGCGGCCGGCCGCCGACGCTGATCGTGTGCGCGGCACTCGCCGCCCTGTCGGTGTTTGGTGTGGACGGGAACGCGCAGCCGCCGCGAGCGCAGCCGGCGTTCGAGGTGCCGTCGTGGGCCTTTCCGCTGCCCGCGCCCGCTGCGGCCCTGCCGGTCGACAGTATCACGCTCCACCATGTGCCTCACGCCTCGGCCGCCTTCACCGAGGCACAGGCGCGCGATCAGTTCGCCGTAATCGATTGGCATCCACAAACGCACGACTCTCCGCCCAGTATCGTGGCGCACGGCCGCAGGCCGGCGGTGATCGCCTGCGGCTACTGTCATCTGCCTGACGGAGAAGGACGGCCGGAGAACGCCACGCTGGCCGGGCTGCCGGCGGCGTACATCGAGCAGCAGATGGCGACCATTCCTCGAGTGTCGCCTGGTCTTGGTCTTTATCTGCCTGCCCTCGGCCACGAGACCGAGCCGCTTGGGAAGCGATTGATCGAGCTGTCGCTCGATCCGGCGCGGCACGAGCTGCGCGACGCCGACGCGCCGTACGCCGCGTATGTGCCCCCAGGCAGCATCGCTCGCGGACATGCGCTGGCGACGGTTGCAAGGGACGGATCCAAGCCGTGCATCAGCTGTCACGGCGCGCGGCTGGATGGTGTCGGACTGATTCCGCCGCTCGCGGGCCGATCGCCGTCGTACCTGCTACGCCAGCTACTTGCCTTCAAGGCGGGAACGCGCGCGACGCTCACCGGCGCGCCCATGCGCGACGTCGTGGCTACGCTCGATCTCCGCGACATGATCAGCGCCGCGGCGTATATCGGATCGCTGACGCCCGCTGGAGGCAAGCGTTAGGTGTCAGCCGTCAGCATTTTCGAGCTCCAGTTACAGCTATGGCTGCCGCTACGACTGGAAAATGCTGACGGCTGACACCGTACGCGATGGCTACTTCTTGTCGAACGCCTGCGCCAACTTGATGTGCTTCATCGCCTCGTCGATCGACTTGATCGCTTCGGCTTTATGGCCGCCGAAATCGCTCGGGGCCGCCTCCAGCTCCTTCTTTGACTCCTCGAGCTTGCGCATGGCGTCGACAAGGCGCGGGTGCGCCTCCTTTGCCTCCTTCATCTCCTCCTTCTTCTCTTCCTTCGCTTCCTTCTTGGCTGCAACTGCGGTCGCCTTCTTCGTGGTGTCCGCGGCCTGAGCGCTGGCCGAGTGATGCGGCAGGGCTGCAAGGACTCCAACGACGGCGAAGGAACTGAGCAAGCGTTTCATTGCGTGTTCTCCATGGTGTGGGGGGTTGAGCCCCATGCCGTCCAGGACACAATCCGCCAAGAAGAAGCAGACCGCTCCGAACGACGGTCGCATCCCCGTTGAGAATGTCAACGTGCCGGGCTACACGCGCCGGGTCGACGCGAAGATGTACGAGGCGATGAGACAGGCCCTGCTGAAGGTCTTACCCGTCGCGGCGCCCGGGCTGACGCAGGCCGAGATCCGCGCCGCCGTCATTGCCCACCTGCCGAAGGACCTGTATCCAGGGTCCGCCAAGTCAGACTGGTGGTCGAAGCTCGTACAGCTCGATCTCGAAGCGAAGCGGCAGGCCGTGCGAGAGCGGTCCAAGCCGCTGCGCTGGCATCGCGCCAAATGAGACGATGCGCCGTATCCTTGAGTAGTTCACCAGCGATTCACCGCCGCCAGTCGCGATCCGTCGCCCCAGCCTGCCGCGCCACTATGGTTCGCTCTGCGCTGCATTGATGACGATCATCCTCGGCGCTACCTTCAAATTGGCGCACTCAGAACGAGTTCGAGTGTCGCCATGGCCATCTCCGCACGACTGTCTCGCACGATTCATCGCGCCCTCGGGGATGAAGCGGGCGAAGATCTCATCAACTGGATGGGGCAGGTGGAAGCCAACCGCTCGGAGCTGCGTGAATTGATGGAGGCGTGGGCCGCTCGCACCGATGGTCGGTTCGAGGCACTCGTTGCCAAGACCGACAGCCGGTTTGCTGAATCTGCTGCGCGTGTCGACATGCGGTTCGCCGAATCTGCGGCACACTTCGACAAGCAGTTCGCTGAGTCTGCGTCACGCATGGACCAACGGTTCAGCGAACTGAAAGAGTGCATTGGTGGCTTGGAGATCCGGATGGAGCGACAGTTCGCCGATCTGTATAAGTGGTCGTTCGTGTTTTGGTGTGGTGCCATCGGTTTTGTTGTGATCGCGCGCATTCTGATCCGCTGACGTCCTTCCGACCAGGCGCGCTGATGATCGACCATCCCGCTCGAGGCCGATTCAACGCTTGGTTGTTGGACCGGCTCGACGACTACATGGATCGAAAGTACGGCGCAGTGAAGCGGCGCGTCTTTCACGAGGCGCCGCCGACCGTCGTCGAGCTCGGACCCGGGTCTGGCGCGAACTTTCGCTACTACCGTCCCGGGACCCGGGTGATTGCCATCGAGCCGAATGCGCGCATGCACGAGCACTTGAAGCGAGCAGCGACTCGATACGGCCTCGACCTCGACCTGCAATCCACTGGCGGGGAGGAAACCGATCTGCCGAGTCACTCGGCCGACTTCGTCTGCGCGACGCTCGTTCTCTGCTCGGTGTCCAACCGTGCCGCTGTCCTCGGTGAGATACGCCGGATCCTCCGTCCGGGCGGGCGCTTTGTGGCCATCGAACATGTCGCCGCGCCGCCGCGCTCGGCTATCGCCATGCTTCAGCGAGTCATCAGGCGACCGTGGCGTTGGGTCTTCGAGGGCTGCGAGTTGTGCAACGACACTCAGGCGCTGATCCGCGGCGCCGGCTTTCAAAGCGCTGAGATCGACCCGCTCAAAATCAGCACGATGTTGGCGCCGATCCGCTATCAGATCGTTGCCGTGTGATGTATGTCGACGCTCTCGCCCGCATCGAGGGCGAGACCGCGCTGGAACCAATGTCGTGCTCCGGCCGAGCCACCATAGTTCGAGACAACGGCAAGCCCCGAGGCAGACCTCGAGATCCGATATCCTTCGATGAAGGGCGCGAGACGCGGTGAGAGTGGGGCGTACAGACGGGCCGAACCTTGCAGCGACTGCGTTGTAATCACTGCCTGCCCAGTCTTGGCTCGAAAAAACATCGTTTGGGTGCCAAGCTGCAACCATGAGGTGATGAACGGGGCCGCGCCGAGTGAGATGGTTTGCTGCTGATTCCCTCTTCGCGAAAACTGCGCGGTCGCCGCACCCGATACTTCCGTCGTTCCCCACCCAGGCAGGGCCGTCATCGGCCCCGCACGCCGGTCGACATAGTTGTCGAGCGTGATGGAGAGCTGATGCACATGCGATGGCGGCACCGGATGAGACCAGTCAAGCGACGTCCATTGGGCCCGCATTGCGAGCGCAGGCGTGATGAATCGCATGAATCCGACATGCCATTCGCCGGAATAGAAGGCGGGGTCGTTGGATCCGACGTTGCCGGTCACAGACGCGCCGGCAAATGCCCGAGTGCCGAACGGGGTGGCGACTCCGTAGTCTGCCAGCAGGGTCGAACCACCCACCGTTCGTGATGCGAACGTCGGCGAGCCGAAGTTGCCACCGACCGCTGGCGCGATTCCCAACTGCCAATGCTCGCTGACGAACGACTGCACGGAGGCTGATGTCCTCCAGTTCCAGAAGTGATTCGACGGCGTTCCGACGGTAACACGAGAGATTCCCACGTTGCCGGAAATCCGTACGCGATCGCGCAGCGGCACCGAGTCTCGCGCTGTTTGCGCCGAGGCAGCCGTCGCGCCGCAGGTTGTGATGAGAACAGCGTGGCGAAGGAGCGCTGCCGATCGGAGCGTCATCGGATCAAACCTGCAGGCGAGCTTCATCACGCCATCGTGGATGGACGTAGCGAGATTGGATGTCAGCAGTACCATGCCCACCGTCTCTTGTTTCATGGGCACAACTGATGGGTTGGAAACGTCGTTTCCGCTAGCCGCAACATCGCCGGCGGCCCTTGCGAAGCCACCGTTGTCCCTGAGTGACAAAGGAAAGTCCGCCTTGTGGCGGCTATGAAGCCGCACCAATGTATTCTGCACCTGTCTGGTGCTGACCAACAGCCACTGGCTTTCAGACGTGATCGGCGGCGGGTTTCTCGGCACCTCGATCGGCTTCATGACGGTCGCTCTGAGGGGACGTGAGACCTGAGGCTATTTGCCCACTTGCGAAGGGACTGATGTCCCTCGCATGATCCCGACTCGCGATTCGCCGCGAGATTCCTTCCCACCCATTTGCCCCACCATGCACACTCCGACCGCGCTCGTTCGCGCCCGCCGTTCTCTCATTGGTCTCGCCTCGATCGTCCTCGCCGCGACATCGGTCGGCGCCCAGCAACGTCCGACCGTCGTTCCGGCCACCAAAGTGGCGACACGGCTCGACTCGACGAAGTACACCTCACTCAAATACCGCTACATCGGGCCCGAAGGAAATCGCGTGACCTCCATCGCCGGCGTTGCCGGCGATCAGTTCACCTACTACGCGGGCGCGGCCTCCGGCGGTCTGTGGAAGACGACAGACGGCGGCGTGCACTGGGCGCCGATGTTCGACCACGAGGTTGTTTCATCGATCGGCTCCGTCACCGTCGCGCCGAGCGATCCCAACGTCGTCTGGGTCGGCACCGGCGAGCCGTTCATCCGCTCGCACATCTCGATCGGCTGGGGCATGTACAAATCCACCGACGCCGGCAAGACCTGGGCGCGGTCGGGGCTCGACAACACCGGCCGCATCGCGCGCATCGTCGTCCACCCGACCAATCCGGACATCGTCTACGTCGCCGCGCTCGGCACCGCGTATGGGCCGCAGCCGGAACGCGGCATCTACCGCACGCAGGACGGCGGCAA
>WNFI01701526.1_pt1 | contig 26886 bp, 26 predicted proteins | sample 5400471 | NCBI WGS metagenome assembly WNFI01 (sample SAMN13153348, study PRJNA577476) | soil metagenome | isolation source: 100 cm saprolite on Douglas fir-dominated hillslope | place: USA:California | collected 2013-09-17 | reverse complement strand
CTAAAAAGAAATTCATCATCCTCAGAAATAGGAGAAAGAAGCAAGAGGGAAACTCACAATCCTCGAAGGAACATCCGGGTCCACAAAAATATTATGCAAGCTCAAGTCGTGCACGTTCATCGCAAATGGTGCAAACTCGCTACCCTTCCCATCCGCACCCAAGTCCTCCATATACCGCCTAAACCGCTCCATATCAGTCATCACGCTCTGCACCCGGGCGGTATGCTGCGCCACAAGCAAACTCGACCGGATGCTCGCACGATGGTCCCTGTAAAGCGTATCCTCGTCCTCGGATTCATCTGACGATGACGACGTCACGATGGAGGTATTATCCGAACTACTATAGCCATCGCCAGCATCACTGCCCTCACGACGATCACGACCGTTTCCTTCTTTCTTTCTTTGCGTCTCCCGATCGCCCTCCTCACCGAACGCACTCAGAACTAACCCACGCAAAGGCGAAATAGGCGACACGGGTGTCCTAACCTGCCTTGGTGTCACACTCCTCACAGAGCTCCTCCCACTCCCACTCCCGATACCCCCAAGCTGGTTCCACTTAGCATACCTCAGGCTAAGCACCACAGTCCCCTTCCCTCTCCCTGTCCATTTCCCCTTCTCCGCGTCCTTCACAGCCTTACTCCAAGGTCTCTTCCGACTAACGGGCATCAGATGCGGCCTATGTCCTTTCAAGGTCCCCTCGGCCTCCCTCCGAACAGCTTCAATCTCCCTCCTTGCACACGCATACATATACTCGATTTCAGACTTCCACGGTCCTCTATCAAGTTCGGTGGGCGATTCAAGTTCACCACGACCCTCTCCGAAAAAGGGCCAGCTGACGATGGGCCCCACATAGAAAGATGATGAAGTTTTGGCGTTTTGACGATTGGTAAGAGGGGAAGGGGCGATGGGAAGAACCGGGAGGAAGTGGGTGGTTGCGGAAGGGGATGAACTGGTTGAAGAGAGATCCGAATCAGAGTGTGGAGGCGTAGGTGGGAGTTTCGTCGGCATTGAGAGTGGCATCATTACCGGTACTGGTGCCAATGGAGGAGCGCACAGTGAGAAACAATCATCAGGAGATGAGAATGTGTGAGAAGTAGAAGGTGTTGGGAGGGATATCAATTCTTGCAAATCCGGAACCCCCCTTGTCATATCACTCACGGAAGATTTCTGGTATAGTGAGCCAATTTTAGGGAACCGATGTCCAAGTATGGGTACGACGATCGACGCCAAGTTATGCATAAACGCCTTGAGCTCTTCCTCCGTAAAATGGTGATAAACATAGGAGAGCGGAACGCCAGCTGCTTTCGACATGAGAATATATTCATACCCAAGCTTGTTATAGGGATTCGAATCGTAATGAAAGATTGTGGGCACAGGGACATTGGTATGAGCTCGAAGATAATTAATCGTTGCTACTTCAGATTCGACTTTGAGTTTCGGCATGAATCGCCGAGCAAGTCGAGCGACGATCTCACGACGGTCGATGAGATGGACGAGAAATGCCTTGTGGAACGTGCCTGAAGAATCACGAAGGATAATTTGAGTAATTCGTTTCGGAACTCATATGAGAAGAAAACGTGGAGATGGACAATGTGGTATACGGTTGGCATTTCCGAATGGGAAATAACTCCACGGGCAACACTGGATCATTCCATTTTTCATTCGGCTCAGCTCGTGCATTCCGCCATCACCCAGTCACGATCACAGGCTACAAGCCGGAGGCGAGGGAGAGAAAAGAGGAAGCGTTGTAACTTACCTGAACTAAGGAATTGGAGATAGGCCACCTCAACCCGGAGAACACTTTCTATGATATCCTTGAGCATGGATCGATTCACGGGGAATGGTCTCTCTGCGTCCGCGCGGATCTCAGCTCTTCGATCTTCCTGCTCGTCAAAATTGACCGGCGGAGCGTACGCCTCAGGCCCTTTCCGCTCATCTGCCAGGAGGGTAGGCCAAAAGTCGACAGGAATAGTTGTTGTCTCCACCGCGGCTAGAGCGGGGGGGGCTGGTGTATCATACCCACTGACGCCAGGGTGAGGTTGATGGTGATGAAGAGCCTCTTGGAAGTAATCAGTGTCCTCCACTCGAACCTGTTGGGAGCGGATGGTGAGCTGCTCAAGATTGGAGGGGCTAACAGGAGTGAACGGTCCCGAGTTAGACTCTGCGAGGCCGAGATGGGCATGGAACTTGGCGTGCGGCATGGAGTCACCGGTGCTCTCGAGGACGGTAGTAGTCAGGCTTCGGTCGTTATACAGGAAATAATGAGGATTTATTGAGCTGCTATGGCGAGTAGGACTGTTGTCGCTGTCGTTACAGTTGGGTGTGGCAAGGAAGAGGGATGACCAGGGGATGTAGTCCTGTGTTAAATTGCGCGTCCAAATTGGTTATTCATTTGTATTGATTTTCTGTTCTCCGCTTTAAATATATATATGGAATGATTCAATCTAACCCAAACGCTAAAACCCGGCCTACCATTCACAGGCCGCCGGATGACTATCATTCCGGAAGTGCGCTGACGAAACCGCCGCTCGCTAAGCCCAGCCTATGACGCAATCTCCGACCTTGGCGCTAAAACAAGGTACATCCGAAACTAACCGATGATAAACGAGCAAGGTTCCAGTTTCGGCCGGAAAAGTCCGGAAAATTGAATATGTACATGATGAGGCGCTGGGCGCTACACCGTAACCGATTTCAAATTCGGATCAAGAAGTGTTGGAAAAGGCCTTTCCAACTTACGAGCTCCCTCGTTTGTGATAGCAAGTTGGGCTCCTGCTAGGCTTCTCTGAACCTAGATGCCATCAATAGTTTGGGCAAGGATCACATGGAAGTAAACAAATAACAACAATGTTGCGTACACGTCACTATTAGGGCTGATGGATTGAGTCAACCCTGACTAACTGCAAGGAATTCATGTTCATTCGATGCTCCAAATCAACTTCACAACCCTGCTTGACTTTAGCTTTGCACTGTTTACTGCGTTGCAGATGGGATTAGAGAGCGTGGGCCAGTTTGGTGCTAATGGTCGTTCCCTATGGAACGCTTTTGTTGCCATCTTCAGCGTCCAATCAGAGGTCGGAGACATCCCTGGATGGAGACCAATACCACTATATGCTAGGTGATGCGCGTCCCAGCCAGATCAAAGTAACTTATGACATCAAAGAGCAATTACCTTTCCGAGTTGGATGTTCCCCACAACTGGAGCAGGGAGAATATGCTAATTGCATGCCTCGCTATTGTACATTGGCCAATGAATCCCCATATAGATCCAACAGCAATTCCTACAGGAATGCGTCGCATTGATTCGTACATCAATGCAAACAGCATTTATCATATCTTGCAACGTATAAGCCAAACGCTTTGTTCTCCGGTGTATCGAACAGTGGGTGAAAAGTTCACAGGTGACATTATGTATGCCCGTGAACTGTTTGCTTCACACGGTAATAGCCATGTCGTGTGGTAAACCTTCCCACAAGCATTATGGAGCCGCCATTTCTTAGTACATGCTTCTAACAGGATCATATTGTTGAACTGCTCAATCTCTATGCCAGTGTACTCTCCCTTCCGCTTCGCCGTTACCTGAAACCCTGTTAGCACGCATCAGCTCCATGTCCCATCGAGCATCCCGCATTATCTTCATGAGATTATCCGGGTCCCTTTTCATCATATAAACGACATTAGAACCATAGAGGTCCTAGATCTCAGTGTCCTCTCCGCCGTTGTTGGTGACCTCATTGACAGCAATGAAACCTACATCCTTGACCGTACCACGGCGCCACTGAACGAGGTTGTGGACTAGATTCCTTTGCCTCTAATCTTTGTAAATTACATCGTTATGAGCTTCTGAAAATCATCAATACACGGCATTGAAATCAGCGACCAGCTCATCTGCGGTCGACTTTAGAAAAAAGGGTTGATTTTCGAAAAATGGGCTGATTTGGGAGAGACGATATTATGACTAAGGTTGAATATAAATACGTCAGGTTCCTTTCATCCGTGCCGGCTTCAACGGAGGACGACCACGGCGCCCGGTCTCGACATGGCGTCCTATCCAAAAGAAACTCGATGCCTTGTATTGAAGAGGACGACCTCATCTCCGTCTGAGTACTACTTCGATCCTGTTCTAGAGACCCGCCCAGTTCCCGCTCTAAAAGATGGCGAAGTACTCGTTAGATTAGGTGCAGCCGCCCTGAATCATCGTGATGTACACATGTCTTTCGAATGAGAGAGTAGTTCAATGCTCAAGAAATGTGTTCTCATTTGTAGCTTTGGCAACTTAAGAAGCTATACCCAGGAACTACAGCTGATTGTGTTCTGGGCTCAGATGGAGCTGGTACGTCTCACCTTCCATTGCCTAACGACTCAATACTCCAACCCGACACGATATCCCCCTCGGTACAGGGACTGTGATCTTCGCCTACGACTCAAGTGACCCCCTCCTTCGGCGTCGTGTCTTTTTCCACCCAAACAAGGGCTGGGAATCGGATCCGGATACTCCAGAGTCGAGGTGATGAAGTGGCTTTAAGTTCTACTCCCGTTCGCATACTGACAAATTGATACTACCACTGTAGAATGCAACTGATGGGTGGTGTACCGGATGGAGGGACCCTTTCTGAATTCGTCGTCGTCCATCGGAAGCACGTTTTCCCGGTTCCAGATTATCTTCCAATCGTACATGCAGCAGCATGGCCAGTCGGAGGGATAACTAGCTGGAGGTAAATCCAATTCTCCCTCGTGATCACTGCGATGCATATGGGATATATCATAGAGCTGTGACTATTAAGGCGAAAGTAAAGAAGGGGGATAATGTTCTCATTGTATGTCGTGAAATGGCTGCTGCTATCATCCCTGTACGATTGATGCGGTACTATACCAGACAGGTATAGGTGGAGGCGTTGCAGTAACTGCGATGCAATTATGCCTAGCGCTAGGCGCGAACGTCTTCGTGACAAGCTCGAGTCCTCAAAAGACCGCTCTTGCCAAGGAACTTGGGGCTGTGGACGGAGTTAATTATCTGGATGGTACTTATCATGTCTTCGAAGTGCCAAGAACGCAATCAGCTAATTTGTCATCTCTCTTTCATCCATCTGTAGACGCGTGGCCAGACCATCTCCAAAACCTCCTTGTTTCCAACGCAAAGGATGGTAAAGCTCCGCTGTTGGATTCCATAATTGATTCGGCTGGGGGAGATATCTGCGCTAAAACGCTCAAGATCCTGAAACAGGGCGGAATTGTTGTATGTTACGGAATGTGAGTAGTATTTCGAACCCCCCTGTACAACGCCTAGGTTTATTGACCAACCACCACCGATCAGGACTGCAGTGCCTAAAATCGAGTTCACCATACGCGAAGTGCTCAAGAACGTGGAACTCAAAGGCCAGTCAATCTCTTCAACTCCCTCCTTCCTCGATAGACCTAACTCCACAATATTCTCCTCGTATCTTGCATCCAGGCTCAACTCTAGGCTCACGCAAAGATTTGCTTGACGCCACCGCTTTCATTGAAAAGCACAGAATCGTCCCTGAGGTTTCACATGTCCTCCGAGGACTCGATGAAGTACCCGAAGGGTTCAACTTGTTGCGTCAAGGGGCACAATTTGGGAAGATTGTGGTAAAGTTCCCTGGAAGGGAACCGGACGGGAGTGTAAGACTATGATGGTCGTTGGGTGCATGTTGCTTATGCGCCTGCCAAGTAGAACGAGTTTCCCAGGTTATACTATTGACGATTGAGTCGTGATATGAGGAAGGACATGGAGGAATACAGGTCGTAACAGATAGTCCAGATATAAGCAATAGACGCGTAGAAACCAACGAAGATCTGCAAAGAATGAAAAGATTTGCTCGTGAATAAAGTTGAAATGGGATGTGACAAGATAGGTCAGAAAAAAAAAATCCATAGGGACCGGAAGAGCTCAGCATCCCTGTACTGATGAAAACCCCGTGATAAGCATGAGATAAATAGGGGGCAGCTTAGTTTAGCAAATGATACATCCACAACACCCGCTCCCATGGTTTGAATCATTCACAGTTCCATCGTCGCCCTCGCGAGCCCCTGTATTAGCATTGCCCGCGGCTCTCCGAGCTCGCCTACGGCCAGCTCTGGACTTGCCCGGTGACACGTCATTATCTAGGGGAGGAGCAAACGGGCGAACGGAGATATGAACGACCGTGGGCGTGGTGGTGGATTCTGGGAGGTTCATGTCTAATGATATCCTCAGTGAGAAAAGCCTAACGATTAGATTCGCTCATAGGAAACTTACCACAAAGTCGGAGATTATCTGGCCAAATTTTCCCTAAATAAAGCAGTCTCAGAAAACCTGGGGAGGGAGGCTGCTCATTTTTCCATTCTTGAGGCCAAGTATTCCATATGAGTTCCTTGGCGCGTAAGATTGTCACATCCTTTTGGAAGGCAAGAATGCGCCTACGGCCCGAGACGAGAAGGAGGGTGAGTATAATTTGATCAATTGGTTCAGGTGTCCCGGGTGTGACAGTATTAATGGCGGAAGCTGGGGCAGTCTCGACTTCGAGTGAAGAATCCTTGGAGGAAGCTTGACCGGTGGCCAAATGTGGTGGAGTCATTACGATGGAATCGCTCGACAGAACCGTGACTGGGGGGTGAGACGAGGGCGGTGGTGTGGCAATGATGGGGTTCGACGATACTTGAGCGGTTTCAGGCATTGATAGAGCGGATGTTGGTGGTGATTCAATGGTGTGATCAACCGGTTGGGCCATGTCAAGTTAAGGACGTTACGGGAGCGCTATGGACAGAGTTCGACTGGTAAGAAAGTGAACCAAGCTGTCCGCTAGGCGCAAGGTAGTTTAAGGTCACAAATCACGGTGCAGTGATGAGAAATAAGTGTCACAATCGGGCGCTTGATGAGAATTAAGACTCGCCTAGAGGGAGGTACTTGGAAAAGAATACTCCGTGTGTCGGAACGAATATGAGGGTATGTCGATGAAACAGATCTAAATAGCCGACATCAGTGCATAGGACTCAGACAGCGACATTGCACCTCAGAGCAAAACTGCATCATCTGGGAGAAGGGCCATGACAGAGACATCGCAGAGAGTTAAACAAGATTCACACACTTACATTTTGGCTGAAGCTTGAAACGTTTAGTTATTCCGGGGAATATTCGAGCGCCCACGGGTCACGAGCGTCGCACCAACATGATTGCTTCCGAGGCGCTGTGATCGCCATTTCATCCTGTAGGCACCATGTATCAAGTTTCCTTTGTGCTAAGTTCCCTTTTGTCGAACTTCCGCATGGCGACCCTCTGGAGCGAGAGCAACGCTTTGACTCCCTCTTTCGATCCCTTTTGTTGCAGATCGTACAAAACGGAAGCACCCCTAGCTACTGGAATAGAATACATTTATCTATCAAACTTGACGCCATACTCCGTTTACTCGATCGACTGGGGTCAGCACTCTCCTCTCTTCAAGTCGGTTTCACTGTCTCCTTTTAGCTTTTCTTACTCTTGACGGTCCAACGAGGTTGGTTTCTTTAGTTTGGAATTTAATCGAGGTACGAGATTTAATGAGGCTTGTGCGCACATCGAAGGAGCTCCGCTAATCTTAATCCCTCTAGGCATACTCACGCCTCTGGGCATGCTCACACCTCCGGGTACACTTATGCCTCTGAGCACTCCATCCAAGGTTCTCCGGAAATGTTTATGCTTGTTGGAAGTTGAACCGGTCTTGTCATCTTGGGGGTGAAGGTGCTAATGCCATTCAGATACCCTGGGTAAGTGGGATCCCGGTTTGATTCTACTTCAATCTTTGTCTATTTGACGAGTTTCAGGCTTGAGACCATGTCTCAGCCTTATCTCATCATTGTATTATGAAACACTACGTTTAGGGGCTTTTATTTTCTTGTAACTCGTCGTTTGTCATTCGCGACCTCCTTCCCCCATTCGCCTCCTTTCATGCAATATTGCTTTGTTCTATCCTTATTTGCCCTTACCTGTGCAAAGCTTTCCCACTATGTGAGTTTTGGTGCTGGCCGGCTCATTTTCAATGCTGTTGACGGGGCGCTTGCCTCTTTTCCTTTGTGTACTCGGGTCGACTGCTCAAATTCAAAGTCTCGAAATCGTTTTCGGGGCTATTGACTTGGCTAACTCTCATATCGGAGCGGGAGCGCACAAGTGACCTTAACTGTTGAAACTCCCTCAGCGGAGATATCCGTAGTCCAGGCGGAAAGCTCAAGAACAGCCGCTTGAAGCAACAACAGCATATGGTCACTGAACGAGAAAACGTATTAGGGAACCTGATCAGCTGTGAGAGGGTGACCACGATAGTCCTGTTATGTACCCAAAGGAATGAATTTCTCACCCCACACCCAAGTTGCCGGAGGTCACTCCATTTAACTCGTCAGGAGTTCGGTACAAACATAGTATCACTCCCATGCGCACACACAATAACAAGTTAGTGTGTACAAAGATGGGAAGGATACAAGTCAAACACCTTGACCAGAGAAATTTTGCGGCCGGCGGTCCAAAAGCGAGGATCAATACCAGGATGAGATATTCATGACGAGTCTTCAGACCAGAGGACAAACGATTTGAGTCCGACAGCATGAAACATGTTTTGCATACGAGTTCAATAATACATAACATGCCTATGATGAACCACACCAACCGAGCACTGGTCACGCTCCTTCGCGAAAGAATCAGAGGAACGCAGAAGGAAGGGCCATCAGAATGTGGATGGACGATGAGCAACGAATTTCGAGCGCGTCTTGGGGACACGGTGAGGAAGAGGGAAACGAAGCTTGGGAATCAGAAGTTGCTTGATGTATGGGCGCTTCACATCGGCGGTCTTCTCTATCTCCTGGACGCGGATGACCTAAACACAATCGGGAAAGTATTATACAGCTGCCAATATAAAGTGTCAACTCAACATGCGAATATACATACCTGGATGGACCGGAATCGAGCACGATGTCTGGCGGCCATGTCTTGGTATAGAGTATGAACAGCAGCAGCCCGTGTGAGATCGCGGAATTCCTTGTACAAGTTATGCGTCCCAGAACGCGAGTCATATCGAAGCCATATACCGAAATTCTTGACCTTTCCAGGCTTCTTCTCGTGGATCTGAATCATTAAAATCACCAAGAATCAAAGAAAAAATTAACGAAAAAAAATTCCACAAAGCATAGTAAAGCCTCTACTTACGACGTTAATGCTGACAATCTCGCCATTAGCCTTCTTTATTTTCCTCAGCTGGCGGAGGAAGTACCAGAAGCGCGACTTGGCCACGACCTCATTCGGCGCGAAGATGCGCATACGGTATAATTTTGGGGTAGGATCAACCTCCGTTGGGAGGTGACGGCCAATAACCTGGTATTCTGTGAATCGGGACATGGGTGAAGGACTGTGAAACGAAGATGTTTTAAAGTTAGTTCAAGAGTTGCATAGGTGAGTTGCATCCAAAGTTGGTATCATCCATCCAGCATCAATATCGTGACAAGACAGTCAAAAGCACGAAAAGGATGCTGGAACATCATGGATGGTTGAGAGAGTCTGCTTAGATGCCTATTATACTCACATTAACGCCGTCAAGGACGTCTCGAAGTTCAGAATCAACTCAATTCAGTGGGGTCAAATCACATCGATCACGAGACGTCGGCGCTTAAATTGAACTCTATGTGAGGCGTCTTCAAACACTCTCAGCACCCTTTGTACATCATGAAAGACCCAATGATATGCATATTATATGGGGATGTCATAATCAAATGGCAGCGCGCCGTAAGGGCTGTTTTGGTTCAATATGCGCCAGCAATGTCGTGCGAGGCGATATTGGTGGGTTCGAGGGATCAGAACGTAATGGGGCATTCCTCCCCCCTAACTTGTAACAAGCATCTTCCACTTGCTCATGTAGTGACTGAGGTAATATCGATATCAAGTTTGGGAGAACACGGGTGTGGAATGCAATGTACGCCACGACTCCACCCTGCTCAAGCAGAACCGACTGTCAAAAGAGACCCAAGGTGGAGGAGGAAAGGCTATACGTACGAATTGGTGGAAGATGCCTCCAATAGTAGCTTCCACTGCTGTCCCCTGAACTTTTCTCCGGCCTGCCTTCATAGCCGCTGCGTTCGTCGCTAAACCGTTTTTCTATAACGAAACAATCGGATCCCTCATACTAGTGTAAGAAAAATTGGCATACTGCTGACGTCCACCGCATCACATCTCCTATCCCCCACGCTTCCCCTACATACCTGCCCAGGGGACGCGAGTCCAGCACGTTCTCCGTTAATTCCTCAAAATCAACGTAGGGTGCATCCCCAACAGCAGCCATACTGCCATCAAAATTCGGCCCCGCTGTAGACTCCGGCAGCGAAGATTGCAGAAACATCAAAAAGTACGCATTCATGACGCGCCGACCCATAAATGCCAACCGAGTATTATGCCCGTAAGTCTGTGCGCCTTTACGATAACTCGAATGTGTAAGGATACGTTTGGCGAGATCGGGAGGGAAGTCGAGCGGGGGGAATTGGGATGCTAGGAAGGAAACGGCCCAAGTGCTATTGGAGTGGACCTCTTCGAGGGAAGATGGCATTACTGAATCAAGTTCCACGTCTTCGTAATCTGAGGGATCGGATAGTTTACGATGAAGAGATAGTGAAGAGAAAGATGAGGAACCATGCAAGCGAGATAGTAACTTCAACGATCCGAGGGGGGAGGATGGTGCAAGAACACGGGGAAGGGGAAGGGCCTCTGGCCTCTGGCTCGAAAATGACCCTAAATGTCTCTCTTAGACCATGCATCATGCACCCAGGAGTCGAAATAGACATACGAGACGCGTGACTCTGTGGGATGTCTGAACCACGAAGTCGGCACATTCGTTTGCCATTTCTTAAACCATACAGTACCCTAGGTGTCCCGGTCGCATTTGCCATCCTCAATACGCGGCAATGAATGCCTCTCCCTCAATTTGAGCTTTTTCGAGCAGACTGAGATGGGTCGAAAAAACCTCGTGACGCTCAGTTCGGTTCCCACGAACGGGAAGTGGGTAGAAACTAGTGGCGAAAGCATGGATCGCTAACGTAGAGTAACGCAAGGTATCTGAAGTAGCTACTCCTCACATCCATCCTCTGTCCTCGGGGAACCCCTAAATCGTATTTCAGGTCTACCCTACTCATCGAACAACCCGTCAACTCGAGCACCCCTTGGAGAGAAGAGATCGCCCTCTTCATCAAATGATCCCCCAACTCCGAATACGGCTCCAGACTCCTTTTCTCTCAGAGCCTACGGGAGCTAAATAGGAGACATACGATTTTGCATCAAGACTCACCTTATTCAGGAGCTCTTTACTCTTCAGTATATTCCGATTTAGTTCCTCGAGATAAGTGCCCGAAATTTGAGCTCTGTGAAGTACACTTTGGATCGCTTTAGGGTGGAAGGCATCCACATTGGGATCTTCGGTAAAGGTAAGAATCCCATCAGGGGAGAGGGTCGCGGAAAGCTCTCCTTCCTCGATCTGGGAAGAGGCATACACAAGGGTTAGAATACTTAATTGTCGCCGCATTAACTTTGTTTACCATACTCAGGATCAACTGTTTAGCCTCTGCTTCACTCGGGAGTTCGGTGGATGATACCACCTGCTTCAATGGCAAGCTCAGGTATGTGTTCACGAGGTTTTTTAGGGTCCACCTAGGCGCACGAGCAAGTGCAATGTCGAGCAACCCAGCATTCCCCTCCTACGAGAGCGTGAGAAAGAGATTGGCTTCCTTACCAAGTCGAAAGAGCAGACCTCTCTAACGGCGTCAATCTCCTTTGCGAGGACTTCTTGTAGTTGTCCCCTTATTGTGGGATATTGTTTCGTGAGAGTTGGGTAAATAGGATTGACCTTAATATGCTTCGACAAGCCAATGTGTGCGTATTTGGGCAGCGGTAATGCCTGGATGGGATGTCTCAGTATCCATTTACGTCAGCCTTGGTCTGGAAAGAGCAAACCTTCCCATGTCGGATAAGCTGTATCAAGATAAGCTTTTTGTAAGCTTCCAATTGTAAGGCAGACGAAGCATTTGCAGGAGCGGTGGCAGCCTGGATCGTCGACATGTCACAGCACAACTAGTTAATCAGATGGGATGGCAAACCAGTTCAAATGCACCCTCTGCATCCTGATACATTTTAAGTGCGCCGAAGGTGATTCCTGATAGGTAGTGATACTGAAGCACGTCGGTGTACTCCAAATATGAGAGCTAGACTGGCTATCAGGCTCAGATCCCTCATAGAAGCTGCCAAACACATACCGATCGGTCGACTTCCGAGACGGGAGGGGAGATTAGTGGCAAGGCAGAGGTGAAATGATGGGTTTGAACGCATGTCTGCAAGCCATTTTAAGGACAATCCGGACCCGAAATCAAAGGTGACCATACCAAGAGGTACAGAGGGTGAATAGTTGTGAGAAACTGCGGTGAAGGAGGATACCGAGTGACTAGGTTATAAAGCGGTCCAAGTGCAAAAGATGGCTGGCAGGCTTGGTGGGTTATCAATCGTCGGGCAAGCATTTGCCTGAACGCACGTTCAGTATTGACTCAGCGAACATCACAATTCCTTTTGCCAGCCTAGTGACTAGAGAGCAGTGAACGGTCAGAAAATATTCATAATTTGCCATTGTGATAACGGCACACACTTCGTTCAGGTGTGTATCGTGCCGCGACTGGGTCGAACGTTTCACAGAATACCGTGATAAAATCAGGATGAACAGGTGGAGAACTTGAAGTACCCAGTCGCGAAGACCTAATTGAGTCATGCGGTATTAGTTGCAAACCGTGACACCCCAGCTGTTGAGCCTACAGGATGAAGAGGTACGGAATCGTTGAGGCTGCTGCCGATAATACCTGAAGTGGATCCTGGCCATTCTCTAGCATTGAATTCAGAACAGCATCCGACTCGTCGCGTTTGATAACGGCTGAGAACATGTTCACTAATCCTCTGGGGTGAAATTCCTCGCCATTCTGGGGCGAAATCGTTGCGAGCACCGAGTCCAATGTTTGCGTCATAACGCGAAAGTCGGAGTATCTTTAACAGTAGTTCGATCAGCTAAACCTCCCAAAACTTCTGTGAGGTCAGACGCCCGGACGAATTAGGGCTCCGGAAGCAAACCAAACCTTCGCGCGACTCACCAGTTAGTCTATTGCATCAAGAATGGCGGGGCCAAGCCATTGTAGCAATATGCCCCTCCAGTCCTTCCAGCTAGCGAACCAAATACAAGAGGTCGATCCGCAGGATGCGATCTTCAAACATGACGCAGAGGAGGATAAACGAATCAATAGAGAGGCGCCGTGGAAGAAAGAGTATGATGACAATTGGCTTACAGGTGGCGACCATAGCACTAACGTGCTCTGTTTCAGTCCCCACTACTTCAAGAAATGTAAAATATCAGCTACCGCGCTCATTAAGATGGTTAGCATGCTTGCGGAGACTCGAGTGAACGATCTGAAGATCGGAAATAGGTTATCCACGCACGTTCAGGTGGAATATATGAGATCATGGGTCTCATGCAGGGTCGGGTCCAAGGAGACTCAATAGTCATTATGGACTCGTTTGCCCTACCTGTCCAAGGTACGGAGACGCGTGTCAACGCTGGTAACGAAGCCATCGAGTACATGAGTCAGTACAAGACTGGTTCAGAACAGGTGAGATTCCAGTGTGTTGCCGTCGCCAATGCTGAAACTCTCATAATGCTGTGAAAGGCAGGACGGAGGGAGAACGTCATTGGATGGTACCACTCGCATCCTGGATATGGATGCTGGCTGTCGGGGATAGACGTTTCTACACAATCCGACAACCAGAAGTTCCAGGATCCATTCATAGCTGTTGTCGTAGGTTTTCTGCTTGTTTCCTTCAGCGCATGCCGACAAAACTCGTAGATCGATCCCAACCGGACCATATCAGCTGGCAAAGTTGAAATTGGTGCCTTCAGAACTTACCCTGAGGTTGGTTATACTAGTTGCTCTTCTCATCAACTTTCATACAATAACCCCAATTTTGTTCTACTGTGACACGTAGGGATATAAACCACCAAATTCAACCTCTGACTATCAATCAATCCCTCTCGAAAAAATAGAGGACTTTGGTGTCCACGCTGACTCATATTACCCCGTTGAAATCTCCATCTTCAAATCCAAGTTCGACGAAGAGCTTCTCAGTCGGTTATTCAACAAGTATTGGGTAAACACCCTCAGTCAAACGCCACTCATCTCTGTAAGCGTCTACCCTTCGTTTTCAACCGGACTACTCATGCTCGATGCACGCAGAATAGAGCATATGCTGCATCCCAGCTTTCTGATCTCGCTGCCAAACTGAACAAAGCTCAATCAACTGCTTCCCGTAATACGATGCAGTCGACCATTCAATCAGTCCTGGCGGGACTCAGTCTGCTACCACCTGGAACCAGCGACACAATTTTGAAAAATAAAGCAGGGGGTGTTGTACCAGCTCAGAAGCCCCTGAAGAAAGAGGATGCCCAGTTAGAACAGGTCGTAAAGGATAGGTTCGTCCGTTTGTACCTGCAGCGTCCGGATACTGACTTGATTTGGCCAGTGCGCGGATCGTATCAGAAGCACAACACGGACTGATAGCCCAGGTACTAAAGGATATTATTTTCTCAAAAAGGCCTCCTGGGAGCGAACCTACTTCCTCTCGAGTCGGCCCCATTGTGGACGCTGTTATGGATTGATATACATTACATCAAATGATACGCCCTCCCGAGCCCTTCTTTCTTGTTCATTCTCAGTTGCTAACTTCACACGACACTGCTATATCCTCTATCACCAATTCCTGAGATCATGCTGAACGAATGTTTTCCCAACAAACAAATACAGCAACAAATGATACTATCTTTTGAGCTTCACCCCACCCAGAAGATCGTCACCAGAAACTAAAGATCATTCAAATTAGGTCTACTGCATATTGCGAACCAAAGACTACGAACCATTTAAGAGCAAACTGCTTGAATCCAACATGACCCGATTCCCACTTGACGACAGCATCTGAGCAATGTCGCGAGCGGTTTCGAGACGTCGGAGTTGCAAGAAGCCCTTATTCGAGCGGACGGCGTCACCGATTAGTTCTGCTGATTTGGCTTCACCTTCGGCGCGAATGATAATGGACTGAGAACGAGAATCAGGTTATTCATGCCTTCCCTGATACAATTCTAGGTGTACCTGCTTCTCCTGGATTGCTTGGTCAACCAAGAATGCCGCCCTAAGGGCTGTCTGTTGCGCGATCTGACATGTCACAAGTTAGCAGTGGCGAAAGCACAAATTTGATGGTACGTGAGTTACCTGCTTGGCTTCGACTGCATGTGTGAACTCGGGGGAGAAAGCGACATGGGTAATCGACACGTCATCCAAAACAATGTTAAATCTCAGACCCCTTTCAGTGAGTCGGTCGCGGACAAGGCGCGAAACCTAGTGCAGACTCGCATATCAATAACCGGACGAAACGGAATTACTATCTACGTACGTTTTCGCGTTGTGTAATTAACTGGCTGGCATTGAACTGTGCCACTACGCTCTTGAGGACTTCGTTGACAATAGAAGGGAGTACACGCTCGTCATAATCCATCCCGAGCTCACGGAAGATAATCGGAAGGCGTTTAATGTCGGGGCGAGAGAGTACGCGACATGTGATGTTGACCATTTGAAGATCTGTTGACGTGAAGGGCAGATTCAGCAACAGCACATACACTTGATGCAAGGAAAACGGTGCCTTTTGTGCCAGTCAGACTTGCAATGTTTCTTGGTTTCGCGCGCACATCAAAGTCGACAGCCTTTTCGAACCATGGGAGCTGCACGACTTTTAGCAAATAAAGAAATGCTGCTAGTAGTAAACTCACCAAGAAATGCGTGCCCTCGTTGTAAATTTCGTCTCTTATACCGTAGAATCTGATAAAAAGGCGTGATAGGAATTCGTTGGGACTTAGATGACTTGTGCAGATAGTCGTGCTTGCCTCGAGTACTTGATAACCCGATGACCTCCATCCACTGTTCTAATAGGTCAGATTCGCGACGTATGCATGAAGGGTCATCATTACCATTAAAAAGAGCATTGTTAAGCAGCAACGCTCCTCCTATGAGGGCTACAGTGACTCCAACGCCACCAATAGCACCCTGACTACCGCCTGGAAAACCACCTCCAGTTGCAACTCGGCTTCGCTGAAGTTGCTGGGCAAAACGCTGGAATGCTTCTCGCCCGCTGCCCTGCATACTTCCTGGATAATTCGAAAATTATCAGCACTGCTCCATGCATCTTTCTACTTCAGGGACATACTAATAAGCAAAGGCGGAACGAGCACGCTTCGGCAGAGGTTCAAAAGTCGAGACACGTGATGTCATTTGTCAAACTCTAAAACGAGCCATCTTCAAGGTCACCTATTGTATCCATCATGGCAGACACGGGCATGGAAACTAAAATGGCGTACGACAACGGGAGGAAGGAACTCATACAAGCTCTGACCAAGAAGCGTGGAATTGATAAATCTCTAGTAGGAGCGCTGTTGTTGACCGGTTAACCCTCCATTTCACTGACTCGACGGTTTTAATGCACATCACATATCTATGCTACTCAATTAGGCTACTCTCGAGCTACAGCTTTACAACTTCGAAGGGACTTATTTGGCGGACACGGCTTCATCTGGAGGAAACATCATCACTGGCTTTGATTCGTATCTCAAGACGACTGGAACCGGGAAAAAGCGTCACGATGTCATTGAGACCGATCGTATATTTTCAAACTCGAGCGCTACCTTGCCGAGGGTTCGTGTTGACCTCTGTGTCGTCTAATCTCATGTAATCCTTGGCGCTCAATTCTACCTACAGTCAATGGAATTATCTCAACAGGGCCCACCTACTCCTACCCAGCTAGACTTCCCGGCTACTCCTGCAGCAGCAGTTGGAGTGTCGGCAGTAAATATCGGGCCTGTCACTGTTTCGCTTACAGCGGCTTCCTCTCAGTCTGACGCAGTCCCACCGCGTAAAGATACAGCCAGGAAGAGATCGAGACGCGGTGCCAGCAATATGAGTGATGATGATGACACGGACAGTAATGCTGGTGGCACCATGAGTACCAGAACAAGACCCGGGAAGCGAGGGAGAATAGACTAATGATACTCAAACTTGCCGCTCCCTTAACGTGTGCCTACCTATTTATGATGTTTTGGAATTTAATCGAGGTACGAGATTAAAAAAGGCTTGTGGGCCGTCAACCTTTTCACTTATGCTGATCCTGACGGACTTATCGCCATAACGCGTCCGCCGCATGCACATTCTCTGTCACCGCGTCCGCCGTACGCACTTCACGCATCATCGCATCCGCCGTATGCACGATACCTACGTGCTGATTAGCCGCGTCCGTCAGCCACGTATACTCAACGTTCCTTCGCGTCCGCCGAACGCACCTCCATCGTTTTTTCGCGTTACACTGTATGTAAGTCTTTCGGTCTTGCCGTTGGTGGAGGTGTATGTGACTCCCGGTTACCTTCGGCGAGTAGGATCCCGGATGTTCTTATTACGGTGCAGATCCCGTGTCCTCCCTCTTGTCTCGCTTTTTTATATTTGGTTTCTTTCGATTTCATCTTATTGGTTGTTTCTTTTCTATATCCTACGTTCGATTTCTTCGCTCACCGCTCTTGAGCGCTACCCTCCACCATCCCCAATCACCGTCCAATTCTCTATCTCGTTTCTAACAATGGTATTCCTCCACTTCTTAAATTTACACTCTTTGTATTCCCGCTAAAAACGTGAACTCGTCTTCGGACACAAGTGTAAAATCTTAATCTTTTGGTTCTAATCTTGTTGATACCAAAATACATTTAAGATCGACCAAATTTAATATAATTACATGACTAGTTAAGGAACTTGGTATCAACAAGGTTCCTTAACTAGTCATGTAATTATATTGAATTTAGTCGATCTTACAATAAATACCGAACCTCTTCACCATAACGTGAGGGTCATAACTGGATGCCTGGATGGCTCAACATCGAGAGAACCTCTAGCGAATTAAAAGGGAAAGGAAGGAGAGGGAATGGGGAAGGTGTACAATGGTATTTTCTCCCCTCCTCTCTATCTACCTCTCCTTGGACGCTACTTGTATTCCGGCTATCATCTGGGCCGCATCTCGCCCAACCCAATCACAGGGCTGCCGATAGTTCTGTGAAACCAATACACATGTTAGTAGTTGATAGCACGCCGTCAGTAGACACACCCACCAATTATAACATCCGGACATCCCCAAAGGGGAGAGAAGCGGAAGTCCCTGAAGGTGGAAGGGAATTAGCACAGGAATGACCTCTATAGATATCATTAACACTTACGGCCTCTACTGGGGGTAGACGTGGGAGGGCAACCATATCACCAATCCGACGCCTACCCAGAAAAGGGGTATGGCCAACGAGTGCAGGGACTCGTGGGAACATGGCACATACCGACACTGCTCGAGTGTCCCGGTAGGGTGCCCCTCCCCCAAAAACAATGCCAGTCAATGTCTAGATGGAATGTTAGCTCTCCAAATTGCAAGCAAAAGGGGAAATCACACACATAGATTCGTCGCATGCCAAATATGGAAAAGGGGGCGTGAGAATCCCCAAAGTGCCCAGATAGAGATAAGATCGAGAAATTACACGAGTGGCCCCCAGTTTATATTGCAGCAAGGATAGGAAGGGATATATTGAACCCCTGACACAAGCCATGGAACAAGTCATCGGATGGGTACAAGTCTATCACGATGTGTAAGTTCGAGTGGTCCAAGACAAAATGCCGTTACACACCTGATACGTGTAGCAGCTCCCCACCAGGCGAAGCCTGTCCCTGCCGAAACAGGGAGGGAGCTGCAGAAACCTGGAGCGCACTCCAGGTGGCCAGCCTTCACCACACGGGTGGCACGAAATCGAAATCGAAAGTCACCCTCATTTGCAGGGTGAGAATTACAGATCAAACATGACACAGTCTGAATAGAAGCCTGAATCCGAATCATTGGGTTGGTGGAAGTCAGTCAGAGTATAAAACAAGTTGCTCGGGACTCACCTTATGATTAGCGGTCCCCCACCAAGCAAAGCCTACCCCTACTGGGGTAGAAGGGGGACAGAAGGACTCTGTACATGCCGACAGAGCCAAATGAGCCAAAGGTGGAGACAAGGGAGTATCAACGCCAAATCGAGAAGACTATCAATCGTATAGGCATTAGATATGGCCGAGTGGGGAAGAGCAGAGAAAGCCCAAGGTGATCATGGTGACAATGAGGTAGGAAGAGGCGGGAGAGGGGGGATGAGAGAAACGACACCTCAAATTTGCCCCTCCTTTATACACCTCAGGCCCATTCAATCCATCCCTGGCCAGTACCACGCAGCAGTAACTGAATCGATTTTCTAAATCGAACCTTCTCCGTCGAACGTGCAACCAGGGGATATGAGCGAATATGAAATAGTCTTAGTTGGCACATCACCGATTTCGTGATTTCTCCATCGTCCGCGCACCGTTTGCCTCCGTTCGAACGCGAAATTAAAGCCAAAAAGTCTCGCTACGACGACCGCCGATGGGAAGTGGAGGGACAGGATGGGGGAGGCTCAGAGTGCAAAAAGAAGCTGTGTGGGGAGGACAGGGTCAACCTCTCGGCTTGCAATAACTGGTCATAAACATCCATCAGAATCTAAGCCGTGTTTGGTAATTCATAAACCTTAGCCCCGAACAGCTGATTGAATACCGATACGACACGTCCCAGTATCATATCACCGCGAATGTGGTACCCCAACCACCTACCCGGGTAGCTGGGCAGCGGCACTAAGGGGGGTTAGAGGCACAGAGAAACGTGGCGCCACAGAGTGTGAGTCACAACCTTCGTCTGCACGCACTGTGGAGCTGGGAGAGCGCCACGTTTCCAGGTGAATCACAAAAGCAGTCTGTGCGCCTCAGCTGTTCAGGGTCGTGGCGTGTGAGATATCATGTCGATTGTCGAACCAGGTATTCCAATTTCCAAGATCTCCGCAGCCAATTTAGTTGGTTATTACTTCTGCCGTCCGTAGTAAGAAGTAAGAGGTAAGCATGAGCTCTTTTCAAGATGAGCACGTCAGATGAATAACGACCGGAATGGCAAAGATGGAAAATATCTATGGTTTGTAGAAAATAAAACGACGCAGCAGTGAAAAATACATGCGATGAGACTCAACGAATATCCCAAATGTATTGCGACAGAATCTCGTCCCAGAATAGATGGACCGTTCCTCTGGTTTGAGCGTAGTTTCCTGCGAAAAGGGCCCCCAAGTCAGGCACGGTGTGCAAACAATTGGAGAAACCCCCAATATCACAGCTTCGCACGTTGGACAGAGATCAGGACCTAATGGCATGAAGCCTGTACACCAAGCAAAAATCTCGGTGCGTGTGGCGATCGCTTAATTGTATGTAATTCGCCGAGTGGCGTGCCACCCCCTTGTCTGGCTTCCACCACGACGATCATCTGGCACCTTGCTCCACCCCACCCTGACCACTCAGAATGCGCTCCGGTGGGCCATCTACAACCAACACGATTGATGAATGATGGCGACGTCCAGTGATTGACATCCACCAGTACATATAGACACATTAAACAGCTGAACACCGCGCACGCCACCTTCCGGACCTCAGTCAGCCTGTGCGCATCTGTACGCTCAGTGTCATCTGCCATCTAGCTTTCATCGGACTTCAGCTCTACTCTTGGTGACATCGAGTGTATGCCTCCGACACTTCTCGCCACTGAGTCACGGGTGTCCAGAACTACAGGTCCAATCGTACTGGACATCTTAAACCATCAATGGTCATCTCTTTCTTCCCGGCAGAGGCATTGTTGCCTCACTCTCCGCTTTGAGGGGTGGACGCCACTGGTGCTCCGGGTATATCAGAACATCGGAGCATCTACGCACGGATAATAATATTGCAAGAATTGGGTTTTAACGTCTATTGCTCCGTCCCCACAGACATCCATTCAAGCAAATTTCATTATCTCAACATTTCGCCCGACTCCAACCCTTTTAGACCATATGTGCCTACTCCATCTGGAGATAGGGGTCTATCCTACTCTAAGATAACCTACGATCATTTGTCCTTCTGATAGGTGGTTATACCACAGCGTCAAGTTCTTTCCTCCGTCATCACTAGAAGGGAACCTATCAACCCTTCCCATTATGTCGACTCCTTCCTCCTTCGAAGATGCAGGAGGAGCTAGCCATCACGTAAAAGCCCGAAACGCATGTAATCTGTATCCATCCGGCGAATGCGATGATCGTGACATGCCAGAGCTTCAGAAACGCAAAACCCAGTGTAGACGTGGATAGCCTCCTGGGCATTCTCAAACGAGCCCAAAACCCAACTTCCAAGCTTCGAACATCTGCAGACCGACTCCATCGTCCAGTGGAGCCAACATTGACTCCGTAGTGAGAAAGAAACCTCACCGTCGTTCCCGCTTCCACAAAAGCAGCGCTTTTCCCCCACTTGTTCGTCTGATAGCTTCTCCCGAGTTATGCTACTATGATTCTATAGGAGCTAGAAGATGCCGAACACAACTTGGACTGCAACGCGTGTTGACTGACGCTTTTTTGCAGTCTCAATTTGATGCGCGAGGTGCTACTAATTGCCTTTCGTGCAGGCGATGCTCGCTTGAGCTAGATATAATGGATGGTGGCATTTCACACGTCCAAAGGTCTCTCCAGAATCTCTATCATAGAGATCCTGGAGAGACAGCTACCGGACTCTGAGCGAAATACCTAAACCCATGGCATGCAGCAGATATCGGACTGCCTGGCTTCAAACAACTATTCTAGAGACTCTGAGACGGGAACAATTTCTCAAGGCAGATGATATCTTTGCGCACAGAAAATGACGAAAAGATCGATCATCGACCGTGAGTACCTGAACGTCTCTCGCGCAGTATTAGGATGCTTCAGCACCTTAACCCTAGTATCAGAAGGACTAGCGAGAACGAGCACCCCCCTAGGGACAGGTAAGCACGGAAGAATACATGAGACAGAGAGACGAAATGAATGGTTGACTCGAAAGGGAAGCTCTCTTGGAACGAGTTGCTTCCGCCCGCTTCTCCTTGTCACTATTAGGGCGCTGTCATCGGTCGCACTGCTCGACACCCATTCAAGTAATTGTGGTAGCTGAGGCATCAGGTGTTTCGCACTGGCAACAGGTCTCTTAGCTTCTCTGCACGTCTAGCTTTCCAGCTCTAAGCTTGTTGTCTTATGCGGTAGATCTCTTGGATTGGTGTGAACTCGTTTTTTTGAAACTAGCCTCAGCAGTGCGGGTATTGTGAGGACGCTTCGTCCCTTTTTTTCATTTCATTCCTATCGTCCTCGGCTATGCGTTTCCCTTTTGGGATATCTCTTTGCTTCGAGATACATATCGATTATGACAAGCATGAGAAAACAACTGTCTATGATGAGTAATGACACACCGTTCGCTGTCGATCGTACTTAGTTATAGTAGCGGTATGGGAGTAATTCTAGTTGTTTTGTCGTCACTTTCGGAGTCATGTCCCCTAGCTACGTCCGTGCAAGACGCAGAATTTCTGGATCCGTCTTGCCTCAAAGGATTTTCGGAATTACGAGAGACACCTAATAAGCAACGATTATCGTTGCTTATTACACACTCTCAATGCATAAATTGTGGGGCTCATACCCACTAAAATTAACTCGGTTGAGGCTTGGCTCGTTTAGTAGAATGCTACTCCAGGTTCTCAGAACGAGTTGACCCGGCAGTGCTTTGCTTTGGTATACGGTCGCGCTCGAGTCTTTCATTAAGAGTAGCGATCAGGCGGTGTCTTACTTCTCGTGGGGCGCGGGTTGGGTTCTATTCCGGATTTTCGTCGTTATTCATCTAGGAGTCTTTTGCATCGTATTTCCCACAGGCGGCGGCGATGAGAAAGAGGCGTGTGGCTCTGACCATGCCCGTTTGTTGATTTGATTTTTTTAGGAGGGGCCGGGCCATTGACGTCGAAGTCCTGCGGCCAGGCGATGTGTTTCAGTGCCAAGTCATTACACTTATTGGCTTCGCAATTAAATATATGGACTCCTTATCGTATTGCAACTGTGATACATTCCACGATCTGATTTGAGCCGGCAATTGTAGGGCCTCGGGTTAGTCATTTTCGAAAGAGTGGAGCAGATGATAACTAATAGGGGAAAAGCCAAGTTGCTCGACGTTCACTTGGTTACGTACGTACGTACGTGCGCCATACTAGTTTCAGTATTGATCAGGGCTGCGGGGTGTTCAGTGGCAGAAGGACTTTTTTTTTTGTGACAATGACGAGTGTTGTAGTGTGACCAACTCTTTTCAGGCATCAGGGGAACACCCCACTCTCGTTAGTGTCTGATGTGTCATGTCGTATCACTCATGAACATTAGACTTTCACGTGCGATGGTGGTGTGTTCCATTGGAAACCTGGGAGGAAGAACACAAACCTATTCGTGGAAGATGGATGTCTCCTGAGTAAGGAGTCCATGGGTTTTGACCAGTATTAGGGTGCATGAATTTCGACCCGTATTCGTTTTGGACCTGTAAACCAAGTTGCATCTGATTTGGTACACAGAAGCTGCGAAGCGTAATATTGCCAAATCAAGCTCCTAACTAGCACATCCACGTCCTACGGATAAAACAAGTCCCCAGCATGTCTCAAGGACGGGAGCGTCGTCGCATATTGGCCAACCTCGTCGGTGTTGAACCACTCAAGTTCGTCGCAGGCAAGTTCCTACACCGTCAATCTCTAGAATTCTCCGAATACGCTACCTGCATGTTTTCCACGATCATACTTCGAATATGAAATGTAATCTTAGACAGGGCCAGACTTCGGAATCAAATCGATTGGGTCCTTATGTCCAGATGTCTTAACAGATCTCATGCTTTGCTCCTTCACATCACCATCAGCTCCCGCTCCGATCCGAAGCTTGCCAACCCCCCACACTATTAAAGACCAGCTGCCTCGTTGCTGGCATTCCAGGCTACTGCCAAACCTCCATTTCACCCTTGCACTTTCTATCCACATAATAACTACCCTGAACGCACCCACTGTTGTACAACATGGCTACCTCTTCATCCCCATCGGTTCCTATCCCTAGCTCTACCACCCAGCCTACTGATGCACTTCAGAGGAAGTTGTCCACTCGACGTGGGTCTAGATCTGCACCCGATCCATGGGGTCAGCATGCCGCCGAGGGCGCTGGCACAGCAGAAGGAGTCGGACTCTCTCGCTCTAGCAGTGCCAGTCGAATCACCATTCTCCGTGTGCAAGATACCGCCACTTCCGGCGGTCAATCGATCTACGACGACAGTAAGCTTAACGTTGGTTCTTCCGGGCGCTATAGGAGGGACTCGTGGGGAAATAACTATTCTGCGCCGTCAAATACACCCCCAGGCGCTCCTCGTAACCATAGCCCTCGACGATCGGGTCGTGAGTGGCCTTCTCCTCATACAAGTCATGGCGACTCATACCGTCTAATTGATATGTTATAGCTAATAGGATGAGCTTTGCCCTTACATCATTCACACCCATCTACCCTCCTGACCCCGAAAAACTGGCTACCCATAACGGGAATAATGTCAATGACGGTGTTGGTTCATCACGTCCAGGCTCCACAGCTCATACCGCCCCCAACTTACCTATCACGCATCGACGCTCGCTCTCCTATTCCAACCCAGCCATGCAGCCCAACCTCACTGCGCAGCAGATTTACGATCTCGCGATGGAATCAACTGGGAACACCCAACCCAACACTCCAACGTCACCCGTTGCTTCCAACTCGTACAATACGGGTCGTGCGACTCGTTCTCGCCCCGCTACTCCTGGTCCATCCGAACGAGTCGCCCCTGCGGTGTTTACTCCAATGCCAGATGAAGTCCTCCTTCCCTTCGTTAATCGACCCGCCGAGATCACCCAGCTTCTTAATGAACAGCCGACTTGTCGTCTTTTCCAACTCCTCAAGGCACTCTTTCCTGATAATATGCATGCAATGAAGGAAGGCGAGGGAAAAGAGCAAGACCCGACCAAGTGGACGTTTGCGAGGCTATCGCAACATCTCATGGAGACGATAAGAGTAGAGTGTGATGATAAGAGTTGGGTTGACCTCGCTAGGACGTGTATTCGTTCGAGGAGTGAAGCCCTCTGGGAGCGATTTAAGGGTGCACTAGGTGTTCCTCCAGAGCTTGAGGTGGAGGACGAGGAGGACGAGGAGGAGGAGGAAGAAGACGTACAGGTTCCTGGTGTTCCGGCTGATGTCCTTCCGGGGGTCAGTATGAGCGAGCCCGTTCCTCTAGACTTGGTCACTTCAGGAACGGTTGGAACGGGTTTGGTCGTGGCTCCAATGATGGATCAATCTGGAACTGCATTGGGTGTCACTGTCGGCCCGCTTGACTCACACTCTATCTGTGAAGACGAGGTTGAGGAGCCCGAGGCTATTTTGGAGCCTGTCTTCGCCAATGGAGACCCTGAGCTTGGGCACAGTACGGAGATACCCATCGGGCCATGTTCTAGTGGGTACTTCCCTAGCGGTGCCAGCGAGAGTGGGTATAGTAATCGATATATGGAAAATATCGGAGAAAGCGAAGAGGAGGAGGAAGATAATGAAAAGTCAAAGGGTGCGACAACCATGTCGAATCCTACCGAGGTACGTGATGAGGACATCCTTCCCAGCAACGTTTCTACGCCTGTTGGTAACACGTCGCCTGCTACCGCTCAGCAGAGGTCACAGCCATCACCCCCTCTTTCCGAACATGAAGCCGCACCGTCTGGCACGCGGAGAGCACATTTTGGTATCCCTGATTCACCAGAGGAGAGTCCCTCACGTCTCGGTTCTCCAGTGAGTGACAAGGACCATCGAGACCGCGAGATTCGTGCTCTGCAGATCACCACGACACCTACATCCAATACAGTCAACACAGGCCATTGTTCACACGTTCTTACATCCCCTGTTCAACAACACAATGGCTCGCCTTTCTTCCGTCCCAATTCGAGCCTTTCTACGCAAGCTACCGGAGGTGCTGCTACTGCAGATGGAGCTACTAGCTCTGCTTCTCCTGCTTCGTCACTCAAACCACTCGATCTCGATCCCATTTCCATTTCCAACGATCCGGTCCCTACCCCTCCCCTTCTTTCCAGTTCACCTCCTATCTGTACATCTCCGATATCTTCCGCATCATTCTCCAATCGCGCAGCCACTGGATCCGGAAGGCGCCGGCCGTCCGAAACGATTGGCGAGTCTCTTAATGGTGGCGGCGGTGTAATGTCCTCCCGAAGTAATCCACCGGTGTCGGTGAGAGATCCTAGGGGGTTCAAGGGCTTTGGAGGGTTTGGACTGACGAATCCGAATCAGCCGTATCATCCTGCGTTGAGTGAGAGAGGTCCTGGGAATCCATTGTTTCCGAGTAGTTTTGCTCATCTGAGCGTTGCGCCAACTTTATCAGCCAAGTGAGTTTTTCTCTTTTTTTTTGGGGGGGGGAAGGGAAGAAGTTGATCGTATTTTTTGTCAGTGTTCCGAAGACATGCTCGTTCTCGTCTATTTCTCAGGGTATGCATTATCCTTCCTCCCTCTCGCATTCACTTCATCATCACAACAAGTATGAGGAGTGTCCCGCTGGACCTGGTGGTGGTCCAGAGCGTGGTGGTGGATCTCCTCCGTCCGCTTCGACTCCGTCTGCTTCTTCGCCTCTTCGAGGGTTTATATCTCTTGGAGGGGGAGGGGGGAAGAGGCATTTGAGGGGGAATTGGCCGGAAATTAAGGATGTGTATGAGTATGCTGTTACTATCACTAGTACGAGCAGCGAAGGCGGGAGGGCGTGAGAAGTTTTAATCAATCCATTTATCGCGTGCGTGTGTGTATGTGGCGTGTTATGTGTCCATCTCATCTTATTGCCTGG
>WNFI01136927.1_pt1 | contig 26892 bp, 25 predicted proteins | sample 5400471 | NCBI WGS metagenome assembly WNFI01 (sample SAMN13153348, study PRJNA577476) | soil metagenome | isolation source: 100 cm saprolite on Douglas fir-dominated hillslope | place: USA:California | collected 2013-09-17 | reverse complement strand
GAGATGATGAAGCCGGCGTTCATTTTCGATGGGCGTAATATCCTGAATCTCGCAAAGCTGAAGGAGATCGGATTTAGCGCGTTCGGTATCGGAAAGTAAGTAAGTCCGCGCGGCTGCGGTTTGCCGCTTGATTCTTTCGCAAAAAAGGCGGGACCCATTCGGCCCCGCCTTTTTTTGCGAATTGAATCCGGTTAAACGCGTGCTCGAATAAAATCCAGTGGCTGGTATTCCTTACCCAGGACGTCCGCCGATTTGCATCCCATCCATTGATCGAGGACGGTAGCATAAACTTGCCTGAAATCGGTTGAGTATTGCAGGTCTTGATTTTTCGGCAGGTTGAGATCAGGGGGGGTACCATGAAGTCCTCCTTTGAGACCGGAGCCCATGACAAAAAGCGGGGCAGCGGTTCCGTGGTCAGTGCCGCGACTCTCATTTTCGCTCGGACGCCGTCCAAATTCGGAGAAGGTCATGGTCAGGACCTGCTGATCAAGCTTGTGCGCTTCGAGATCCTTTTGAAAGGCGGCGAGTGATTCCGAGAGTGTGCGAAGCAGATTGTTTTGGTTACCGAGTTGATTCACGTGTGTATCGAAACCCGACAAGGTCACAAAGTAGACGCGAGTAGAAACGCCCGCGGCAATCAAAGCGGCAACGCTCTTGAGCGAATTGGCAAGCTGGCTTCCCGGATACGCGGCTTCCGGTTTGTAATCAGCGAGGACTTTTTGGACCTTCTTTTCCGTAACGAGGGCGTCCATCATCGTGTGTTTGAGGAAAGAATCGTTTCCATTTTCCTCGTGCGCCTGGTGATTAACCAGCGTTTCAAGGAAGGTAAGGTTTTCACGATTCTGCTGTCGCCCGCCGTTGGGATTGACACTAAAAAGCGGATGCTCTTTGTCGGCCACGAAACTTTGCGGTGTCTGCGTTCCGATATGGATACCGACGGGATCCTGGTTATTGGGTTTTCCTTCGCACGCATTGTCAAAGTAGCGGCCTAGCCAGCCGGTGTACTTGATCTCGCTGCTGTCGCTTGCTGTTTCCCAAATTTCGCTCGATCGGAAGTGGCTCCTATTTGGGTTCGGATAGCCGACGTTTTGAATGACCGAAAGTTTGCCATCTTGAAGGAGAGGTTGCATGGCCAAGCAGGCATTGTTGAGAGCTTGGTTTGCGCCGATAGAGAACACCTGATCCTTCGGCAGCGCGATATTGGGCCGCAGCCGGTAGTAGTTCGCATCTTCGAATGGCACGACCGTATTCAACCCGTCGTTTCCTCCTGCCAACTGGATGAGCACTAAAATCGAACGATCTTTTTCGGGAGCAGGAGTTTGAGCAAGGGTTGATCTCACCAAAAACGACGGCGCAAATCCGCTAAAGGCGAGCAGGCCGATTCCTTTGCTACTTATCCTTAGGAACTCACGGCGAGTGGAGGGAAGAAAAGAATTTCTATTATTCATGGAGATGATGGACGTTAACAGAGCTCGTATTCAGGGGATTGTAAGAGGGTAATGGCGGCGTTTCTTACGCGATTAAGGCGTTTGGTTGGATCCCCACCAGCAATGAAATCGTGTATGGCCTGACGATAGGTGCCGTCCACTTTTACTGGTAGAAAATAGTCAACGAAACGGTTCACGATGTCTTCTGGAGATAGGTTGGCCAAAGGCTGAAATCGCTCGTTGCTTACGGTGAAATTCGTTGTGCCACGGCTGCGAGCCGCAGCGATGTCGATTTGTTCGTCCGCATTAAGATTGTTTTCGTTGAAAGGCGCGAAAAGCGTTTCCACCACTTGCCGACGGGCTGTAAGCGTCGCAGCGTTAATCCAAGTGCGGCCGCCGATCCATCCGCGGACATTGATCGGATTGAAGATGACCTGCCCCATAAGCCTGAGCGGTGCGACCGTGTAGCGCTGAAGCGGAGTCACATCCAAATCTAGATCTTGAACCAAACCTAAGTAAAATTGGACGGGGCTCTTGATGTAATTTCCCCTGAACTCAGGCGAGAAAAACAAACGACTGGAGAAAAATTTCTGAGTGAGCGCGCGCATGTCGTAGCCGGTCGACGCCCACCAATCGCCAAGTGCATCGGTATATTCAGCGGGCAGAGGCGTTTCAGACAGATACCAGCGCACCATTTCTTTTGGAAGAAATGTACCCGAGGCTTTTTGCTTAAAAGCGAGATCGATAACGTCATCGCCAGAGAAATTGCCTGTTTCGCCGAAAACCGTTTTTGGGCCCGCATCGTGTTGTCCCGGGGCGAAAAAGAATTCACCTAGTTTCTGGCGATATCCCGTGAACGCCTTGGCGGCCTCTTTAATGTCTTTTTCGGTGTAGTTACCTTCACCAAGGACGAACAGCTCGAATAGCTCGCGTGCAAAGTTTTCGTTGGGTGCAGTCTTCTGGCTTTGCTGCAGATCCAAAAACATGACCATCGCAGGCGAGCGAGAAATGGCTTTGGCCATCGTGGGATAAGTACCCACGGTATTTTCACGGATGGTCTCCTGATGCTTATAAATTAGGGCGGTGTTGCGTACTTTTTCGGAAGTGATGACCCAAACGTCTTCGAGAAAAAGCATCCACTTTTCGAAGGCGGAATACTCCGGCTTGGCGGCCTGTTGCAGCCATTGGATGACCATTTCGACGTAGGCGGATTGCGATCTCTCACGTGCTTCGCGTTGTAGCTGCCGCCGTTGCTCAGGCGATGCCTTGGAAAGCTTGCGGGCGTATTCTGGGCTATATTCCTCAAGATCCTCTACCGGCTTTGGTTTCTCAAAACCAAGCGGTTTAGCTGGATAAAGTCGTTCAAGTGTTTGCGAAAGTCCAAGTTCGTAAGAACTCTGAGTAAAGTTGGGCAATGCCGTCCAACACGTGCGACGGAGAAGATGGCGGACTGCCTCCATGTTCCAGTCGGACCCGGGAAGGGGTTGCCAAGCTTCCTGAGGGTTAAGACCAATATTCATGGAAGGCGTCAATGCTGTGCATAGGGTGACGTGCCAACCCCCCTCCTGGTTTCAGAAGTTCGAATACAGTTACAAGCCGAGAGAGGTACGATAAACGCGGGGTACACGTTTAGTAACCGAGCAAAGGACTTCGTACGGGATCGAGTCGGCCCAGACACTGAATTCGGCGAGAGAAATTTCTTCCTTTTTTTGGCTGCCAACCAGCACCGCTTCGTCGCCCACTTGGACATCGGCGACGTCCGTAATATCTATCACGGTCTGATCCATCGTGACTCGGCCTAAAATCGGACATCGGCGGCCGCGAACTAAAACCTGCCCGCGATTGCTTATGGCGCGTGGGATACCATCTCCGTAACCACTGGCGAGAATCGCAACGGTCGAAGGGCGGGTAAGAATATGGGTGCGTCCGTAACTTATTCCCGTGCCTGTGGGCAACTCTTTCACCAACGCGACGCGAGTGCGAAAACTAAAGACGGGTTCAGTGTGGACGCGGGCTAAAAGTGAGTTCGGTTGAGGAAGTACGCCGAACTGGAGAAGTCCGATGCGAACTGCGTTAAAGGGGGTGACGTTCCCTGTGGTCTCAAGACCTGCGCTGTTGTCTGCGTGAACAAAAAGCTCATGCGTGGCTAGACCCTCGAATGAATTGAGCGCCGACAGGAATCGCTTGCGTTGTTCTGCGGTGAACTCCGGGTCTTCTTCTGCGCTCGCAAAATGCGTGAATACTCCGGCCAATCGGATGAAAGGTGCATCGGAAATCATGCGGTAGAGGGCAGCAGCGTGCTCATGCCAAACGCCGGACCGGCCCATTCCCGTGTCGATTTTCATGTGCACGCTAACCGCGCGGCCAGCAGCGCGCCCCACTGCGTTGAGCCGGTCAATTTCTCCGGCACTCGAGACGGTCGCAGCGAGATCGTATTCCGCAATGTATTTGTCTTCTTCGGGGAGGAGGGGGCTTAGCAGCAGAATGGGCCAACCGGGTCCCAACTCGCGCAACGAAGCGGCTTCAGCTACATTCGCGACCGCAAAAAGATCTGCGCCCGCATGCATCAAACGCGCGGCCGTTTGGGGCAGACCATGACCGTAAGCGTCTGCCTTCACGACGGCGACATAGCGAATGTGCGAGGGCAGCGACGCCCGGATGAGTTTTAAATTCCGTTCCAGAGCGGCGAGGTCGATTTCGGCCCAACAGCGAAGTGGTAAGCGAGAAGAGGTCTCCATGGTTCAAGAAATACTTTCCTGGACGGAGGCGCGGTGCACCTGAGGCACCCAGGTTTTGTAACTTGGCTCTTCGTGGAGCATCGCGTCGGGCTCCGGTTTCTCGCGAAAGAGCGGAGCACTGGAAAGCGGTGCCATCAAAGCGGAAATGTTATAACTTATTTTTTCCGCTCGTGGGGGTAATGCAGCCCATGCCCTAAACGTGTCCGGAGTGAAAAGTTTTCCAGTGCGTTCTTTTACTTCGCCAGAAGAAATCCGAAGGAGGGAAGAGATTGTGGTTGGACCCGCGACGTCGACGCAGTGCCACATTTCACGTCGGGCATCGGCCACCAAGCTAAAAGGAGCGGCTTCTCTTAACGACAATTGGCGGGCTAACACCTCCAAACTTCGGTAGGCGTAAGATGGAACTGGCTTGAGCGTGGAACTCCACGTCCGCAGAGCCATGGCGGCTGTCCGGATACCTAACATAGAGCCTGGTCCTTCGCAGAAGATGAAAGCGTCGATGTCGCTCAACTCGCGTTTGGCTTTTTGTAGCACGGAGGCGGTGCACGCGAAAAGCGCCGAGCCGGCTTCGCCGTCCGCCGTTTCCCAATATTCGTCTTTATTGGAGAGAAGCACGCCGACTTGTACGCGCGTCGAGGCGCTATCGAACAAAATAAGCGTCTCGTGACGTTCGCGCAGTTGACTGAGAGATAACACGAAAGAGACAATGTTATCGGCTTCAGAAATGTCTATGCGGTTTGCGTTGGGACGGGGTAAATATTGGTTACTGACAGTGTTACAAAGCGGGGGACACTCTTCGTGCGCAGCGAGCGATTTCCTGTCTTGAATCTGGCATTGACCGCAGCGTCGCGCATACCGTAGGTTGGTCGATTCATCTACGTTTAAGCAGTCTTCAAATCTTCTCTTTGTGAACATCGAACTTAAAGATCTCTCCGAAACGCGCAAAGCCTTGACGGTCACTCTCGACAAAAGCGAAGTCGATAGTGAATACCAATCGGTCTTGGGCGAGTTTTCGAAGCACGCCCGCTTGCCTGGCTTTCGGCCGGGTAAGGCTCCTGCCACGTTGGTGGTTAAACACTACGGTAAGGATTTAAAGGAGGAATTTAAGAACAAGGTTATGGCCAAGGCTTATCGTAGCGGGCTGGACCAGTCGAAGCTCGATATTCTCAATCTTGTTGATGTCGAACAAAGTGAGATCGAACCGGGTTTGTCCGCTGCGATCACTTTTCAGGTGGATATCCGTCCGTCGTTTATATTGCCCGACTACGTCGGCTTGACCACACAAGTTGTCCCGACCGAACCAACTGACGCGGAGATCGACTCCATGATTCAAGGGCTTCGTCAGGAACGGGCCGAGTTCAATGTGACCGAACGTCCGAGCCAAAAAGGCGATTACCTTAAGCTTGGCTATGTTGGAACGATCGACGGCAAGTCAGCCAAGGACCTCGTTGCCGATAAGCCAATTTATGCGGAAATGCCCCAGACTTGGGAGGAAGCAGGTTCGATTGAAGGTCTCATTCCCGGATTGGGTGCGCAGCTCGAAGGTCTGAAGGCCGGTGATAAAAAGGACGTAACAATCACGTTCGCCAACGACTTTGCCGCTGCACCCGCCCTCGCCGGAAAGACAGTCGTATATGCGGTCACGATTCAAGAGGTTAGGGAGAAGGTTCTTCCTGAACTCAGTGAAGAGTTTTTTAAGTCACACCAAGTTGAAAATCTGGACGGTCTCAAAACCCAGATGCGTCAGAATCTCACGATGCGCAAGGAATACGAGAATCGCCAAGCCCAACGTCGGCAGGTGTCTGACGCGCTGGCGTCCAAAGTCGATTTTTCCATTCCCGAAAGTCTGATCGAGTCCGAAACGCAGAACGTCCTTCGCCAGTTTATCGAAGAGAACATGCGTCGCGGGGTACCGCAGGAGCAATTCGAAAAGGATAAGAAGGAGCTGTACGAAAATGCCCGTAAAGCGGCTGTTGGCCGGGTAAAAGTGCAGATGATTCTGGCTAAGATCGCCGAAGCGGAAAAGCTCACCCTCGAAGACCGCGACTATGATAACTATATCACGCGCGAAGCGATGCGGGGCAATACGAAGCCCGATAAGATCGCAAAGGAGCTCGGCAAGAATCGCGAACAGCTTCGCGCCGTACAGCAGGGGCTACTTTTCGACAAGGCACTTGATTTCCTGGTAAGCAAGGCTACCGTCTCTACAGTCGCAGCCCAAGCTTAACCCAGGAATTTTGTGAGTACTTATTACGTCCCTTACGTCATCGAAAATACCGGCCGTGGTGAACGGTCGATGGATATTTATTCACGCCTACTTAAGGATCGCATCATCTTTATCGGCACCGCGATCGATGACGGCGTTGCCAATAGCGTGATCGCCCAATTGCTATTCCTTCAAATGGAGGATGCAAAGAAGGACATCCACCTCTACATCAACTCGCCCGGTGGCGTAGTGACGGGTGGCATGGCGATCTATGACACGATGAATTTCCTCCAATGCGATGTGGTTACCTATTGCATCGGCATGGCGGCAAGCATGGCCACGGTTCTCCTAGCAGCCGGGACAAAAGGTAAGCGTTTCGCGCTGCCTAACAGCCGAGTGATGATTCACCAACCTTCAGGTGGCGCAGGCGGTCAAGCTGCTGACATCGCTATTCAGGCCAAAGAAATCATCCGTTGGCGTAAAACGCTTAACGAAGTAATTGCGAAGCATTCGGGCAAACCGGTTGACCAAGTCGAAAAGGACTCCGATCGCGACTATTACATGAACGCAGTGGAAGCCAAGGCGTACGGTCTAGTCGACCATGTCGTGGAATCGACCCGGGATGCACAAAAGATCGCTACCCAGAACGCGGCTTAAGTAGCAGGCTTTTGTACCGATACTGGCTAACGATCGTTCATTGATCGCAACAGCCCAACCCGTTAACATATACAGACTTAGCTTCGTCTGCCCTCCATGGCCAAATCTTCACGCATGACCCTCTGTTCCTTCTGTGGTAAATCGCAGTCGGAGGTTAAGAAAATCATTGCTGGTCCGGGCGTCTATATATGCGATTCGTGCGTAAACGTCTGTAAGACGATTATCGATCGCGAGGTAAAGGCGCCTGCGGTCGATGCTAAGCCTGCTTTCCGGTTGGTTAAGCCATCGGAAATCAAAAAAACGCTCGATGATTATGTGATTGGCCAAGATCACGCCAAAAAGGTGCTATCGGTCGCTGTTTACAACCATTACAAGCGCCTGATGTTCGATGCAGGCCATACTTCCAAGGACTCGGCTGCCCTTTCTCCCGAATTTACCGATGTCGAGGTCGAGAAAAGTAACATCTTGTTAGCTGGTCCTACTGGATCTGGCAAAACGCTTCTGGCTCGCACGCTGGCTCGGATTTTGGATGTTCCGTTCGCGATTTCGGACGCCACGACTTTGACCGAAGCTGGCTACGTGGGTGAAGATGTCGAAAACATCGTTTTACGCCTTCTTCAGTCAGTAAATTACGACGTTAAGAAGGCTGAGTGCGGGATCATTTATATCGACGAAATCCACAAGATCGGCCGCAAGACTGAGAACGTTTCCATTACGCGCGACGTATCGGGAGAAGGTGTTCAGCAAGCGCTCCTTAAGATTCTCGAAGGTACGGTTTGCAATGTACCCCCTCAAGGCGGACGCAAGCATCCCAATCAGGAGTATATTCAGGTTAATACGTCCAACATTCTTTTCGTCTGCGGCGGCGCTTTTGTGGGTCTCGACCAGATCGTTCAGCGTCGTGTAGGCGGTCGCAGTTTGGGCTATGGTGCGCAGAATAGCAGCCAGGCGATGACGCCAGAGGAGATGATGAAAAAAATCGCTCCAGAGGACCTCATTAGGTTCGGCATGATTCCCGAGTTTATCGGACGTCTCCCGGTTGTGTCGGTTCTCGATCAGCTTTCGATTGCAGATCTGGAAAAGATTTTACTCAAAACGAAGAACGCAATCGTCAAGCAGTATTCAAAACTGTTCGCGATGGACGGAGTTCAACTTAAGTTCACACGCGATGCCATTCGGGCCATTGCGGCAAAAGCGATCGAACTCAAGACGGGTGCGCGCGCTTTGAGGTCAATCATGGAAGGGATCATGCTCGAAGTGATGTATGAACTTCCCCAGCGTGACGACATCGTTGAAGTGATCGTTGACGAAGCGGTCGTCCGTGGTGGCAAGAAACCTCAGCTTCGCAAAGCGGCGAAGACTGAAAATAAAGACGCCGCCTGAGGCCAGGCGGCGTTGTGTAGGTAGCTTCTTCGGTCGGTCCGTTACCAGGTAAAATCCTCTCGTTTCGAGAGAGATTTGGCGAAAGCAACGAGAAGCTTAACGCAGTTTTCCACGTCCTGTAAGTCTACGAGCTCGCTGGGAGTATGCATGTAGCGGAGCGGGATTGACACCAATCCTGTCGCAACACCGCCGCGGCCTATTTGAATCGCACGTGCGTCGGTTCCGGTTGGACGAGGATCTGCCTCTAGTTGATAGGGGATGCCGATCTTTTTGGCGCAGTCAACGAGCCTCGTATAGACCTTGGGATTGATATTCGGACCTCGACAGATGATCGGACCACCACCCAATTTGGTCTCTCCGTATTTTCTTTGGTCGCAATCGGGATGATCGGTCGCATGCCCCACGTCCACCGCGATGGCGACATGAGGATTTACCGAATACGCTGATGTTGTGGCGCCCCGAACGCCAATTTCCTCTTGGGCGGTTGCGACGCTAACGATTTTTGCCACTAGCTTCTTTTTCTCGGTCGAAAGGCGAATCAACGTTTCGCCAATGGCGTAAGCGCCCACTTTGTTGTCGAAAGCGCGGGCCGCTCCAACGGTGCCATGGATAATTTCAAAGCCGAACGATTACACGCCGGCCCGGAATCATAATACGGTCGTGCCCGCCGATTGTGTCAAAATAGAGAAATCCGTCTTTGTTCACGAACGTGATAATCAGTCCGAGCTCGTCAAAGTGTCCGGCAAGCATAAGCACGGGTTCTCCACTACCTGAGAGAGTCGCGATTCGGTTCCCGAGGGCATCCTTGGAATAGGTGTCCGCGGCTTTTTGGACGTGCTTGTCGAAGACGGATTGAGACTCCGTTTCTGCCCCCGAGGGAGATCGGGCATTCAGCAGATCTACTAGAAAAGCGGGTGGAACAAACTGATCTTTAGGCATGAAAGGAAAACTGTGCCCGAAGACGGCGGCGGGCAAAGAAAAATCCCCTTGGCGGCATCGGTGGATTATTTGAATCTAACGCCTCATGCATATTTATCCAGCTATCGATCTGCGCGAAGGCAAATGCGTTCGCCTTTTGCAGGGCAGAGCCGATCAACAGACCACTTACTCGGACAACCCCGTTGAGGTTGCGCGCGAATTTATTGCGGCTGGTGCGACATGGATACACGTGGTCGACCTCGATGGCGCGTTTGAGGGATCCCCCAAAAATCTATCCATCGTCGAGAATCTGGCCGCGCTTAACGTGAAAATACAGATGGGAGGGGGAGTGCGCGAAGCAGCTACACTTCGACGTGTGCTAGAGGCAGGCGTCAGTCGCGCTGTGCTCGGAACCAAGGCGTGTGAAAGCGAGCAATTCCTGACAGAGATGGTCGATTTGTTCGGGGAACGGGTTGCAGTCGGTATCGATGCGAAGGACGGCAAGGTCGCGGTGCGGGGTTGGGTGGACACCACTGCTATCTCCGCGTTCGATTTTGCTGCGCGAGCGAGCCAGTTGGGCGTTGGAACGATTATTTATACTGATATATCGACTGATGGCATGTTAACGGGTCCAAATCTAGACGCGCAACAGGCCATGTGTGCTGCTGTTACTCCTGCCACTAAAGTCATTGCTTCAGGAGGAGTGTCTCAAGCGTCCGATATAAGTGCACTCGTTAAGCTGAGCCGTACGTCTCCTAATTTAGACGGCGTAATCATCGGCAAAGCAATTTACGAAAAGCGAATTAGCGTAACCGAAGCGATTGCTCTAACGGCCTAATAATCGATCCTCAACGAATCAAATCTGCTCCGCAATCTCCTCGAGGGGATAGGTGACTATCTCGGCTAGAGTGGCGATCACCTTTACATAGCCATAGTTGGCTTCCATCAAGATGGATTTTCCGTGATCGTTAAAAGGATAGCTGGCGGTTAGATACTCTATGCCGCTCTTTTTCAGCTCGCTCTCCAATTTGCCGATCGTTGCGAGCTGCGGGTCGGTAAAAACGACATTCAACAAAAGATCGTTGTTAATTGGTTTTATATTTTTAATTCGGAAAGCGTGTCGTGCGGCCAGTTCGCCTTGTGCCACAGCCAAGTGAACGATTTCGTGGGGGCCGCAGCAATCTCCCGCGGCGTAAATGTGCGGCTGAGTTGTTTGCTGCCAGCGGTTCGTAACGATCTGCCCGTTTATTTTGGTTTCAACCCCAGCCACCTGAAGATCGAGGTGATGCGTATTAGGGATTCGGCCAAGGGCGTTGAAACAATACTCAGCGTGCCGCTTGATGGTTGCATCTCGCGTTTTGAAAACCACAACGACGCCTTTTGCGGTGCGCGAAATCCTTTCGAGCGTTGTTGATGTATGAAGATCAATTCCTTCTCGAAGAAACGTTTCTTGTATAATCGCTGATGCGGCGGGCGAGTGATCGCGTAGTATATTTTTGCTCCGTTGAATCAAAGTTACTTTGGATCCTATTCGATTCAGGTACTGGGCAAGTTCGCAGGCTACGATGCCTCCTCCGAGGACAATTACACTTTTGGGTACGAAATTGAGGTCGAGTATTTCGTCGCTCGTGAGCGCCGGGATATCCGACAGGCCTGTGATTGCCGGCTTTGCAACTTTCGATCCGGTTGCGATCAAGAATTTATTAGCCGACACCTGTGTTCCATCCGCTAGTTCGAGTGTGTTGGGACTGATGAAATGCGCATGCGTTCGGTAAAGATCGAAGCGCCCGTTTATAAGTTGTTCTTGGCGATGTGCCGCAAAGTCACCGATGATCCGCTTCTTCCGGGCATGTAAAGCGTGCATGTTGACTTTGGCTGATGGGATGCGGAGTCCGAATTTTTTGCCGTTCTGGGCAAGATGTAGGATTTCCGCGGCATAAATCAGAGTTTTCGAGGGCATGCATCCTCGCAAAATGCAGAGACCGCCTAACTCCTTGGCTCCATCGATAATCGCGACTTTCTTTCCCAGCGCGGCGGCGGTTCTGGCACCGTTAAATCCTCCGCTCCCCCCTCCAATGCAGATTAAATCGTAAATTTTTGGCATTTAATAATTACTTTAATATTTCCTACAAATTGTCTATCGGCCTTTACCAAACAGCATGATGTGTATTGTTTTGAGTACGATAGATGCATCGATCACGAACGAAAAATGCCTGATATAGTATAGGTCATATTCAAGTTTGCGAATCGTGTCCTCCAGGCTGTCTCCGTAGGTGAAGTTAACTTGAGCCCACCCTGTTATCCCGGGCTTTACGAGATGCCGAAAATGGTAACACGGAATTTTCTTTTCATATTCTTCAACTAGCTTCGACCATTCAGCGCGAGGTCCAATCAAGCTCATATCTCCCCGCAGGACGTTCCAGAGTTGAGGCACTTCATCCAGCCGGGTTTTTCTTAGAAAATCACCAATGCGCGTAATCCGCTTGTCGCCGGGGCGAGTATATAGATCGTCGCCAAGTTTCGCGGTCCGCATGGATCTCAACTTGAGTAGCTGAAAGGGGTGTCGGCTTCGTCCAACGCGAGTCTGTCGAAAAAACACTTCGCCACCATCTTCCAGTTTAATGAATATGGCGGCGATTACTATAATGGGTGTGGCTACTGTCAGTCCGATAAGTGCAAAGATAATATCGCTTACACGCTTTAACCGTTCGAATACCGGCTCGCGTGCAATTTGAAAGCCCTCTTGGAAAATCCATATTTGATTAAGACGATAGATTGGAATTTTACGCCAAAAGAGCTGATGAAACAATTCGAGAGTGTAGGTAGGGACACCAGAAAAGTGCATTTCTAAAAGCCGGTCCGCCACGGCGGGAGGCAGTTGACGGCTCGTCTCACGAAGAATGATAGCATCAAGGCTGCCATCGTGTTCTTTAAGATACTCCAAAGCGCTTCCGACCTGTGGCATGCTAGCGTAGTCGTCTACCGTCTTTCCGGTAGGAAAATTTTCAAAGGTCGAGTAAAGCACGCGCTGCTGAAGTCCACTCTGTTTACATTCGAGATCAAATTGTGCGCAACTTGCAGGATCCCCCAGGAAGAGAAAATAGCGTTGCTTCCTCGTCGCAAGAACACGCGCGTGAAGCATTCTACGATAGCCGAGTGTAATTGGAATCAGCGCCAAATATCCGAGTGCGATTACTGCTCTACTAGATTGTAGCGGATAACCGCCAGGGATCACCACGAAGGTTACGAGAAGGGTGAAGAGCATCGTGGCGACAAGCGCGATGCCATGTTCGCTCGTGTACGTTAGACTCATCATATCGGCGCGAATATTATAACCCTCGATGAGATAGAGGGCGATATACAGGAAAAGAGCAGGGATCCCTAGCGTTGAAAGAATCAGTCCCTCAGGACTGGCAATTCCGCGCACCCACGCCAAGACGTTGAAGACGGTTAAAAGGCAAACAGTGTCCAAGATAACAAGAACTAGGGTAAAGATGCGTCTGCTGATCATATTATTGTGGCGTGGCGACCATGGATTGTCTGTGACGCGTGGTTACTACTTGCCCAATAGTGAGTGAGTAGTTCGTTCCACTTATTAGAGGCTCGCTGCAGTCCACTGTAGGTTTCAAAAAATCCTCGAGCGTTACCGCCCATCGCGGTCAGCTTTGAGGGCGCCGATTTTAACGACAGTAGCGCTTGTGCGACTTCATTAACCTGGTCGGGCGTGAATACCAAACCGCACTCAAGGGTTGTTACGGTTCGCGCCAGTTCCGAAGTAGGTGAGCCGATAAACAGCACGGGGCGTTGGGCGGCCAAAACACCATAAAATTTGCTGGGGTAGACGAAGTCCTCGAATCCTTGGCGCAAAGAAACGACATGAATATGCCCTAGCGATAGACTTTCCGATAGCTTTTCACGCGGCTGGGCTGGTTTGAAAACCATGTTAGTAAGTCCCCTGCGCTTTGCTTCAGCTTCGAGCGGTTTACGTTGGGCTCCATCGCCAATAAACAAGAACACGATATCTCTTTCCGCGTTTAATCGCTGAGCAATTTCAAGAAGCGGCATCAAAACGTGAACGCGACCCAAGTTGCCTGAATAAGCTACGACAAACTTGTTTTCCAAGGCCCATGCTGAGTAAAGAGCGGATTGATTAGCAATCTGGGGTGTAACCGCGTCTTCTCGGGCCCAATTAGGAACGATGGCGATATGCGCGTTTGTAATACCTGTTCGGCGCACTAAACCAGCCATATCCTCGCTCAACGTCACGCATGCGGTCGAGAAATGCCAGACGAGATTGCGCGCCCATTGTAGCGGACCCAAAGCCGCAGCAAGTAACCTATTTCCTGGTTTCATAGCGGCAGCAATCTCGGGGTATATGTCTTGAAGCCAATGAATGACCGACGCGCCTTTTATTCGTCCTACGATAGTAGCCGCTAGAGCCAGCAGCGGAGGATCTGTCATCAGGACAAGACAGTCACCAGGCCGGGTTATATCGAGCAGCTTGCCCAATGAACCAAGGGAAAACACGAAGTAGTTGCCAATCTTTCCACTTAACTGGCTGTGATCAGCCCAAGCCGAGCGAACTCTATAAATCTCAACACCTCGGCGATTCTCTTTTAGCGGTTGGTCGCTAGCGGTTTGACTTGTAACAATAGCCACCGACCAACCGTACGTTGTCAACTTCTCCGCTAGATCCACCAGTATTTGCGCTGTTGCCGCTTCATCGGGCCAATACACGCGGTTACAGAAAATGACTCGTTTCGTCATCAATTTAAGAGGATCGTGCGCCTTGTTTTCTCAGCGAAATGATCTCCAGATCAGTCCAACGCTCATATTCAGCCAAGAGTAGGCAATAGTTCAGCCCCTGCTTTCCGTCCAGAAATCCTCGTCGAATTATATATTGATAGCAGAAACGGAGAAGCGGACGAAAAGGCAGGCGATAGCTCAGTTGTTTAAGAGCTCGACGTCTGGCCAGATTTTCGGGGGAAACCAGTCGTCGGCATAATTGAGTAATCGAGCCATCCGTGTTTGTAACATGATGCGCCTCTGCCCGGGCGTATCGACGGTGCTTTTCTTTCCATCCTTCTTCGCCATGTGCTGAGAGATCGTGGGTGTAGTTCTCACGCAGGTGCCCCATCTGCATGCTTGGATGCTCACGTTGACCGTGGCCTACTTCGATAAAACGGAAAGATCGAACATGGGTAAAACGCGCCTGCCACGCGGGATAGTCGGTACAATGAGGTATCCACCGTCCACTAAAAATCATTTTCGGCGCAACCCAATAGCCATTGAGTGAAGGATTTTCTGATAGGACACGCTCACACTCCGCATTAAGCAATGGCGTCATCTTTTCGTCGGCATCGAGATGGAAAACCCAGTCATACTTAAACGGAATCGTGGTATGCGCGTGATTCCTTTGTTGGGCGAAATTTTCAAAACGATTGACAAAGACTCTCGCGCCATAGCGCTGTGCAATCTCGTGGGTCTTATCTTTGGAGCCGGAATCTAGCACAACAATATCGTGGCAGTTCGATAATGACTCTAGGCACCCAGGCAGGTTTTGCTCTTCATTGAGCGTTAAGACGACAACCGAATACACGCAGTGTGGGTGTTATTTCTCTGCGATTGCATCAAGGTGCGCGTACTTGATGGCTGAAAAAAAACAAATCCAGAAAAGAAGAGCCACAGCCGCGCATGCGAAAGGGAATTCTATACACGCGTACAGGCATATTAATCCGCAACCGAGCAGAGGAAAGCACGCTATGGGAGTTCGCATTAGATGTTTCCAGGGAGTATTAATGAGCGGCAAAACCCCGGCAGCTGTTATGAGGAGCGTGCCAACGACGCCAGTTTCTGCCAACGATTGCAGCCAATCCGAGTGGGCTCGTTCGTAATAAATCTCCAAATTGTCACGAGGAATCTGACGATTATAGAGACGGAAAATCGTTCCGTAGCATTCCAGTCCCCAGCCGGTCCAAGGTTTGTCACTTATCATCTTAAGGGTATCTCTGTAGAGCTGTGATCGAGCACCAAGCGATTGGGTTCCCCGAAGCTCGGAAAGCTGCTCTTTTGTCTTGTCGATTCGCTGGTGGATTTCGCGCTTTGCGAAGAAGTAAACGCCTCCGATGACGAGTGCTAGGCAGAAAAAAGCCGAGATGAGATTTGGTCGTAGACTGCGTTTCTGAGGCGGTCCAGAAGTTCTCTGTTTCGCGACGAAGTAGATCGTCGCGATTAGAAAAAGAACGAGTCCGAGGACGCTGCATGCGCGCGAGCCACTGAGTGGTAGGGTGACTGCAATAAAAAATGTAATTACGAGTCCCGTGACAGCAGGGGAACGAAGAAAGTCGTGCCGAGTAATTCCTTTGGTGAAATGAAAGAGAAGTCCTCCGCAGCACGCCAAAGAGAGGACGATCATAGCGCCCCAGTGGTTATGATAAATGTAGGTTGCGAAAAAAGATTCGTTGGGAGATTTCACTAAACCGAACCAAAGCCCTGCGTGAATGAATTTTTGAAGCGTGCCAAAAACGGAGAGTGCGAAGGCATTTATCGTGAGGGCAAATAGAAGTATGCGAATCGATTTCCGGTGGCGTAGACACACAGAAACGTTGAATGCCGTAATAAAGAGTGCGTTGCGTATCCACAGTTCTCGCAGAGAAAAGGAAGGGCGTGCGGCTGAAGGGAGCCAAGTAATCGGCTTGAACGGAATCAGCAGGAACTCTCCTTCATATGATTTTAGGACGTGACTTGGATTTAGGGCGCTGACTAATACAAATAAATCATAAGCGAGAAGCGCGTAGAGCGCGGCAAAGGCCCACGCGGGCGCGTATGGACGGAGTTTCGACCAGTTTTTCCACGCGAGAACTGTTATTCCAAAGCCAAGGCAGCCCCAAATACCGATGACCGTCCGTGCCCACGCTATCTGTCCTCCGAGGGCCCACGTGCTAAAGGTAAAAAGGCCGACTGCTTGCCACAGAGTAATACTTTCGAGTTGTCCCAACGAATGTCCGAAGCCTGCTTTTTCATGAGACGCTCGGGATCCCTTTAGTCCATCGGAGGCCGCAGAAGTCATTTCGCCTTTAGGGAGGTATAGAACTCTACCAATATTTTTGCCGAACGGGTCCACGAAAAGGTTTTCTCGGCCCATTCACGGCCGCGTGATCCGCGGCTAGCCAAAGATTCCTGGGATTCTGTCAAAACTCGTTTCAGCGTTTTGCTAAAATCGATCCATTGTACACACCAGCCCGCTTCTTGTTTCGACATTTCTTGCCAGGGAGTGGTGTCCGTTACGAGTGCGGGTACACCGTGAACAAGCGACTCGGCGACTGTCAGGCCGAAATTTTCGGAGTGAGACGGCAACAAAAAAAGCGAAGCAATAGCATAAGGTGGTGGGCGATCGGTCCCATCGAAAACGACGACCCGGCCCTGGAGCTTACTATTGATGACGTAATTCTGTAGATCTGCCACTGTATACTCCTCAGGGATGCCGACGATGAGGAGTAGCCATTGAGCTGCGGGTAAGGTAGCCCAGAGCTCGATGAGTTCCAGCACCCTTTTTTTCCTGTGAAATCGTCCATAAAAAAGAGCGACGCGTCTTTCCTTGGTCGCCGGACAGATGGAGTGCCAATGGTTCGTGGCTTTCTCTTGGTCGGTGCCTGATGGCAAAATTACACCGTTTGGTGAAACGCAGATAGGTTGCTGAAATCCCAACGCCCTAATGTCGTCCGCTTCTGAGTCACTCGTGGCATGCCATCCTGTTGCACCTCTAAGAGCGCCTGGATGAATGAATCGATCGGCGAAGATTTTTTGCGACCGGTGATGATTCCAAGCCCAGGGGCTCATCATACCCCGAGGCGAAATGATCAGGGATATTTGCTGTGACTTTGCAGCTCGGGCAGCGTAATGTAATGTCCTTAGCCAGAGGCCGTGATGATGAATATACTCGGCGGGATGGAAGCGGAGAAATGAATTCAACCTTGGGGACCGCGTGATTTGTTGCGGCCAAGCGCAGTGAAATACGTGGATCGACAAGTCACCCATGCTAACACGTGGCGTTGCTGCCGTGGCCAAAAGAGTCACATCCTGGCCGATTTCCGCGAGTGATTGGGAGAGAGCAGTTACCGATTGGCTTGGTCCACCATGGCGCCGTTCGATACTTGCTACGATTTGCGTAATTCGCATCGGGTTAGAACGATGGAGCGGCGCGGTCTTTAATCGGCCTGGCGGGATTGCCCACGCAAACCTTTCCTGGAGGTAAGTCGGTGACGACAATCGATCGCGCGCCGACAACGCATAAGTCTCCTATGGTTACGCCCGGACCGACAAAGACGTCTGTGCCGAGCCAAACGTTTTCACCGATATTAATCGGATTGGCGATCAATGGCATGGACCACTTCATGTAGTCGTGAGTGCCCGCACACAGGTGGCAATGCTGACTTAAATTTGCTCCATAATTTAGGGTAATGGGCGCCAAATTATAAAGGCGTACGAACGGACCTACCATGGCTCTCGATGCGAGTTTAAGTTTCCATGGAAAATAAGTTTTGACGGAAGGAAATACCACGACCTCGCTCGGAGTTGAGATATCGGCACCAAAGAGTTTTAACAGGAATGCCCTCCAGCCGTGAAAGGGCTCGGGGCTCCAACGGAAAAGAGTACTTTCAACGATTAACCACAGCCACCGGAGCAATATCTCCCGTTTTCTATACGGCGATGAGCAGCCCTGTCCTAAATAAGGTCGGTTAGAATCTGTCATATCCTAGACTTTTATGAGATGGATAAAATCGGTGAGGAGATATTCCGCTGAGCTACTATAGTCGAAGCGTCTAGCGTCGGTTTGTGCTACTCGCGATAAGTTAAGCCGGAATTCCGTATCGGAAATTAGCCGACGGAGTTGACTAGCGAGCTGGGTCGCTCGCGAGCCGGAGCGATGGTCGAAAAGTAAACCGTTTTGGCCATCGCGAATGAGATCGCGATAACAGTCGAGATTTGAGACGATCGGTACCGCTCCGGCGGCCATTGCCTCGATCGGAGCTATACTGAGGCCTTCCCCTTTTTCGGCCAGGCTTGGATAACAAAATATACTCAGGGTGCCGTAAGACTTTGCTAGGCTTTCTGCATTGAATACGGGTCCCAAAAAGGAAAGTTGTCTCGACGCAAATTTGCCCTGCCATCGCAGTTTCAAATCCGCGAGATAGTCGTCACCGCCTCCACCCCGGGCAACATCGCTGGGACCTATAAACACGAGACGCCAATCGGGTATGTTATTGTCGGATGTCAGCATTGCTGCCGCTTCGAGCAGGATTTCTAAGCCTTTTTCGGGATGGATCCTACCGACATAGCCAATTGTGATGGGCAAACTTGGATTCCCCTGAGCGCGATACCGTTGCTGGAGACTCCAATCCATTGGGTTTGGGAACGTGATCGTTTTATCGATGACTTGGGGGCTGTCTGCGCGAATTTTATCGCGTACGGCCTCGCTCGTCGCGAGCAGTCGATCTGCGTTGCGGTAGAATCGCGTTTGTCCTTTTGGCATGCGACCAAGAACAACTGCAACTTTGCCTGCGGCTGGACGTAACCAACGCAAGAATATGGGCAAGCATACCACGTTGCACACGACTAGGTCGGCATTTGGTAATGACCTCGACACTTTCAGGCCCCACCAAAAGTCGAGGAGCAGATTCCTCCAAAGTTGCTTGCAGTGATTGAAGCCACGCAACCTGGTAAAATTCACTCCGTCTAGAACCTCTCTATCCGGAAACTGCGGCCACTGCCTTGAAATCAACGTAACTTCATGCCCACTTTTTACGAAGACCTTAGCAAGGTTGAACCAGATTTTCTCTGTTGCACCACCTGCGACGGCGGGAACTGGCAAAAAGAAACCCATCACGATGGTTATTTTCACTTGGACGTAGGTTTCTCTATTGATCTCAGCGCCTGCTCCAAGCCGTTCGAGGTATGCTCATAGGTGTACTGTGATATGCGATCGCGAATACGAAGCTTCATTTCAGCTAGCTTCTCATCGCTTAGCGATAGCGCCGCGTTGAGTTTCTCTGTTAATTGAGCCGGTTCTGCAGCGCGAAATACCCAACCGGTTTGACCATCGGTAACGAGATCGCGTTGGCATCCGACTACGTCGCTGACGAGGCACGGAACACCAAGATGCATGGCTTCGTTTACTGCGAGTCCCCAAGTTTCACTCTTCCCGCGCGAGGGAAGCGCGAAGATATCTGCTAAAAGATAACGAGCAGGCATTTCGCTTTGGTTTGCGAACGGTAAAAAACGGACGCAAGCATTGGGATTTTCTCGTGAACGTTTTTCCAGGTATTGTTTTTCCGAACCTTCGCCAACAAAAACAAGGGCTGTGTTGTCATTGGCCGAAGACAAAAACGATTCAAAAAGCTCACGAGGCTGCTTTGCGGAAACAAGTTTCCCGGCAAACAACACCACTCTCCGTGTTCCGAGCTCCAAGGACGAGCGCAGTTCGTTTGCTGCGTGCTGAACATCTGCACGGGTCGGATCAAACAGTTCGTGATTTACCGAGTGAGGAGAAAAAAAAAGCCGGTTTTGAGGTACTCCAAAAAATTCAAAATAGCTACGATTGACCTGCCCTACAAAAGTTACCGCTGCGAACCGGCGATAGAGAAAGCGCAGTAGATTTTTTTTAAAAACAGGAACGGATGTTTGCCCTATCAAATGAGAATCTCCTCGGAAAATAAGGGGAATTCCTTTGAGCGAGGCCCATAGGATAGCGCGAAGGTGGGTCGAATAATTGTAGCCGAAGATAAGAATCGCCGAAGGATTAAAAACACCTAGATGCCGAACTAATTCAGGGTTTTTTAGGCCCTTGAAATGATGTGTTCCGGGATCGTGGGAAATATTTGGAATAAATTCATGGTCATAGCCCTCGAGTAAATCGATGTCCCAGCTGAAGGCCTTTCCGAATTGCCGGTCAAACGTAACCGTGGTTCCAAACTGCCAGAGGTAAAAAACTTTGAATTCAATCTGGGTATGTAGCTCAAGCCAACGGAACCAAGGGCTGTAGTACTGGGTAGGATGGGACAAGATTACGGCCAATTTCATGAATTTAACTAGCTGAGTCGCAACACCGAAGGACAGATGAAGTCCTCGAATTGTTTAGAGAAATTTGCGAAGGATCATGGGGATTCCCAATACAGTCACGCACGCTTGAAACAGAGAACTTAACCAGATGCTAAGCGTGTATTCTGACAAAAAACTCCACGCCATCAACAACACCAACAGAAGCCCGCCATTCGATAATAGCGGACTGTTTACACTCAGACATCTGATGCGTTTGAAGGAGTAGCCAATAAGCGCTCCGAGACCTGCGGCTCCCATAAATCCAAAATTGGCATAGGCCTCGCTGAGAAGACCAAATCCGATAGTCGTGCGTGCAGTGTCCTCAGAGTTTTGTAAATTATAGTAAATGGAAAGGGTATAAGTGCTTATATGCCCCACTGGTTTATCTGGCCATAAAATGCGTGGAACAAACTGGCCGGGAATTTGGGCGTACGTCTCTCCATAAAGAAATGGTTTAATGTCCGGGGAATAATAAACAACAAGGCAAAGAATCTGAAAAAGTGAGGATCGGTCTACAAGTTTTGTGGAGGATACTGTTTTTCCGTTTTCACTAGAATTTAACCCCCCTTGAATCCATTCGGAAAAAAAACCAGGCATTTCACTAACGGTGATGGTGTGTTTCATTTCGGATGAAGTTTCATCCCAATACTTTTCGCGCATCGCGCTCTTTCCGTTGTGCAAAATCGCGACCAACGCGAAGCTCGCTAGGCAGAACACAAACGGGAATCGGCGGGCGCCAGATATGTATCCAAGCAAACCCAGTACAATGAGGGAAATCCCTGCGACGAGGAATAGACTCGAAATGGATAATATAACTTGGACGATGACGTTAACAGAGAAGAAAATTTTTTCTTGCTGGCTAATGTCATTTTGACCCCAACGCCGGCTCTGAACAAATGTGCAAACGATGCCTATCCCCGAAAAGATTGCCCGCAGAGTACTGTTTAATTCGTAAGGAATCCATGTCGTATAACTAGCACAGAAAATATAGAGTGTATTTAATACAATGGCATAGCCCAAAAAGCGCTGGCCGTCTTTAGATAAAATTTCTTTTGTCCAGAAGGCACTTCGGCCAGGTCTTCCGGTAGTTGCTGAAAAAGTGGCTAATGCCGCCGCTTGGAACAGCAAAACGATCCACCCGGTCGTTGTGACTATTTGGAATGAATAATATTGGATGTCGCTGTGACCACTTAACAGAGGGAGAGCATAAGTATTCAAAGCGGTGAGCATGAATACTTCAAAAACGGGGAAGTCAGACCCACCGCTTTTCGCCCAAAGCAAACCCGGGAGAACTGAGAATACTATAATCGCCAAGCCTTGATACAGCTCCAACGGATCAGAGACTTTGGCCGTAATTCCATAAAAAAGCACCAGAGCAATCGTCGCAGCCATGCCCACCATGAAAAATCGCTGATTCCGCTTGGCGTCGGCGGCTGATTTAGTAGGGGATCTAGGCTCGAGCATGCGGTTTTTTCAGGAAATTTTCATCGAAGCCGTTTCACGACTAGCACACACGCTATCCTGCCAATTTTTAGCGAAAGGAGTTTGAGTGATTTTCCGCGCAGTGATCATAATTTGGATTTTATGGCGTCGTTGAAAATATCTGCAAGTTGCGTGGTCAACGTCGCAGCAGTGAACGGTTCGAATGCTGGTCGATTATAGGGTTCGTAGGTGTAGCGCTTACGTGAGACAAACCACTCCCGGTGTACCATGTCCGCCAGGGAATCAATGTCTTGCGGTCCATGGAAACTGAAGCGTGCTCCCACTGACATTCTTTTGCTAAAGGTTAAAACCAGACTTGTCTGATGATAAATGAGCACCATGGGGCGTTCGGCCAGAATGTAAGGAAATATTTTTGAAGCAGCATACGTTGGGTCGTTTGATCCAACCCCGACCAATGCGTTTGCACGCTTGAGATAGTAAAGCGCGTCAAAATAGGGGACGCGATAACAGTGTTCGTGAACGTACCGCTCTACGCCTTCGGTAACCGCTGCCGGCATCGCCCATTCCCGGCCCAACGGAGGAGGGGCGTAGTCGGTCCCAATAAAATGGAATCGTGTTTTTTCGGCTTCGGCCGGATGGGAGATAAGGAATCGTTTAAACGCGCGAAAAAGCACGCACATCGCAAAAGACATATCTGGTCCGCAGCGACCGGTATAAACGTGATGGAAGCATTCGTCATCGAAATTTACGAGCGGTTGGGCTGGTCGATACGAACCTAGTGCGGAGAAATCGGATGACGAAGCTCCGAAAGGTAATAGTTTAACTTTCTGAGCGTCGAACCACGGATACGACTCGGCTAGACCTTTTCCATAAGCGTCCGAGACTGCGATGACGCCGCTTGCTCCGCGTAAAGCGCGAGGTTCGATTCGGCGCGCTGCCCATTGGCTCAGCGCAAATTTGATCGGCCCCCCTGGCGGGCGCGTGTTCGTGCGACGATAGTACGGATTGATCCATGGATCTTGATAATCGAGCACGTACGGCACACCGAATTTACGCTTCCACCGTGGTCCGAGTTGGAATGCGCTGAATTGGGTTGTGCTGATAAAAACGAGATCAAATTTTTCTTTTCGCATCAGCTCGTCACCGGCCTTGGTCAAAGCGCGACCGCATCTCCACCAGAGATTGCCGACACCAAATTTTCGCGTGTAGCGCGGCGAGATTCCGCGTATGCGGACAACTTGGATGTCACAGGGATACGTGTTGGCCAACATGGGGTCGATGACTCCGCCCTCGACCATGTCGGGTTCGAGCGCAAGTACAACCGGCTCCCAGTCATGTTGGCGCAGATAAGGCAAGTTGAGGCGAACGCGCTGCATGTCAGGCGCGTTAATCGGCGGGAAATGGGGCGAAACAATAAGAACTCGTTTCAAATGGGAGCCAGAGGAAGTGTTAACTGCCGTTGTCGAAATAAAATTCTTCGCCTCCAACAAAGAAAGAGACGAAGTCGCTCGACAAAACGGGAGAAGTCCACGGCACAGTCGGATCTACTTGAGAACGGTACTGTTTTAGCGCGGCGTACTTGAGACCGGCCTGCCCGGGGTAGCTCAGACGAAGCACCTTTTCTCCATTCAAGAGAATCTTGAGTAGTAGCTTGGGGCTCCACCACGCCCAGACGATATATTCAAGAACTCGGGGATTGATTCCACTCAACGAAACCGCACGTTTTATGATTTGGTTCGCCGCCTCATGTTCGCTACTGCCGTCTTGGTGATGGGGTAAAAAGATTTCTTCGGGATTTAGGGTTTTGAGTAGACCCGAAACTTTGGATTCCAGCTGATCCATCTCCGTTTTTCCGAGATGGGCCAGCGTGCCGTCAGTAACACCGATGAAGTGGAGATCGCTTGGTTTTACTGCTAGAATAGCGAGCGCGAGCTTTGCCTCCGACGCTCTCCGTTCAGTCAGCATCCGAGATGTCATCGTTGGATGGCCCGGATGCGATGCGCTGCCGTCGGTGATATATGCAACATGAACGGGATTTCCGTTGAGACACTTTCTTAAGATTAATCCACCGCATCCCAAGCATTCGTCGTCCTGATGCGGCGCAAAGATCAAAGAAACGCCGGTTGACTGAAATTGGTAAGCCTCACTACGCCACCGCAGAAGAGTCGCCAAACGATTTTTTAGAAATCGACGACAGAGAAATTTTATCTTGCCGCGGTTAAAAGTCATTCGGGTGATTTTAATGCCAATTCAACCGCACCGAGCAGCTTGGATTCTTCCTTCTCCCAACAGTAGCGTTCCTCAGCAGCCTTTCGGGCTTCAGCCTGATAGCGGGCCAATTGATCTCGATCGGACAAAAGCCACCACCGCCAATCCCGCATTCAAATATTGGAGAATTTTGTTCGTGATCGTTAAATCACGATTGACGATGGATGGTTCTTCGAGTGCGAGTCCAATGTCATGGCGAGCTATGACGTCCGGTAAAACGCTGGGCGATACCATCGGAAGAAAGCTAACGCGCGCTCTGAAATCCGGGGAAAGCCTTTCGAGTAAATTTGCTTTATATTCACCGTAGCTTTGCCCCAACAGCACAACACGACTGGACTGTACCGTGAGCGCCCACGCATCGAGGAAATGTTCCAATCCACGACCGGGACCAATCGTTTGAGAGAACCAAAAAAAAATAGGAGAATCATGCAGGACTCGCGTGGAATAATTTTGCAGGGGAAAAGAGTTGGTAAAAACGAGAGGTCGGCGACCTTCATAGCGACGGTGAAGGGATCCAGCGAGTGCCTCTGAAGTCGTGCTGCAATAAGCCGCTTGTTGGATTAGCGTCTTTTCGATTGCGCGTATTAGGTTCAAAGGACGATCAACGCGATTTGCCGGCAGGAGATCTTCCGAGTGCCAGTCCTCAAAATCGGCAGCAACCTTCCGACCTTTTTTCAACAGCCGAAGTCCGATCCACATCGGTAATTCCGTATGAACGATGGTCAGGTCCGCCGGTACGTTGAGCGCGGCCCCGTACAATCTTGATGCGGCTCCGAGAGCAAAGGGTGTTTGCCACGCCGTGTATCTCACAGCCTGTTTGCCTAGCCACGCAACGATTCTGTCAAAATTAACACGGAGCCGACCAACCCAGCGGTGATCAAGCATGTCTACTGTCACCCGGCGGAAGGGAGCATTTTTGAGAAGATCCCGATCCAGCTGCTCCGAAGGAGCGTGGTTGCTCACCGTGAGAACGGTGACATCATGGCCTGCGGCACATAGAGTTTGAGCCTCTTTTAACATCCGCGGATTGCGACACAGATGCCCTGAACCAATAATGAGAATTCGGGCCATCAAATTACATTCCGCCGATAAAAGACTGCCGGTAGAGACGCGTGGAAGGTTGAGTAACAAGCCGACGAAAAACGATATAGTGTTCCGATGAATTCACATCTCGGAAGACTTGGACAGTAACGATGTTTCACCTATTTCTTTAAATCCCCGCGCCTTTGCTTCTTCGGTGCGAGCGCGTGAGTGAATCATCAAAAATTGCCAGACTTCGGGGTAGTCGTTACGAAATCTTAAAGCACGTAGATGCACGATCGGGTGTCTGAAGAAGCTAGCAATAAATCGTAGCCAGTCTTTCAGGGTTGCGAAACGCAAGAAACCTTTTGGGGTCGCTCCAGCCAGAGCGAGTTCAAACAGGATACCTGTCGAAGGAGGGACGAGGTTGCGTTGATGGTTCCAAAGGGCTCGGAAACCTTTATTGCTCACTTGGACATGGGAGAAAAAACTAGCCGCCAAAAGCAGCTGACTTTGCAGCCAGGCAAGCCGGTCGTGCCCGCGGGCCGTTTTTAGCGTCAGAGCGAAATTGGCTAGAACGTCCGGCAACAATACTAGGCTCCCTTGAAAGCCTCTTTCGCGAACAGACTCGATAATCGTAAGAGGTGTTTCGATCGGCACACACGAGCTATCATAGACTTTTTGCCGATACACCATCGCTCCCTGAGAATGCAATGCCTCCATAGATTGAATGAGAATCGGCCACCTAAATTCCCGAAAACTGTTCGATGACTGGTCTCTCCAAATTTTCTTTCCGGTGTCTGTCCAGCTACCATCTGCATTTTCCTGCCAAATCTTCATATTGGACCAAATGATATCGGCATCGGGATGTTCGGAGAACGTATCGATTGCACGTCGCAAAAAAGTGGGTTCCCACCAATTGTCGTCTTCGAGAACAGAAGCGTAGGATTCGTCGCCACCGGCGAAGGCGTGGTTGAAAGTCTCAACGGGACCCCAGTTATGTTCGTGCTGGTGCAGTGTTATGCGAGAGTCACCAATTTCAGCGAGTAGTCTACCCGGTTCTGGATCGTCGGGTGCATCATTATGAAGCTCGCAAACCCAGTCCTTGAACGTTTGCGCAAGAAGACTTGCCAGTGCGCGACGGAGCAAGGTTGCGCGACGGTAGGTGACGAAAAAAACGCGTACGGTGGCCACGGATCAACAAACGGATTGCGGGTGGGGAGAGCGCAATGAGTTTCGAACGTCCCAAGCCAAATCTCGGGCGAGCCAGTAAGAGAGTCCGGCCGTGACGACCCAGCTAGCAATTTGCACAGCCAGAAACACGGGACCGGTGGGGACGGCGGCCAGCCACATGATAAACAAAATGAGTACCGCTAGCCAGCGACGGTCCGAAACTGCCAGGAGCCAGGGGGTGATTAAAATGAACAAGATCTCGCGATGCATATAGTTGTTGCCGATGGCGAAGATGCCAATGTGTGCGCACGCGCCGATTCGGAAGGCTACGCGGTGCAGTTTGGGCACTTCGATTGAAGACGCATCGGGCGCGGACCAATGGAACGCGTTGTGGGAGCCCATCCATGTGCAGATTCCGAGCAGACCAACGAGAGTAGCAGTGGTGGCTATTGGAAGGACGCGGTGCCAAGTCGCTAGGCTTCCTACAGATTCCAGCCGCGTGAGAGTGGAAGTATGGCGAGTGGCTCCGTCTAGTAAGCGAGAGGAAAGGACTTGGCAGCCG